>JAEIGA010020373.1_pt1 | contig 10112 bp, 10 predicted proteins | sample 9270691 | NCBI WGS metagenome assembly JAEIGA01 (sample SAMN17057246, study PRJNA624740) | gut metagenome | biome: biome; isolation source: fecal sample | host: Bos grunniens | place: China: Xizang | collected 2019
AGTTCTTCCTGCTGTATTTGGACTCAAGGATGGATCGGTGATTGAAAAGATAAGAACTGCTATGTCAGTGAAGACTGTCTTCATATCCACCATGCCGCCTTCGGTTCCGGGAATCAGAAGTCAGATGCAGCTGAAGGCTGAATTTGAAAAGGCTGGAGGCAGATTCTTCCTGGGAGACAGCGTAGTTGATGCTGAATATGACGAGGACGGAAAAGTGAAGAGCGTCGGCACTGCAAACTTCGGAGATATCCGTCTGTTCGCAGATAACTTTGTACTCGCTACAGGCAGTTTCTTCAGCAAGGGACTTGTTGCGACACCGGAAAAGATAACGGAACCGGTATTCGGAGTGGACCTTATCATGAACGATGGCCGCGAAAACTGGTTTGACAGAAACTTCTGGCAGAAACAGAACTACATATCATTCGGAGCAGCAGTCAACAATGACATGAATGTATCAGTAGGTGGAAAGACAGTTTCAAACCTTTATGCAGCAGGTTCAATTGTCGGTGGATACAATGCTCTGTATGAAGGCTGCGGTGGCGGTGTGGCCATAGTGACAGCAATGAAGGCAGCTGATGTGATTCTTGAGAAATAGGAGGGTAAAAAGATGAATATGCAGGAAAAAAACATAAGCGAGAACAATTTCGAACAGTGCATCAAGTGTACGGTCTGCACTGTCTATTGTCCGGTTGTGCCGGTGAATCCGCTATATCCAGGCCCTAAACAGGCTGGACCTGACGGAGAACGATTAAGACTTAAGAAAGGTCTGTTCTTTGACGACACGCTCAAGTATTGCCTTAATTGCAAGAGATGCGAGGTAGCTTGTCCGTCTGGAGTAAGAATAGGTGACATCATTCAGGCTGCACGTATCAGATTCAACGAATCTAATCCGAAGTTGAGAGACATGATACTCGCCAACACAGACTTCATGGGAAGCGTTGCGACAATCGCAGCTCCGGTAGTTAATGCAACCCTTGGTCTCAAGCCGGTAAAGGCTGTGATGGACGGAGTCCTGAAAGTTGACAAGCGCAGGACTTTCCCTCAGTACACAAGCAAGAAATTCGAAAGCTGGTACAAAGGCATAGCCGATACCCAGGACGGATATAAGAACCATGTGAGCTATTTCCACGGATGCTACGTGAACTACAACTTCCCTCAGCTTGGAAAGGATGTGGTGACAGTATTGAATGCACTCGGATACGGAGTTCATCTCCTGGAAAATGAGAAATGCTGCGGTACAGCACTGATTTCCAACGGAATGATACCTCAGGCAAAGAAGAATGCCGAGCATAACATAAAGAGTCTCAGGAAGTCTGTGGTCGAGAAGAAGATGCCTGTAATCGGAGCTTCGTCATCGTGCATGTTTACCATCCGAGACGAATACCCTCACCTTCTCGGTGTGGACAACAAAGATATCAGGGACAGTTTTGAACTGGCGACCAAATTCATATTCAGGCTCATTGAAGAAAACAAGGTCAAGCTTGTATTCAAGAAGGACTACAAGGCTCGTGTCGCATACCATACACCATGTCACATGGAGAGACTCGGATGGGGCATATTCTCGACTGAGCTGATAAGAATGATACCAGGTGTGGAACTCACTATCCTCGACAGCAACTGCTGCGGAATAGCTGGTACATACGGATTCAAGAAAGAGAATTACGATGTATCTCAGGCTATCGGTAAGCCACTCTTCGACCAGATAAAAGGCCTTGATCCTACATACGTTGCATGTGACTGCGAGACCTGCAAATGGCAGATAGAGATGTCCACCGGCTATCAGGTCAAGAACCCTATCTCAGTCCTTGCTGAAGCCCTCGACCTCGAAGCGACAGCAGCTGCAAACAGGTAAAGCAATATCGAAATTACAAAAAGTGCACGAAGGTTTTCAACGTTACCTTCGTGCACTCTTTATATATGACATTATCCTTTTTCTCATAGAGTCTGACTGAGGAAGTTTATTCTCCTCATCCGAGCGGTCAAGCCATTTGAGTGCGAGGTCGTAATCCCCTATCAGACAGCATGCTACCGAGATATTATATGCAGCACATGAACGTTTCAGCATGTCACGGCTGTCGGTAAGAGTCAGCCATGCATCCAAGGCTGCAGACCAGTCGCAGGCAATTGCCTTAGATAAAGGCTCATACCATTTATCATTGTCAAAATAGAATACGGAATACTGCTCTGTCTTCCATTGAGGAGCAAATGAGTCGGCAACACCATTTCCGGTATTCCATGCATCAGATGAAGGTGAAGAGAATTTCCCTTCAAAAAGATGAACCTTTTCTGTCTTGTCCATGCCATCGAAACAATAGAGTTTCACTGCATACTGCATGTTTCCCTGATTAATGAAGGTCACGGTATCAAGAAGGAAAACAAGATCAGCTCCTGTATCCATCAGTATATTGAAAAGTGAATCCTTTGAAGCATATGCAGCATCTTGCTTTGTCTCTATCTTATATACTCCTACACTTCCCTCTCCTGTTCCATATGCCTCTTCAAGAGCATCTGCAAAACCACCTGCAAAAGCTTCTCCGACGGTAGAGCTGGCGGCATTGCCGTTGTCGAGATATACCATAGACACGGTCTTTCCGGAAAGGTCAATACCTGACTTGGAAGGATGACGCATCTCCACAGGCACGGTATATCTGGAAGGGCCACATGAAGCAGCTAAAGACAACAATGCCGCTGCTGAAAGTATTCTTATCAGACTTTTCATATTTCAATAATCTCTGCTATAAGGTCATATTCATCGGCACCGATCACCTTCACCTGAATGAACTCACCTATCAATGAATAAGGATCAACCGGACCGACTTTGGCAGTATCATACTTCACAAGAATTTCGCCATCCACTTCAGGACTCTCAAACTCGCTTCTGCACACGAACACGCCGTCATTGAAATCATCGACGATAACCTTGAGTTCCTGACCGACCCTCGACTGGTTATATGCAAGAGATATGCTGCTCTGAAGAGTCATCAGTTCATCAAGACGCTCCTGCTTGATACGGGAAGAAATGCTGTCCTTGAAGTTCTCGGCACCAAATGTTCCTTCTTCTTCAGAGTACATGAAGGCTCCAAGACGCTCGAAGCGTGCTTCCTCAACAAATTTCATAAGTTCATTGAAATCACGTTTTCCTTCACCAGGATGTCCAACTATCATTGTTGTTCTCAACGCTACTCCTGGAACCTTCTCGCGCATCTTCCTTATAAGTTCGCGAGTCCATGCTCCATCTACATTCCTATGCATGTTGTCGAGCACCTTGTCAGAAATATGCTGAAGAGGGATATCCATATATCTGCAGACCTTTGGATTGTTTGCCATCTGGTCAAGCACATCCTCCGGAAAGGCTGCAGGATATGAATAATGTATCCTGATCCATTCTATTCCTTCAACTTCTGAGAGTCTCTGGAGAAGTTCAGCCAACGCCCTTCTTCTATAAAGGTCGAGACCATAATAAGTGGTATCCTGAGCAATGACTATAAGTTCTTTCACACCTTTTGCCGCAAGACGACTCGCCTCGGTCACCAGGTCCTCAATAGGGACAGACTTATGTTGCCCCCTGATGAAAGGAATAGCACAGTAAGAACATCTGCGGTCACATCCTTCAGAAATTTTTAGATAGGCATAATGCGACGGTGTAGTAAGGTAACGCTCCGTTCTCTTGGAATCAGCAGGCTCTACACCCAAGGCACGGATTACAGGATCGAAATCACGTGCGCCAAACCATCCATCCACTTCCGGAATCAGCTCAGGCAGTTCATGGGAATATCTCTGCGAAAGACATCCGAAAACCAGAACTTTCGCTGCTTCTCCGTTCTTCTTTCTCTCGACTGCCTCAAGGACCGCCTGAATGGATTCCTCTTTTGCATCCCCGATAAAGCCACAGGTATTGAGAAGAATGACATCAACGGGAATATCCTCTCCCTCTGGAACAATCTCATAGTGAGAGTCCACCTGGGAAAGGATATGTTCAGTGTCAACCTTATTCTTGGAACAGCCTAAGGTTATAGTCTGGAGTTTCTTAAGCTTCCTCATCAGGATTCACGAAATCAAGGGAAGCATAGTCTCTAAGAGCGTTGTACCAGTCTACAACCTTCTTCATATGTGAAACATAGAAACGGTCGCGGTCATAAGTAGGAAGAGCCTTCTCGAAAAGAGCCTTGAGCACAGAAGCATCCGACTTTGAAGAAGGAGCAGCCTCACCATTGAGAGCTTCCTTCATGTTAAGGAACACCTGCTGGAGTTTCACTTCCTCCTCATCTGTATAGATCGAGATATCAGCAAGGGATGTAATTTTGCTTGTTGCACTTACTGCACTTCTCTTCTTGTCTGCAAGAGCCTCTACAACAGCACCTGTCCTTGTGTTAGAGATATAAAGGAACAATCCGCTCTGGCCAGATACTGCCAGAATCTTTGAAAGATCAGTTTTCATATCGATAGTATAAGTTATTTATTTATAATTGATTTAACATTTTTGTTTAACCGCATAACATTTATGTTATGCTAACTTTTCCATTAATTCAGCCACTTTTTCCTGAAGTTTTTCCTTGCTGGAGTCATTGATGATCCTGAAATTAATCCTGTCATCTTCACCCCCGTCTGAAAGATGGTTCATCAGTCTCTGCTTATCCATTCTTTCAGCTACTTTGCTCTCCGGCACAGAATCTCTATCCATTGCCCTCATCATCCTTAAATCCTTTGGGGCGTCAACAAGCACTACAAAGTCACCGAATCCGTCAAACTGTGGCTTTTCCAACACCGTAGCAGACTCAAATACTATATAATCAGCATCCTGATGCAGCTTCATGAATAATCTGAAATCATCCATCAATGCCGGAAACACCAACTCTTCCACCGTCGTCAATGCTGAATCATCAGAAAATATTCTCTTTGCCAGAGCATAGGGATCAAAATTACCATCTGCTTTTCTGAAAGATTCACCTAAATGAGACTCTATGTCATCAAGAAGAGTCGGATGCTCTACATACAACATCTTCACTTTTGTATCTGCCTCATATACGGGTATGTCGAATCTCTCGCAAAGGATTCTGCAGACTTCTGACTTGCCGCTTCCGATTCCCCCGGTAATGACTATGAGCTTCATGATTAATCCTTAATGAAACAACCTACCACAGGAGGATGGACTTCATATCCGATAACACCCTTGGGAAGTGAAACAGGCTTGACCTCACACCTTCCGCTAAGAGAGTTTATGAATGAATCATAATCCACCGCAAAAGACAAGCCTGCAAGAGGGTCTGCCATAAGCGGGAACACACATTTCAGGGTGACATCCACACTTGAAGGAAGGATCAACATCTCCTTACCGACAGGAAGACCATTTGTCTGCACAGGAACAGAAGTATTCACCTCCACATAACGCGTAACATCAAGAGAATAACGGACATCGTCTTCAGACATCCTCAGTCCCTTCACCTTTTCAATGCGCACCACACCCTGAACATCCTCAGAGAGATCGATATAACGAATAGGAGAAGTATATACCTTGTCTATTGTCTCAAGTCGGTACGGTTCACCATATAAAGTTACGGAGTCCGGATCCATCTCAAGTTCTCCGCTACTCATGTACTGTTCACTATAAGTCACAGAGAACACAGGATGTACAGGTACCTTCTTATGATCCTGGTATGGAAACCTGAAGAACAATGTGTCAGTCACAAAATACTCCACACTGACATCTGCTCCGAAGAAGATATGGGCATAATCCTGAAGGTCAGATGCAGAGACATAAAAGGTCTCACCATCCTTATGCTTCATTACTGCTGGCTTGAAATCCACATCGATCACGTCATGCTTTCCCTTGATCATGGATGAAATGACATTGTATCCTGTCGCACGACATCTTGCCATCACTTCACAACGGTTGGAAGAGACATCTGCATGACCTTCTATGTTGCAATGAGCCACTACGCTCACTGAAAGGTAATCATTATATTTCAACGAAAGATTATGAAGAAGCCATATACTAAATGCCAACAGGAGAGCAAGCAGAAGAACTGCAAAATCTCTCCCGTTGATATTCAACGACTTAAGAAGCCTGTCATATAGCTTTCTCATCTTTCGTATTTATTGCGTGCTACTGTGGCTGCTCTGTGAAATCCTTTACAAGAGCCTGCTTGCTTACACGGATCTTTACGTTGTTGTCAACTTCAATAAGTACAGTTCCCTCCTTGATTTCGCATACTGTACCATAGATGCCACCGATTGTGACAACCTTGTCTCCCTTCTTGAGAGAGTCACGGAAATTCTGAAGTTCCTTCTGCTGTTTTCTCTGCGGACGGATCATGAAGAACCACATAACCACAAAGATAAGGGCGAGCATAATCCACATTGAAGCTCCACCACCCTGCGCCGCCGGAGCAGCCTGTAAAAGTGTAAACATATTCATCTTTAGTTTATTGAATTAATTTCTACATCAAACCTTTTCCTTCCTTGACAATCTGTCCGTCATTTACCAGCGTCTGTATGTGTCGGTCAAGAAGACCATTGACAAATGCACGGCTCTTAGGTGTGCCATAGAACTTTGAAATCTCTACATATTCGTTCATGGTAACCTTTATCGGAATGGTTGGGAAAGTGACAGCCTCTGCAAGACCCATAACTATGAGCACGACATCTGTTGAGAACAGTCTTTCCTTTTCCCATCCTGTCACTGATTCGGCTATCATCGCAGAATACCTCTCGTAACCGGCGAAAGAAGCCTGAAGAAGCTTTCTTACGAAGAACTTGTCGCTTTCAACACCTTCACCTTTTATCATCTCGCTCTGATAGAGAGGCAAGAGAGACCATGATACTCCGGAAGCAAACGACTTGAATGTCTTGCAGCACCATGTCAGAGAGTATGCCAGGTCATCATTCCAGTAAAGAGACTTTTCCTCCAGAATCTGTGCCAGTTCGTCACTGTCAACGAATTCCTCCTCGAAAATCCTTGTAAAGAGCTTGCAGTCCTCGGCAAGAGATCTTTCAGAAGACGACATGTATTCCGCATAATAATCCTTGGATGCGACTGATGTCATGATTTTCTTCAGAAGAAGGTCGTACTGAGACCATGAGAATTTCTTCTTTGCAAATGCTTTCTGAAAATCAACATCTTCATCCAGAAGCTTTGCAAGAGCATTCTCTGCAAACGTCATATTCGGATTTCGCTCTTCCTCTGTAGGATTGAATTTGGCCCTTGCAGCCTCTATCCTCTCCTTAGCAATCTGTGTAAGCGGAGAAACTATACCAAGCATATAGACATACAAGTCTCTTGCCGCCTCACACGACTGTTCAAGCTGAGCTTCAGCCTGAGCAAGAGTCATGTTTTCAGACAAGACACTGCTGTAGAGCACCTTAAAGGCCTTTATTCTGAGAATTCTTCTATTAAGCATACTATTAGACAAAATTTTATGCAAAGATACACGCATTTTCAGAAAAATCCCTAACTTTGTAAAGATTTACTTAAAAAAATAAGCTATGTATAGTGAGGATTATGATGGAGCAAATGCTCAAGAGCGTTCAGGTGAAGATGTTTATTCTAAACCTGTAAGAGCCGGAAAACGTACATACTTCTTTGACGTGAAGGCTACAAAGGGGAATGATTATTATCTGACAATCACAGAAAGCAAGAGAAAGGTTGACAACAACGGCCATTTTGCTTACGACAAGCACAAGATCTTCCTCTACAAGGAGGACTTTGAAAAATTTGCTGAGGGACTCGAGGAAGTGATAGCCTACATCAAGACAAACTGCCTTAAGGACAACGGATCAGGCAAGGGATTCACCAACGTAGAATTTGAAGAACTTTAATGAACAGCTACGGATTAATTCGTGCAGCTGCCGCTGTACCGGTTGTCAAGGTAGCTGATGTGAAACATAACACGGCTGAGATATGCCGACTTGCAGGCGAGGCTTTCGATAAGGAGGCTTCGCTTGTCGTGTTTCCGGAACTGTCCTTGACAGGAAGCACGTGTGGCGACCTTTTCACACAGTCTCTCCTGCTGAAGGAAGCTGAAGAAGGAATACGAAGAATAGCGGAATTCAGCCGCGGCAAAGGAATGGCTGTCATCGCTGGAGCACCCGTACAGTACCGCAGCAGACTCTACAATTGCGCCATAGTCATCTTCAACGGAAACATCAAAGGCATAGTTCCAAAGACTTACCTTTCATCAGATCAGAGAAGATGGTTCAGTTCCGGAGCCGATTTCCTTTCTCAATATGTCCGTAATGACGGAGCCATGATGAGCAACGGAAAAGACAGCTTCAGAGAAGGATACTGCGGTGAAATACGATATGCCGGACAGAAGTGCAACATTTCTCCCAACATGCTCTTCGGAGTTGGCAATGCGACTTTATGTATTGAATTAGGAGAAGATATGTATGCTCCTGTATCTCAATCATCTATGCATGCTCTTCAAGGAGCACAAATCGTTGCTTGTCCGTCAGCAGATGCAGAAATTCTGATGACTGACAGATACAGAAAGAACATACTTGAGCGACAGTCTGCCACAAACCTAAGTGGATATATTTATGTGTCAGCCGGTTACGGCGAATCAACTCAAGATATGGTTCATGCCGGCTCCGCTTCAATTTGGGAAAAAGGTACAATCCTTGCGGAAAATGAAAGATTCGCGACAGAATCATCAGTCACATACGCAGACATTGACATAGAAAAGCTTGACAATCAGAGAGTAAAGTCACCTTACTTCAACTTTATTTCACCTGACGGTACATCTTCTTCAGAGTATTATAGGCTCTATAATCGGATAAACCTCGGAGAAACACGCAGCACTGATTTCGAGAAACAGCTTTTCAGACATGTAGAACCCCATCCGTTCGTTCCGTCAGCAGACCTCAGCTACAGATGCAGAGAGATACTTTCAATCCAGACTGCAGGACTCGTCAAAAGGCTCAGCCATATCGGATGCCGCACGGCAGTCATCGGAATCTCCGGTGGCCTCGACAGCACTCTGGCTCTTCTGGTAACAGTTCTTGCATTCAAGAAGCTCGGATGGAGCAATGAAAGGATTGTAGCAGTGACCATGCCAGGTTTCGGCACCACATCACGCACAAAGAACAACGCATGGGATCTCATGCAGGCACTTGGAGTAACATGCCGTGAAGTATCCATCAAAGCTGCCTGCGAACAGCATTTCAAGGATATCGACCATGATCCTTCAATACATGATGCGACGTACGAGAACACTCAGGCAAGAGAAAGGACACAGATTCTCATGGACATCGCAAACCAGACAGGAGGAATCGTAGTCGGCACAGGAGACCTGTCAGAGCTTGCCCTTGGCTGGGCGACATACAACGGAGACCACATGTCCATGTATGGTGTCAATGCAGGTGTACCTAAGACATTGGTACGTCATCTGGTAAAATGGGCTGCAGAGAACGACTTCTGCGGAATCGACGAAACATCAGCTGAAAGATCCATAAGTGAGATCCTTCTTGATATCGTTGACACCCCTATCAGCCCTGAACTGCTCCCTGCCGACAACAATGGTGAGATCCAGCAGGTCACTGAAGACCTCGTAGGACCGTATGAGCTTCATGATTTCTTCTTATACAACTTCATGAAATTCGGTTATACTCCAGAAAAGATACTGTTCCTTGCCCGCAAGGCTTTCGGATACAGCGACGAGACTATCGAAAAATGGCTAAGGACCTTCATACGCAGATTCTTCAGCCAACAGTTCAAGCGCTCATGTCTGCCGGACGGCCCGAAGGTCGGCTCTGTAGGCTTATCTCCAAGAGGAGACTGGAACATGCCTTCAGACGCATGGAGCTCAATCTTTACAGAAAACATCAAAACGCTATAAATCACTGCATTACAACAAGTCGCCTGCGTCACATGACGCAGGCGACTTGTTGTATATATTTATCATTCAGCAACTTAAAGAGCACGGATAATCTCTGTAAACAAGGTTGTCATCTTATCTGCTGCTGCATCTGCTGCGACAACCACATCATCTGCATCGTTTACATAATCCTCAGCATAGTCATCATGTGCCTCATTGGTTATCACAGAGATACCGAACACAGGGATTGATGAATGACGTGCGACTATGACTTCCGGAATTGTGGACATACCCACGGCA
>JAEIGA010020374.1_pt1 | contig 10112 bp, 16 predicted proteins | sample 9270691 | NCBI WGS metagenome assembly JAEIGA01 (sample SAMN17057246, study PRJNA624740) | gut metagenome | biome: biome; isolation source: fecal sample | host: Bos grunniens | place: China: Xizang | collected 2019
AAAGATACTGAAACTTGTTCACCTGTTGTCAAAAGCATATCCATCTCTCTTTTCGATGCTTCTGGATTAATACTTTTTGCCATACTTAACAACTCGTCTGTTGTATCACCCATTGCCGAAAGTACAACTACGACATCATGACCTTTTTTGTAATCTTCAATACATCGTCTTGCAACATTAAAAATTCTTTCTTTATTTGCAACGGAAGTTCATTTATGAGTATGGTTATAGGGATATTCGAGATGAGGTTGAGTCTTATCTTGAAGGTCCTTGTAGTGTTCTCGAAATGCTCATCGCTTTAGCATTTAGATGCGAAGATGATTACATGGATGACCCTGATGCTGGTAATAGAACCGGACAATGGATTTGGATTATGCTTACAAATCTTGGGTTGGATGCCATGTATGACGAACGATACAACAAACAGTATGTCGATGCAAGTCTTGATGTATTTATGGATAGACAGTACAAACCAAATGGTGAAGGTGGTCTATTCGTCATCAAAGATTGTAAATACGATTTACGAGATGTTGAAATCTGGTATCAGTTGTGCTGGTATCTGAACAGCATTTTATAGAGGTGAACGATGACACACAATAACATATTTGAAGCTTATAAAATTAAATTAAGGAAATTCGCAGATGCGACCGAAGCTTGGTTTCCCAATGGGAAAAACAGCATTCGAATTAGATTAATTGATAAACATCAGTATGTTTTCACTTTTATTAGTGACAAAGATTGGTGTTTTGAAACTGTGGATAGCCACATTAAAAAGATGAAGAAAGGAGTACATTAATGCATGATTGATTTCTTAATGATTTCCACACGGAGTAAACAACGTGGAACCATAGAAATCTATCCGAAATTCATTATTAAGAAAAGCTCCGATCTGATGATTAGAGGTGGTGACTTCTACGCTATCTGGATTGAGGAATTAGGGCTGTGGTCTACTGACGAACAGGACGCATTACAGCTAATTGACAGAGAATTGGATAGATACGCGGAGGAGAACCGCCACAAATTTGATGGGCATGTAAAGGTCCTACATATGTGGGATGCTGAGTCTGGAATGATTGACTCATGGCATAAATACTGTCAGAAGCAGATGAGAGATTCCTTCCACATGTTGGATGAGAAATTAATATTCTCAAACACTGATACGAAGAAAAAAGACTACGCTAGCAAGAAGCTGAACTACCCACTTGAAGCTGGTGATATCTCTGCTTACGATAAGTTGATTTCAACTTTATATACGCCAGAAGAACGTCATAAGATTGAGTGGGCTATTGGGTCTATTGTGACTGGTGATTCTAAGAAACTACAGAAGTTCTTGGTGTTATATGGTGCTGCTGGTACAGGTAAGTCGACTATCCTGAATATTATTCAGCAGCTATTCGAAGGATATTATTCCGTATTTGACGCTAAGGCTCTTGGTTCTAATAGTAACTCGTTTGCATTGGAAGCATTCAAGGCGAATCCGCTAGTAGCTATCCAACATGACGGTGACTTATCAAGAATTGAGGATAACACAAGACTTAATAGCGTAGTATCTCATGAGCTTATGACAGTGAATGAAAAGTTCAAAGCTACATACCCTGCAAGATTTAAATGTTTCCTATTCATGGGTACAAATCGTCCAGTAAAGATTACGGACGGGAGATCTGGCCTTATTCGAAGACTGATTGACGTAACACCATCTGGAAATAAGTTAAATCCAAAAGAGTATCACAAGGCTTATAAACAGGTTAGCTTTGAATTGGGTGCTATAGCAAACCACTGTAAGGAAGTATACTTGAGCAATCCTGGAGCATACGATGATTATATTCCAGTATCAATGCTCGGGGCATCCAACGACTTCTACAACTTTATTATCGAATCTTATTTCGTATTCAAGAAAGAAAACGGAACAACACTCAAGGCTGCTTGGGAGATGTATAAGGTGTATTGTGATGATGCGAAAATCACTTATCCATATTCCAAGAGAGTGTTTAAGGAAGAATTAAAGAACTATTTCTGGGATTACAAAGAACGCTACAGACTTGAGGATGATACAAGAGTTAGAAGTTATTATATAGGATTTCGGACAGACAGATTTGAAGACGAGGACGAAACAAAAGAGGAAACGACCGAATCCAACAACCTTATCAATTTCAATAGTACGGAGTCTATATTTGATAAGGAATGTAAAGAATGTTATGCACAATATGCATCAGCTAAAGAAACTCCGGCAAAAGAATGGGACAAAGTAAGGACTAAGCTGTCGAGTCTTGATACGACAAAACTACATTATGTTAGAGTCCAAGACGAACATCACATTGTAATTGACTTCGATATTCCAGATGAGCATGGTAATAAATGCTTTGAAAAGAATCTCGAAGAAGCTAGTAAATGGCCGCCTACGTACGCAGAGCTTAGTAAGAGTGGGGAGGGCATTCATCTTCATTATAATTATAGTGGGGACCCATCCAAACTAAGCCGAATCTATGACGACCATGTAGAAGTGAAAGTATTCACTGGTAAGAGTTCACTGAGAAGAAAACTATCGAAGTGTAATAACTTACCGATTGCTACGATTAGTTCTGGTTTACCATTGAAAGGAGAAAAGAAATTGGTGAATTCTGAAACTATAAAGAGCGAGAAAGGGCTTAGAGTGATGATAATGCGGAACCTTGATAAAGAGTTCCACCCAGGTACTAAGCCTAGTATCGACTTTATTCATAAGATATTAGAAGACGCTTACAATAGCGGATTGAAGTATGATGTAAGCGATATGCACAATGCAGTATTGGCATTCGCTATGAATAGTACTCATCAGGCTGACTATTGTGTAAAAATGGTTAGTAAGATGAAATTTAAATCAGAAGAACCATCTGTGAATACTCAGGACGATGAAGCTCCTATAGTCTTCTTTGACTGTGAAGTATTCCCGAACCTCTTCCTAGTAAACTACAAAATTGCTGGGGAGGGTAAAAAAGTAGTTCGTCTGATTAACCCGTCACCAACGGAAATCGAGAAGATGTTCCAGTGGAGACTTATTGGGTTTAACTGTCGAAGATATGATAACCATATTCTATGGGCTAGAATGTTAGGTTATGATAACGAACAGTTATTCAAGCTGTCTCAATCGATCATTGATAAAGACAAGAAGCAAAAAGGCAACTTCTTCAGAGAAGCCTACAACGTATCGTATACGGACGTTTATGACTTTGCATCTGCTGGTAATAAACAGAGTCTGAAGAAATGGGAAATTGAACTAGGTATCCACCATCAGGAGTTGGGATTACCTTGGGATCAGCCTGTACCTGAAGAACTGTGGGAGAAGGTTGCTGAGTATTGCGACAATGACGTATTGGCAACTGAGGCAGTATTTAATCACTTATCTGCGGACTGGACAGCTCGACAGATTCTGGCGGACTTAGCCGAAATGACGGTTAATGATACCACGAATACATTAACAACCAAAATCATCTTTGGTAACAATCGTAATCCGCAAGGAGTATTCAATTATAGAGACTTATCCAAGCCTGTGAATAGTATGCCTACAGACATGTTTAACTTCTTAAGAAAAGCATGTCCGGATATGATGAAGCAAACTCATGGTAAGGCTAAGAGCTTATTACCTTACTTCGAGGGTTATGAATTCAAGAACGGAGTGTCCACGTACAGAGGAGAGGTTGTTGGTGAAGGTGGTAGAGTTTACACAAACCCAGGCATTCACGTTCTAGTAGCTCTGTTGGATATTGCTTCTCAGCATCCACATAGTGCTATTGCAGAGGTAATCTTTGGGGTTGAATTCACTACGAGATTTAAAGAAATCGTTGACGGACGTGTGAGTATCAAACATGAAGCTTGGGAAATCGTTAATAAAATGCTGGATGGTAAACTGACAAAGTATGTTCAGAAAGTTATTAACGGTGAGATGACATCCAAAGAGTTAGCGAATGCTCTGAAGACTGCCATTAACTCTGTATACGGCCTGACCAGTGCTGGATTTGATAATCCGTTCAAGCATCCTCAGAACCTCGACAACATTGTTGCTAAGCGTGGGGCATTGTTCATGATGGACCTGCAAGCTGAAGTTGAAGCTCTTGGTTATACGGTTGCTCATGTCAAGACCGACTCTATCAAGATTCCTAATGCAACTCCAGAAATTATAGATTTCGTTATGGAATTCGGTAGAAGATATGGCTATGAGTTTGAACATGAAGCTACGTATGAAAAGATGTGTCTGGTTAACAAAGCTGTATATATCGCTAAGTATGCTAGCCCAGAAATCTGTGAGCAGCTGTACGGTTATGTGCCTGGCGATAATAAAAAGAATGGTGGTAAGTGGACTGCTACTGGTACGCAATTCGCAGTACCATATGTGTTTAAGCGTCTGTTCAGTCATGAGGAGATTGTCTTCGAAGATATGTGTGAAGTCAAATCTGTTAAGAGTTCCATGTATCTGGATATGAATGAGGATATGCCTGATGTCACTGCTCAGGAAAAAGAACTCGAAAAGATTCGTAAGGCTGAAAAGAACGGAATATGTCCAGCACCAGACCGAATTGAAGAGCTTGAAAACGAAATTGCATTAGGTCATAACTACCATTTCATTGGACGAGTTGGTAACTTCTGTCCTATCAAGAAAGGTTGCGGTGGAGGAATCCTGTTGAGAGAGCAGGAAGGTAAGTACTACGCTGTAACCGGAACCAAGGATAAACACGATGTACCATATAGATGGCTTGAAGCTGAGATGGTTAAGGAGCTTGGAAAAGAAGCTGACATCGACGAATCTTACTACATTCAGTTAGCAGATGATGCTATCGAAACTATCGGACAGTACGGTGATTATATGTGGTTTGTATCGGACGACCCGTATATGGCACCAGATATTCTAAACGGAAGACCAGCCCATGAAGAGGCTGTACCATTTTAATAAAAAAGGAGAATTAATATGAATATGAGAATCACAATTGAAAATACTAATTTCATCTATATGACAAACTTCTCTGGCGACCCGGCTAGAGCTGGTAAATATCCCAGCAAATCAAAAGTTGGCCACATCATTATTCCGGACATTAAACAGGCTAGAGAATTAATCGATGCTGGCTTTAATGTAAAGATGACAAAACCAAAAGAAGGTGAAGAAGAGGGATTCATTCCTAAGTATTATGTAAAAATTAATGCTAGATATAGAAAAGCTAATGGGGACTTAATGAAATATCCACCTAGAGTATATCTGGTATCTGGTGACAATCCACCATTATTATTAGATGAAGACACAATCAATCAGGTCGATGTAATCCCTGTAGACAACGTTAATGTTGTATTAAAATCTTGGGATGGCGACAATGGACCTGTTCTGGATATTATTACAATGTATGTTGAGCAGGGTTTGGACGATGATCCATTCGCAGCTAGATATGCTAGAAGAAACGGTAACTATGAACCAAGAGAAGTAGACCCAGAAGATACTCCTTGGTAAAAATTATGAGACCCTGCCATTTGGTGGGGTCTTACTTATTTGAGGTGAATTATGGAAGATAATTATAAGATTGTTACGTACGAATTGTACTGTAAGAATTGCGAACATAAAGATTTAGATGAGGATAAAAACCCTTGTCATGATTGCTTAAACAATCCAGTCAACGTCGATTCTCATAGACCAATGTATTTTAAGAAAAGATAACGTTTAATTGAAAGGAGAAGAAAAATGGAAAGATGTTGTGGTAATTGTAAGTATGAAGATTTAACTTTTATGGAAAAACCTTGTCGTGCATGTGTGAGTGTTGGGTATCGACTTTGCTTTGAGCCGAAAGAAGCGATTAGATATGACGTTAGGATGATGGGACCATTGGTTCTTGGTAGTGGTGTTGGTATTGCTAAAATCAGAATTGTGCCGGAAATTATTAATGTGATCTTCAACGACCCTGCGACTATCGTATTCTGGTCTGATGGAACCAAGACTGTGGTGAAGGCTGATGGCGAGGCGTTCGACCCAGAGAAAGGTTTAGCCATGGCTATCTGTAAGAAGCGTATGGGTAATACTGGTAGATATTACGAAGATTTCAAGAAATGGTTACCTGAACCGAAGGATTACACGCTTGAGAATACTAACAAACTCGACGATGATTGTTTAGCTAAGCATCTTCACGACAAGTATGTGCGTAAGGAAGGAGAAATGATATGATTAGACGATTAGTACTATTTCTGGTTAGAAAAAAACTAGGATTGAAAAAATACGAGCATTTCAAATTTGCTAATCAACAGTCAGAAACGACCTATTATGCGTTCGACGATACGTGTATTTGGAAAATCGTATTGGCTGACCATGGTATTGAATATTTTCAACCATCTAATGTTAGTCTGAACTATTTACTCAGTACCGAATGTGAAGTGGTTAAATTATGATACAACTAAGAGATTATCAAATTGAAGCTCTTAAAAAAATGCGTAATGGCTGTATTCTAAATGGCGGCGTTGGTTCTGGTAAGTCACTGACGTCGCTTGCTTACTATTTCAAGGAATGTGGTGGTGAGTTGGATTGGGATGGTTCATATTTACCTATGACCGACCCGAAAGACTTATACATCATTACGACTGCTCGTAAGCGAGACACCCTCGAATGGGATGGTGAACTGACACATTTCTTATTATCTAGAGATGATGAGACTAATCTGTATGATAATAAAGTTGTGGTGGACTCATGGAACAACATCGGAAAGTATAAGGACGTTAAGAACGCATTCTTCATCTTTGACGAGCAGAGAGTAGTTGGTAGTGGAGCTTGGGTTAAGTCTTTCATTAAGATTAGTAAATCCAACGAGTGGATTCTACTTAGTGCCACCCCAGGCGATACGTGGATGGACTATATACCGGTGTTCGTGGCGAATGGGTTCTACAAGAATAAAACCGAGTTCATACGCGAGCATGTGGTATACAGCAACTTTACCAAATATCCTAAAGTTGACAGGTATCTGAATACGGGCAGATTGATACGGCTGCGTAATCGAATTCTAGTCGATATGGATTTCAACAGACCTACAGTTCCTCATCACGAGGATGTGTACGTGCAATATGACATTTCTAAATATAAGGATATTATCCGAAACCGTTGGAATCCTTGGGATAGTAAGCCGATTAAGAATGCTTCTGAATTCTGTTATCTGTTAAGACGGATTGTTAATTCAGATGAAACCAGACAAAAAGCTCTATTGGAACTTGTAGAAAAACACCCTAAGGTGATAGTTTTCTATAACTTCGACTATGAGCTGGAGATATTGAAAGGACTTTATTATGGAGAAAACGTTGAAATCGCAGAGTGGAACGGACACAAGCACCAACCTATTCCCGAGGGTGATTCCTGGGTTTACCTTGTTCAATATAATTCCGGTGCGGAGGGGTGGAATTGTATACAGACTGATACAATCGTCTTCTACTCCCAAAACTACAGCTACAAAATGCTCGAACAGGCCAGAGGACGAATAGACCGTATGAATACTCCATACATAGACTTGTACTATTATCACTTGAAGACAAGGTCTGGTATTGACTTGGCGATTAGTAGAGCTTTGAAGACTAAGAGAGATTTCAATTATAATAAGTGGGCGAGAAGTTTCGCGTGAGGAACACACTTGTTTTTACGAAAGGAGGAAGTTATGGGTTTATGCGGAAATAATTGCAAAATGAAACGTTTAGTATTTAAAGATGGTACTACTGAACCAATTTTAGAATTCTCTATGGATTTTGTTGAGGGTGGTATTGGTGCGAAGTTCCATACTCCAGATAAAAGCTACCGTATGGATGTTATAAACTTAATACCTAGAATGGGAATGGAAGTTTTATTCTACGAACTTGGTGTTGAGGATGGCGAAATAAAATACATACCATGTCCAGATATAGAAAGGATCGATTAATGGAAGCTTGTAACATTATTAACTGCTGGTGGAATATTGACGGATTATGTATGCACCTGAATGCTAGTAGTGATTTAGATAGGCCATGTCCGGATTATTTGTATGATGGGTATGATGATTAGGAGGAAACAAATGAATAAAGTAGTAGAAAAAATTGGAATACCTGCTTTGTTAGAGCAGTGTGCGGAAGAATGTAGTGAGCTGACTCACGCTTGTTTGAAGTTGGCTAGAAAAATGAGAGAAGAGAACTACACGCCTAAGACTTTGGAGGAGTGTATGGAATCTATGAAGGAAGAGATTGCAGATGTTGAACTGTGTCTTAACACTATTCTTGATACGAAATTGATTTGTACTGATCAGGATATTGTTGACATCTATTTCGCTAAAGAAGCGCGTTGGAAAGAACGTTTAGGAATTGAAGGAGAAAAGTAATGCACCATGGAATGGAGAAGCCTAGAAGGAATCCGACTGCGGATGAGGCGATTAAACATATCACACAGGAGGAAGCCAGGTTCCACAAGTTGTTAGATGCTATCTTTACGATTTGTGAGTTATCTGGCTTTCATATTGAGAATAGGTTGATTGTGAGAGATAAAAAGACAGGTACGGTTTGGAGGTAAGAGTATGGATGTTATAACAACTGTGCTTAATGCAACGTTGATATATAGTTTAGGCGCAGTACTCACTATGTTGCTGGTACTATTGGGCGATAATTTGGATGATTACGACATAAAAGACATGTTGATCGCATGGCCGGTTTTATTAGTTGGCTTAGTTGGCGAAAGCTTTATAAACGCGTTCAAACATGTATTTAAGAGTTGGAGGTAGGGTATGGAATGGTTAATAGTTGCTGCGTATTTGCTTATCGGGCTATTTATTGTTGCTATTATGGATGCAGCATCTCATAACGATTTTGACAGTACGTCGATTTCCTTGATTCCGGTATGGCCGATACTGTTAGTAATATTGGCGGTAGTCTGTATGATATCGCTCGTGTATCATCTCGGTGAAAAAATTGGTAAGTGGATAGGAGATAAGTACTATGATCGACTGTGACCTAAAGGACTGCGTACTAAACAAGTGTGGTGAATGCATGAAGACGTGTAAAGATATGTGCCCGTATTTTAGAGAAGTTTTGACTAAGCGGATTGAGAGGCAGAAGAAATTAGAGTTTGCTAAAGCTTGGGCGAAGGATTACAACGATAAGATTACACGAGAAAAGGAGAAGAATGATGATAGAACTGACGACTAATTGCGAATCTTGTATTCATGAAAAAATATGTAAGAACCGTAACAATGCTAAACGTGCTATGGAAAAATTAAAGTGTATGACATATGGCAATGGACCTAATGATGATTATAGTTGGGATATTATTATGGCACACGACAATGTTCATATCAAATTCTCATGCGATGATTATCAGGTTCGTTATAACAGTGTTAGATAAGGAGAAAGAAAATGGACAATACTAAATACACAGTAAAAGTTGAAGCCACATTCGATACGGTAGATCAGGCTAACACTTTCGTTAATTTGATGGCTTGGATGGAGATGTGTGGGAATATTGGTCATAGTTCTGATTTTGTCGTGCATCTTGACGGTGATGGAGCTGCTAGACCAAAGTTCTTATTTGACACTGCTGCGATGCAGAAAAGATATGAAGAGTTAAGACACGACATGTGTAAAGAATATGATAAAAAGCCTTATGGTGAGGGTGTGTCTTTACGTGCTGATGCATTCTTTGTTTTTGAGTAAAGGAGAAAGAAAATGATTAAGATTGAAAATACAGAAGTAGTTGGATGGGAAGCTGCGATTAGAGGAATGAGAAATCCTAAGAATAGTTGGGATAGGATGGATAGCGATTATAGATACACTTGTTTCGATTGTTTCAATGATGGAGAGGTATGTCAAGGAGGGGGTTATAAAATCGGTCCTAACGATCACAAACTTATGATGAACTTAGCAGCTGGTGGTCCGGTACATGCTAAATATAGAAGAATGATTGCTGTGTATATGGACGTGACTGCACCTTTATTCTGGTGGAAGGAATACGATACATATAAGGTTGGTACGGTTAGAAACTCTTGCTCAACTATGCACAAGATTCATGTAAAAGAATTTACGTATGACGACTTTGCTCATGAAGGTATTGACGAAGTTGCTAATGATTATCCTGGTGTGAAGTCTACCGCTCTTGAGAACATTGCTGT
>JAEIGA010020375.1_pt1 | contig 10112 bp, 11 predicted proteins | sample 9270691 | NCBI WGS metagenome assembly JAEIGA01 (sample SAMN17057246, study PRJNA624740) | gut metagenome | biome: biome; isolation source: fecal sample | host: Bos grunniens | place: China: Xizang | collected 2019
GCTCGGGCGGCGGCTAACCCCTCGTTGGTGCGCTCTACAAGCACATCCCTTTCAAATTGAGCAAGCGAGGAGAGAATGGTAAAGAGCAATCGTCCCGTAGATGAGGTGGTGTCTATGGTTTCTTTGAGAGATACCAAACGAATGTTTTTCTCGTTGAAGATTTCCATCAGCTCGGAAAGATTTTTTACACTCCTCCCCAAGCGGCTCAAACTCTCAATCACAACTGTATCGCCTTCCCGCAGATCCTTCAAGAGCCGATCTAATTCAGGTCGGCTCTTTTTCGTGCCGGAAAGCTTCTCGCAGTAGAGTTTGTCGATGCCGTAATTGTAGAGCGCATCCTGTTGGCGGTCCAGGTTCTGATCGGTGGTTGAAACTCTTGCATAGCCGTAAATCATAGCTTCTCCTCCAATCAGTACTCATGCGCAAAGAGCATGGTCGCATGGGTCTCGTCGTTAATGATGTAGATCCTTCCCGTGACCGTCCGAAAGTTTGGAGGGAACGTGTACTCCTTCTTGTACGTCGGGCATTCTTGGGTATGGACAATCTTTTGGGAGCCGTCCACCTCAGATAACTCAAATACCTGCAGATAATCCTGCTCGATCGGAAGCAGGTCAACAAAAGTCCACATCATCATTTGCCAGCCCACAGGGACCTCTCGCAAAACGTTGCTCGTAACCAGTCTGTTCCCCGGAAACATATTTTTTCTCCTTTCATTTCTCATTGTTTTGTCCTCTTTTTATAACTGTAATATCCCTCCACGATGATCTCCAAGACCGCCACGATCACTGGCGCATATTTCATGCAAAAGATCTTTCCCTTGGTCTTGAATAGCTCCGCTTTCAATTTTTTGTATTTTCTTTTGTCTTCATCCGCATTCATAGAGATATTCTTCCACCTCCTCAGGGGTAAATCCATCCTCCAAAAGTTCCTCCACCGCATCCTCGGGGAACCCTTGGTACATGGCAAACCGTTTCAGATCGTCCACGTAGGTCGTTCCGATTTTCGGAGAGGAATCCTCGGTCGGATGCGGTCTCCATCCAAAATCATACCAGCGGCAATATCCCTGAAAACGCCGATATTCAAACTCCTGACGCTCGAGCTTCCCATCGGCTCGGATCTTCAGGATATCGCCCTCCTGAATTTCGATCTGCTCATACTGTCTCTCCTTCAGCGAATTGAACAGGAAAGAATCTACTAGTGCCTTGTAGAGAATCGCCTCGGTGCTGGCATAAACATAGATCTTCTCCCTCGGGAAATGGAGCAAGATGAGGGGGCTATCGCCTTTGACAAGATAGATATTATCTCGACCATCCAGGATGGAGAACGAGAAACTTCCTTCCACATTCTCCGCCATGTGCTTGATACTGGCAAAGTTCAAATATTTCATCTGCTCAATGAGCTGGACTGCGACATAGGAATCTGTCTCAACCTTCGTCTTCGGGAGAGAATGCTTGATTTTCAGTTCATCGTCATTCGTAAGAACGCCATTGTGAGCCAAGGCAAACTTTCCGTTTCTTGCTTTGCCATAGAAGGGATGGTTGTTCCAGTTCTTCTTTTCAGATCCCTGGGTAGAATGTCGGGTATGACCAATCAGCGCCTTGGCCTCCTCGGGATGCTTGAAATCCATCAGATAGGCAGACTTCGGCTCCTTGTAGATGGCAATGCCACCGTTCTTTCCATAGGCAATCCCAGTAGCATCAATGCCTCTTACCGCAGATTGTTCAGCCAAGGAATTGGTCAGTATAGAGAGATTTTTGATCGGTTGATCGCAGTAGGCAGAAAATCCAAACAATCCACACATAATCAGCCCTCCTCGCTTTCGGAAACGTTCTCAGCGATCTCGTTTACATACAACCGCTTGGATTTCAGGTAATTCACCAGCTCCGAGCGGTTTTCTTTGTCGATTCGGAGAACAAAATCACTCCACGAGAGGTTTTCTAACTCTCTGTCTGTTAAGGAGATTGCAATGTTGCAGATTTCATTTATCAACTGCAGAGTAGCAATAAAGGTTTCATAGCGAAGTGTACCACGGAACAATCTGAACTCAATCGTCTCGTAGTTCTCCAGGTTCACCGCAACGTATCTGCCCATGCGCTTGTCCTTTGCCTTTTTGAAAGTCTCCTTGGTGGTAGGGGAGATGGTAGCATATCTCGCAGCCCAGCGTTCCAAGGCGTCAGAGGTTCTACGGCTGAACCGAACCAATTCAGACCAATGCTTCTCCACAAAATAGACGATTCGACCGATAACAAGCTCCTGCATCATATCATCGTCTCCGAAGAAACTTCGATCACAATGCACGTGAAGTCCGCAGGTACTGGTATTGTGAGACTTGTATCCCAAATCCAGCGCTGTGTCGAAAACATCCTTCCAGCTCATTTTATTCATGTGGTAGTCTAAGGTCATGGGATGGGAGACGATCTCAAATCCGTTGTGTAGGCTACCGTCATGCTTGCAATAGATTCTCTTGCCATGAACGTTTCCGGCACTTAAAATCTCGCCAGCATTTTCATTGTCCTCGCCGCCCTTATCTACCTCCAACTCAATTCCCATGTAGAGGTCATTGGAGCCGTAAAAGATTGGTTCAGGCTTGTAGCTGTAAGACTTAATTGGGGCAGAGCGGATCAAGTCGATGCAGTTGATGCAGTAGGGATCGTCGGAATCCTCATCCACGTAATAGGCATTGGAATTGCGCATCAATCGTCCGCAACGCTCGCAGGATGTGTAGTACTCATCATAGCAGCTCTGACAGATCACTACGTTCTCGTCTCCTGCCGATTCGTCGCGCCACATTCGATCTCCGCAGCATTCGCAAAGAACGGTCTCGTTGTCAAAGCAGCTCGAGCAGAATACACGTCCATCGAACACACTCATCTCCGAGCGTTTTAACTCCTTGCCACACTCTGAACATACAACCTTTTCGTTTTCTTTCTTGTCTTTCATAGATAAAATCCTCCGTAAAAAATGTTTTTTGGTTTATACCAAGAGGATAATATCTAAACAAAAAAATAGGGTTTGCGCAGACTGAAACAAACCCAAAAGGCTCATTTCAAACCAACGCAAATCAAAAAATGGAACAAGAATATAACGAAAATATTTATTAGGAGGTACAGAATATGTACGAACAAATACCTGAAATAATGACGCTCAAGGAATGCCAACAACTTCTCAAGGTTGGCAAAAATACCATGCTGGAACTGCTTCACACTAACCAGATCGAGGGCTTCAAAATCGGAAGCCGATGGAAGATCCCAAAGGAGAGCGTGGTTGAGTTTTTGAGGTTTCGGTGAAACAGATAGACGCCCCTTGCCACCGAATATGGCAAGGGGCGTCTTCTACACGACAATCTTTGGATTACACAATGCAAAACGTTGCATACAAGGGAACAGATTTGATTCCGTTTTCAAAGCCGAAATTCTTTTGCGAAACACGGATGGAATAGCTCGGTTTATAACGATCCACATAAACACCCAAACTTCTGGAGCGGTTATTGATCTTTGCCTTTACCTCAATGGGAACGATCTCATCTCCCAAGCGTGTGATGAAATCCACCTCTGCCTGACTTCCGCTGGTCCAGTAATACAGGCTCAAGCTATTGACCGTCAGTTGATTATACACGTAGTTCTCGGTAAGGCCCCCCTTGAAGTTATCAAACAAAGGGTTTTCTCCCAAAATGTCCTCGTAATAAATGTCCTGGCTTGCTCCGCACAGACCTACGTCATTCATATAGAACTTAAAATCCGACAAAGAGCGGTAAGCATTCAGCGGAAGCATGATCTGCTCGATTCTGTAGTTCTGACTTGCAATCCCAGCAAGACAGAGCCACTCGATCGCTCCCTCAAATTCGGAGGCACGCCCACCATGCTTCACGTTCTTGTATTGGAATTTTTTATTTTCCTTGGCAAGCTGCGTGCTGATATTTTTGTAAACGATCCTCGTTTTGGGAATTTCACTTTGCTTATTATATTTTCCCATGTCGTTCTGATAGGAATCCAGAATGGTTTGCTGAATGATACGAACCAGCTCCGGATTTTTATTTTTTCCGAACTCCTCCACGGCTTCTGGCATACCGCCTACGAACAAATATTCCTTGTAGTAGTCAAGTGCCCGTTCATGGAAGGCGTTATCCATGGGAGAATTGGATTCATAACATTCACGAATCAACTTGATCAAGCCTTGCTCGCCCCTTGCCATCAGATATTCTTCAAAATCCAATGGATAAAGCGTCATAAACCGAACCTTTCCCACGGGGAACGAGAAATTCTCTCGATTAACCGAGACGCCAAGCAAGGATCCCAGCGCAATAATGTGATACTCATTGGCTTCCTCGTTAAAATATTTCAGCGAGGTGATCGCTTCGGGACAAGCCTGAACCTCGTCAAAAATAATCAAGGTATTTTGGGGGAAGATCTCTTTCCGTTTGTATAACGCCAGCTTTTTGAGAATCTTGGATGGAGTCAAGTCCTTGAAGAACTCATGAAGATCCCTATCCTTCTCAAAATTGCAATAAACACTGTTGGAATACTCTTTTCCGGCAAAATAATTGACAATATAAGTTTTACCCACCTGTCTCGCGCCCTGCAAGATCAGAGGCTTTCTGTCGGCGCTTTTCTTCCAAGAAAGCAACGATTGATAGATCTTTCGTTCCATGCGCACCCCTCACTTTCAAAAACATTATATCATGTTTATTGTGTTTTGTCAATATAATTTTACACTTTTATTGATATAATAAATTTTATTTTACACATTATTTCGAATATAATACTTTAAACGCAACTACAGACTTTTTGTTGATATATTATATTTAGAGAATCAAAGGTTTTAGTTTGTAATTACTTTTTCAGTTGCTTTTTAATATAAATCGCCACCTCATGCTTTGGAATCAAAATCCGTCTGCCAACTTTTATGTATGGAATCTCCTTGGCAATTTTGTAAGCGGTTGTTTTGCTGATACCAAATATCTCGCAGACATCTTCTATGGACAAAAGCTTTGATTTCATAAAGGTCTCCTTTCCGATGCCTGCAGTTTCTTATATAGATACCGGGATTCCCCCACTTTTATTTATTTTATAGCACTACTCCCCCTATAATCCCCACACATCAATATCCCGTATTTTATAATGACTATTATGATATTGGTATTCATTGATACTATCTGCAAGCATCTTATATTTTTAATTAAATGTTCGTATCAGATAATGCAAATTAGAAATAATTAATAAAATTTACTCACCAACATTCCCATAAAATAAATTTTGGAGGATGTTGTTATGAATGAATTTATTCATTCCTTTAGTGTAGTCACACATCTATACCTCTCGGAAAAGAATGCACTGGAACGTGCCTATCGAGAGTATTTCTTTTATAATAGCAAGGAGCGGAAATTTGTGCTAAGCAAATATGCCACAGATGGACTTCGCATACAAATTGAGTTTAACCCTAAGAAGGAAAAGCAATACGACAAAAAGCACCGTGACTGCAAAGTGGAGTTGATCATAACTCCAGCCAAACTACTCTATCCCGGCGAAGCTATGCAAAAATTATTTCACACAGAAGACTATATACGAGCCATAGACAAATTGAAAATACTCCTGCAGGAAATAGAATTCCGCACAGGAGTGAACTTGTGGAATGACGTCAAGCTTAAAAGAATTGACTTGGCAAAAGATATTATGACGCCATCGAATGAATACTCCAAGGAGGTAATCCGACTGGCGAAAAAGGCGTTATACAAAACGGGATACAATCTATGGACACCTACCAAAGAGGACGTTTCTCATACGAATTGGGAGGAAGAAAATTCGATCCTGTTTCGCAATCATAATCAAGGAGTCAATTCCAAGATTTATAACAAATTGGAGGATATGAAGAATCAAAGGATTGACACAAGCGAGGTGGACGGACTATTACGATTTGAGCTGTCTCTGAAGCGAGATTACTTAAAAGATCACTCCACCATAGTCGGAAAGCAGATAAAGCTTGAGGATCTTGCAAAAGTACTATGTGACGTTTTAGAGCAAGCAAATTCGCTGATGCAAACCTATCTAATTGATCCGCTTTGGAGTGGAGAAATGCTATCAAAAGATTTACAGGAAAAGCGAATTCAATGCTATTGCAAGCAAAAAAATAAACGTCGAAAAAAGATGCTTGCCTATCGTCGGAAATGTAATAAGAACAATGCTGATCCCTTAGATCGTTCCGAGCGGATCTTGGAGCATTTCGAGGCTATCAACCTTTCCCCGATCTACGCATCCGATGAGTTTGATCATATTCCTTCATTCAAAAACTTGTTGAATCAACTGAAAGACGAACAGATGGAGAGGTTTCTTAAATTGCACACACGCAATACGAGAACAATCACTCGGCGCCAAGCAAAGCAGACCTCCCAGTCTAAAAACCCTTCAAAAATAAAATTTGGAACCTATAATTTTTGCGAAAACCTGGGTTTTTCATGAAAATTATGGGTTTGATTTCCTAAAAAACTTCACAAACAGGGGGATTTATGGTATGATAGTTATACAATCATTTTGGAGGACATCGATGAATACTGATGAATTTATTAAATCCTTGCTAACAGAAAAAACCCATAACCCAATTCTTGATGGATATGAAATAAGAGACGCCAAAGCATGTATTGGTCGTAGATTAAATTATATTTTTGGACCTCAATTCAGATCTCCTTTCTCCCCCAAAAATCGATCTGCTAAATCAAACACTGGCTGGAGATATGACGATATTAATATCAGTTTGTATTATCCGTGCAATGATGGTTCTCAAGTCACAGCATCGGAGCTAATCAAATGCATAGACCTTATTAACCAAATGTGTCATTATATTTTAGATTGTTTCTATTATGAGCATAATGAAAATTATAAAAAACATTTTGAAATTGTTTATAAGCTTTTTCAAGACATTGTAAAGGCAGAATGCTATTACGCACCGGAAGCAAGATTAAAAATCCAGAGAGTTCACGATTTCATTTTGCATGATCCTGTTTTTAACCATAGAAAATCGGTATGTGTTTCAGAATCAACAAATACTGTCTATAAAGCCTATGCTAAGGATTTTTTCAGCAAACCCAACGAAGAATCGATCCCTTGGAAAACAAGCTATTTCTCAAAAAATAACCACTATAAAACTTTTCACAACAATCATAGTCGAATTGTAGAATTCTATACGTTGTTATTAAGCTCGGAAGAAAAAATTTTCGAAGATATAACCGATGTTGAACAGGAATTTTGGGAACACTTGTACGGAAAATTTTCACTACCAAAAAACACAGATCTTTTCTGGAAAGATGCAAGAAAAAACCGCTTTGACGAAGAGCAAGCCTCTGAAAGAGAAAAAATTTGGAGCTTTATCGATAAAATGAGCCAGACTCCTTTGCCAGATTATCTGGAAGATGAAGATCCAAGCGTGATCAAATTATGTAGTGTTGTAAACAAGTATATTGGAGCAAAAACCCCTTATGAACTAACTTATCGACTAAAAATGCTTGAAATAAAAATAAAACATCCCAGGAGCTATCGAATCATTTGTCAGCTCGGTGAGTTCATCGATGAACTCTATTGTCGACCATTTATTGAGAATAAAATCAAACAAAACAAATTGGATCAATTTGAAAGTAAATTAGCCGGCATTTTGATACTAAAAAAAGAGATTACCAAAGATATTGATTATGACGCTGTATTCAATGATCAAATAGAAAGCCTTATTGAATCATAATATCCAAACATTAGAGCGAATAACGTAAAATATAATGCATTATATACAAGAAATATCTATAATATCAATATTATAATTATTAATAAAGCGTAAAGTGGAAAGGGTTGGTCTTAAATGACCAACCCTTTTCTATTGGAAATGCCCCGGTATCTGGTATAATATTCTCGATCTCACCCAGGTCTTTCGAATGAAATTGGGTTCTTTTAGATCATTATAAAATATAACAACTTAACAAAAGCCAGAAAGGAGCCTAAAATTATGGCTAACAAAACCGATTTACCCCAAGATATCAATGCACTTGCTTTTTTGAAATCAACAGATAATGCACATACTTTTGTGCAATTATCCTTTGACATCCCTCATCAAAAAAACAGTCCCTCAATGATCGTCCCGATGTCCGCAGTCAACACCGGAAAAATACTAAATTATATCCCGGAAGGATATGTGGTAAAGCTGTTCTCGCCAAGGGATCAGGCTGCATATATGAGGAGAATCATTTCTGAAGCACAGGAAAATGTAGATATTCCTCATTATGATATGCTAATGCCCGGTTACAATCAACTACCTAACGGCAGACTATTGTACGTCCTCGGAGATATGATCCTCGGGGAAAAAAGCAAAGAGCCTTATTTCCCTTTTAATCCAGATGGGCTAACTGTAAACAGAAGCTTGATTTATACCACACCTTCGGTACGCATCTTTGATTGGACGTATAAATGGGCGAAACAATCCTCTGCCCTATCAGCGCTTTTGCTGGTAGCTCTATCTCCTTTCGTTCTTCCAATTATAACAGAGCTGTGTCCACAAGCCGAAGCTCTGAATGCGTTTGTAGTAGGAAGAACCGGGTGCGGTAAGACAAGTTTTTCTTCCATAGTAACGGATTTGTTTCGAAACGAGGAACACAGCTTCAGTTTGTTGGCCCCCACCAAAGAATTTTACAACCTCGTTCAAAACCGTTCAAATATCCCGGTTTTAATTGATGATCTAAGTTCATCGGCAAGCAGTAATCACAACGCCAAGCTGATAGATCGGTGCACAAGACTAATTATGTCAAAATCCGCTTCCGGATGTTGTGACACCGGAATCTCCTCAGAACATTTAAAGAATCTAAGTTTAATCTTTACTGCGGAGGAAACACTCCAATCGCCTTCCTCAATGAACCGAACTGTGATATGCAAAATGCCGGATCAGTTCAACGGAGAAGATCTGACTTCCCTTCAAGATCATAATTTCTTTCCTGTTCTGGCTGCGCGTCTGGCGGATCGAGTATGCAAACAGCGCAACGAAATCCTTCCGCGTGTGGCCAAGAGCATCAGAGATTTGAAAACAACTCCCCCCTATGAAGATCTAATTTGCTCGGGAAGCTCTCGCATCCATATGTCCTATAAAGCAATGCTGATTGTGAAGCTTGTGCTTGTAGATTATCTCAGATACGGCATGAAATGCGATGAAAAGAGACTTTCAAAACTTGAAAAACGTCTCGATGAAGGTATCTGTGATGCCATAAGGAATACCAAGGAAGCATCCCGAAAATGCGATGATGATACAGTTCTTTCTATCTTCTTAAATCTGTTCAAAGCAGACATGGATCATATCATCGCACGAAATCCCGACGAGTACTTTGATGCCCAAACAGGTGAGAAGATATTCTTCTACTACGAAGGTCATTTTTATTTCCGCGGGGATATACTTCACACCTATATGGAACACCACTTTATGAAGGTAAGCTTAAAAAAGCTTTCCGACGTATTAAATTCTGCGGGATTGCTCCGAACCAGGGGAAAAGAAAATTCGTTTCCTCTTCCCAAAAAGCTGAAGAAGCTATATAAACAAGAGGGGATTCGTTACTACCGCGTATATGCTAACGTTTTAGAGGCAATGGTGGCAGAGCGTTGCAGTAATATCATTGAATTATTTGGATCCTCATTGAACAAATACATGTAACTTATATGGAGGTATAATAACATGAAGACAGAGCGCACGATTCACTTTAGTCCTACTGATATTCCGATCAGTAGGACAGACCATCTTCTGTGGATGTGCAAAATGATGGAAGCATCTGCGTCCGACATTGCAACAGAAGAAACCGCTGCAAACGTAGCATAACCTACACGCCTGTGTAGCGTAAAATTTTATCAACGGAAGGAGGTGAGCAACGTGCAGACTGCCGTAGCTTATTGCAGGTTTTCTTCAGACCTTCAACGTGAAGAATCCATAGAAGCGCAGGTCAGAGCCATTGAGGAATATTGTAAAAATAACAATCTCACGTTGCTCACCGTTTACGCTGATCGAGGAATCAGCGGTACATCCGATCAACGACCTGAATTTCAGCGAATGATCAAAGACTCTGCGAGCAAATGTTTCGACATTGTACTAGTCCACAAGCTCGA
>JAEIGA010020376.1_pt1 | contig 10111 bp, 6 predicted proteins | sample 9270691 | NCBI WGS metagenome assembly JAEIGA01 (sample SAMN17057246, study PRJNA624740) | gut metagenome | biome: biome; isolation source: fecal sample | host: Bos grunniens | place: China: Xizang | collected 2019
CGTAATTTGCCGTCATCCCCGACTTGATCGGGGCTCTAAAACATAATTAATGATATGGAGGAGATCGGGCATGACGTAACAAGTACTTTGATTCCGATTTACCATAAAGACCGCTCTGCTGAGAGCTGTGACAGATTTTAAAGATTAAATTCGGATTTTTCATGCTATATATCTGTAACTATTTTGTGGCAGAAGACTAGTAAGTTCCTATTTAAGTCAAGTTCCCATAATAATATAAATTGTTGTCATATTTAGCGTGTATGTAAAATATATATATTAATTTTGTATGATTAACATTCATAACTTATGAAAAGATTAGTATTGTTTTGTGCTACAGGAGTTTTAGCCTTTTCCTGTGTGAATAAAGACTACGATTTGAGCAAGATTGACGGTACTGCCGTCATCATGAAGGATATTTCCATGCCGATAGGCAGTCTTGAGAAAATCACCATCAGCCAGATCCTTACAGTTGACGATCAGGAAATGATGGTAATCAAGGATGAAAATGGAGATTATGCCTTGCAATTTAAAGGAACCGATCCGATATCGGCTGAACTTACGGTGCCATCGTTTGCTGTTCCTTTGGAAGACGGATCCAAAGGCGACGATCATATCCTGACAATCAATTCAGGACCACTTTCCGGTCTTGATGGCACTCTTTTAGATCAGCAGATTCATCTTCTTGATCAGACTGTAGAAAAGATTATAAAAATCAGTGACGATGACCTTTTGCCTTATCAGATTAACGATATCAAGGAGATTGAAACTCATACTGTCATTGATTATAATTTCTCTGTATCCGCAGGCGCTGTCCATTTAGGTGAAGGTTTCCAGATGGATTTCCCGGATTGGTTGACCATTGAAAAGTATGACACAGATCCCAATTATGTTGTCGAAAATGAGTCAGACAACAAAAATATCGTAAAATTTACCGAGGATGTAAAGGTCAATGCTGAAAATCCATACGTCATTCGCCTGGTAATCAAAAAGATAGTAGTGCCAGAGGGTTGTGTAGTTGATGGCGGAAACGACTCCGAAGGCAGACCTTGCAAGAAGATCAGCATTAATGAAGATGAACAAGCCAACAAGATTATTGCTAATGGTGATGTGTATTTAGATACAAAGGACTTCCCTGCCATTCCCCCCACGGTAGATCTTGAGATGCATATCTCTTTCTCTGACTTTAAGATAAAAAAGGCTTTAGTAAGCCTGAATATGCAGATGGCCGTTCCTGATCAGATTGTGGAGATTGGTGAATATCCTGATTTTTTCAGAAAGGAAGGCGTAGTTCTGGATATGCATAACGCTTACCTCAATTTCTTGATTGATAATCAATTGCCTCTTGCACTTGATCTGAATGCTGATTTCATTGCATACAAGGGAACTGATCCCGAAATCGATATCAAGCTTGGAACCGGAACGGGCGCTTATCCGTTCCATATCCCTGCCTCATGGAAAGGAACTGTTTCATATTCACGTCTTGGTAATGAGACAGGTGTTATCGCAATACCAGAGATCGGAGACATTTTTACAGTGATGCCTGACAAGGTCGCTGTGTCGAATATAAAAGTGACATCTTCAAAAGATTTCATCACAATCGAACCTGACCAGAATTTCCTCTGTTCGTTAGATTATGAATTATATGCCCCTCTTGCTTTTGGTAAGGATTTCAAGTTGGTATATGATATGGATATCAATGACATAGGCTTGGATCTCAAGGAAGCAGGCGTGAAGGCAGCCGAGATTAAATTCAATGTAGAGAATTCCATTCCGCTTGATTTCAAGATTTCTGCCATAGCTCTTGATGCCGAAGGTAATTCTGCAGAAGGAATGAGCCTTCAGGTTGACGGTTATGCAGCTTCGGGATCAATAGCATCTCCTAAGAATAGTCCGATATCTATATCTGTTACATCAGATGATGCAGGAATCACTCTTGCCTCACTCAGGCTCAAGATGACGGCAACATGCCCATCAGAGCAATATCAGGGTGTTCCTCTCAATGAGAATCAAGGACTTAAGGTCAGCTCATTGCATCTTAGCGTGCCGGAAGGTATCACAATTGATCTGAATAATATCTTCAACGCAGATCCATCTCCTGAAAGTGGCGAATAATAATGTGGAATATGTTAATGACAATAAATATGAAAAAACTTTATACAGTACTGACGATAGTTCTCCTATCATTCGTTTCACTTTCAGCCCAGAACTTCCGCACAGGATATTTTCTGGATGGATATATGTATAAGTACCAGCTCAACCCTGCTTTCCAGGGCGAGCGTGGATTCATTGCTGCTCCTGTCATCGGAGGAACGAGCATCGGTGGTGAGACCAACCTCGGCATGAGTACCTTCCTTTATCCTGCACCAGACGGCTCTCTCTACACGGCACTTCATCCCGATGTTTCCAATGAGCAGTTCATGAAGAATATCCTCCCATCCAACCCTTTGAATGTCAATGGAGATTTTAATCTTCTAGCATTAGGATTCAGAGCGAAGAAGACCTATCACACGCTCGACTTCTCGTTGAGAACTAATTTGAGCACTTCCCTTCCCGGTGATTTCTTCCGCTTCCTTAAGGTGGGAGGTTCTGATGGAAACACTGTTTACGACTTGTCAAATCTTTCGGCTTCGTTAAATCTATATGCACAGGCAGCCTATGGCTTTTCAATCAAGATACAGGACTTCATGTCTGTTGGTTTGAGAGCAAAGTTCCTTCTCGGTCTGGCGAGCGTTGAAAGCCACATGACAGACCTGCAGCTTTCTATGAATCAAGATAAGTGGATGGTCAATGCGGGTGGACAGATTATAGCTTCGTCCATGTTTGCAGGCCCTTTGGAAGGTGCTGATGACCAGGATATAATGAATGATATGATGGCTGTCGTAAAGAATCCGAGCATGGGTGCTGCGTTTGATCTTGGTGTATCTGTCGATTTCCTTAAGCATTTCACTGTCTCTGCTTCAGTTCTTGATCTTGGATTCATCAGCTGGAAGAATCCGGTAAAATACAACTATGAATCGTCTTCATGGGAGTATACCGGATTTGAAAATATCTCTACTGATGGTTCAGGTGGATCAGGTGAAAACATTGAAGATCAGCTTGACCAGAAACTGGATGAACTGACTGCAATGTTCAATTTTGAGGATCCGGAGCATATGAACAAGCACATTCAGAGACTTGGATTCACTTCCCTTCTCGGTCTTGAGTTCAGGATGCCTTTCTACGAGAGACTTACCATCGGCGCCTTGGGTACACATAGATTTGAAGGCCCTCGTTCATGGACAGAAGGCCGTTTCTCCCTGAACCTTGCACCACTTAGATGGCTGTCACTTTCAGCGAACTATGCGATTTCGACGTTCGGACAGTCGTATGGTGCAGCACTTAATATTCATCCGACAGGATTTAACCTCTTCCTAGGACTTGACTCCTTCAAGCCGCTTCTTAACATCAGCAAGCAGTTCATTCCGATTGACGAAATCAACACCAACCTTAAGTTCGGTATTACATTCCCATTCGGAAAATACAACGGAAGATATCCTAAGAAGGAAAAGGTTGAAGCAGAATAATCAACCTAAGAATGCCACTCCTTTTTTCCAGTTTCCGTATTTAAGGTCGGAATCCTTGAAAAGAAGATTCAGAACTGAGCCCTCGCCGAAGTCAAGTGCGAGGGCTTCGTTTTTACCCAGCTGAAGAAGATTTAACAGACCTGGGTATTTCTCTCCAGTATGTCCATTGCAGCTGACGCCAAGCATCTTTATGCCCTCTGCATTATCCTCGCAGTGCTCAAAGCATATTTCAAGCTCTGGTTCAGTAAGGCTTTCCCCCTCCTCGCCAACCATCATGCAGCTCTGGAATGTCTCGAAGTTGATGTTTTTGGCATATTTGACTACAAAATGTCCGCGTGTCCATTCGCCAAGGTCATTTGATGTTGGAGAATCGTAGCCAAGCCATTTGTCGATAGCTGCGAAGAAATACAGCATTCCCTCATGCGGTAGTCTGTTTTCCTGATCATATGGAGCAATGTCCTCACAGTTGATCTGACAGATGAATGTCAAAGGATAATCAAATGTCTCTCCGTCTTCTGATGCCGTAACGGTCGGGTACTGCATGTTTTCCGGCATATCCGGATCTCCCCACCATTTGCTTGAGCAGAAAAGAATTCTTTCTGTCTTTTTCAATGTAAGTCTTATTGCCATAATATTGTGATTTAGATGTCAAAGGTAAGCTTTTTTTTCTTACCTTCGCAAGTTAGTACAAACTAAACCTATTTAAACTCTATGTCAGTAATCATACGTAAGGTTGAGTCCAGCAAGGATTTCAAGACATTCGCCCGTTTTGCAAACAATCTTTATAAGGGTAACAAATACTATGTTCCATCAATGCCAGCAGATGACCTTAACACCTTTAATCCTAAGACAAATGCTGCATTTGAATTCTGTGAGGCTGGATTCTATCTTGCATATAAGGATGACAAGCTTGTCGGCAGAGTAGCTGCCATTGTGAACCACAAGGCAAATGAAGCATGGAAAGTTCAGCAGGTACGTTTCGGATGGTTTGATTTCGTTGATGACATCGAGGTGTCCGCTGCTCTTCTTGATGCAGTCATCGCATTTGGCAAGGAGCGTGGAATGACACAGATCGCAGGTCCTCTTGGATTTACTGACTTCGACCCTGAGGGAATGCTTGTCGAGGGATATGACAAGGTGAGCACAATGGCTCTTATTTATAATCATCCTTATTATCCCGAGCATATGAAGCAGCTCGGCTATTATAAGGAGACCGGTTGGCTTGAATACAGGATTACCCTGCCTCAGAAGCTTCACGAAAGACACAAGCACATTGCTGAATGTGTTCTTGAGAGATATAACCTGAAGATCGTCAAGAAGACCCGCAGGCAGGTGATGAAGGAAAATTACGGCCAGAAGATCTTCAAGCTCATCAACGAAACATATTGTGATCTTTACGGTTATTCACTTCTTTCTCCAAAGCAGATCGACCAGTACGTTGCAATGTATCTGAACTTTGTGGATATGGATCTGCTTACGTTTGTAGAGGATGAAAAAGGCGAACTGATAGCAGCTGGTCTTTCAATTCCGTCCCTTGCTGGGGCATTACAGAAATGCGGTGGAGAACTCGTCCCGTTCGGTTGGTGGCATCTGGTCAAGACAATGTTTATCAAAAAGCCTGATACAGTGGAACTTCTGCTCATAGGTGTGCGCCCGGACTATCAGAATAAGGGAGTTAACTCACTGATGTTCTATGACTTGATCGGTAGATATCAGAAGGCTGGCTTCAAGTATGCAGAGACAAATGCCAACCTTGAGACCAATACCAAGATACAGGCTATGTGGGAGCCTTTCGAAAAGGTACAACACAAGAAACGCTGGGTTTTTGCTAAGGAAATCTGATGATTGAAGACAATAATATAGGAAGAAGCCGTATGCTGCCTCCCCTGCCGGAGAGGATGCGTCCTCATAATCTGGATGGTTATGTGGGACAGCGTCATCTGATCGGTCCTGGGTGTATTCTCAGGAATATGATCGACAGCGGTAATCTGTCTTCTTTCATATTGTGGGGCCCTCCTGGGGTTGGAAAAACTACCCTTTCCCGTATTGTGGCTAAGTCTCTCGGACGCGAGTTCTTTACATTGTCGGCAGTGAGTGCCGGAGTCAAGGATGTGCGTGACGTGATTGACAGAGCCAGATCCAATTCAATTTTCTCGAACGGCCAGTCCCCGATACTTTTCATAGACGAAATTCACCGGTTCAACAAATCCCAGCAGGATGCGCTCCTTGGAGCCGTCGAGGATGGAACAATCGTTCTGATTGGTGCAACTACTGAGAATCCCTCTTTTGAGGTAATCACTCCCCTTCTTTCCCGTTGTCAGGTGTTCGTTCTGAAGTCTCTTGCCGTAGAAGATCTTCAGAATCTGTTAGAACGTGCCATAAGTACAGACGAGATCCTCAAGCATCGTAAGATCGAGGTCAAAGAGACTGATGCGATGTTCAGATATAGTGCCGGTGACGCCCGTAAATTGCTGAACATTTTGGAGATTGTGGTCGGGTCGTTCGTCGGCGATGCGCCGGTTGTGATTGATAATAAGGTCGTTACATCGTGTCTACAAGAAAATGTAGCAATATATGATAAAGGCGGAGAAATGCATTATGACGTTATCTCTGCTTTTATCAAGAGTGTACGTGGCTCGGATCCTAATGCCGCAATCTATTATCTCGCACGTATGCTCGACGGAGGTGAAGATCCGAAGTTCATTGCACGCAGACTTTGCATTCTCGCTGCGGAAGATGTAGGTCTGGCAAATCCTAATGCACTTCTGCTTGCCAACTCTACTTTCCAGATTGTTCACACTATCGGAATGCCTGAGGCCCGAATCCCTCTTGCCGAATGCACGATCTATCTTGCGTCATCGCCAAAGAGTAATTCAGCATATATGGCTATCAATGAGGCACTTGCGGTGGCGAAAGATACTCAGACAGCATCAGTTCCTCTTTATCTGAGAAATGCTCCGACTCAGCTTATGGCTGATCTTGGCTATTCTGACGGATATAAATATGCCCATGATTATCCGGGTCATTTTGCTGATCTGGAATTCATGCCGCAGGAACTGGTTGGCCGCAAGTTCTATGAGCCTTCTGAAAACAAACAGGAGGAATCACTCCGCACCCGGCTCGAGGTGCTTTGGCCTAAATACTATAAGAAATAATCCCTCGGGGATGTAATGCAGAGACGTAGTGGCATCCTTTCGCTAGAACGGGTAACCTACGCCGAAATGCAATGCGTAATTATCGCGTTTAAGCCACTGTCCGGGATTAACCCAGCGCTGTTCGCGCGCAGGATCATGTATCTTCATACCCAGATCAAGTCGCAGCAGCAGGAAACCGAAATCCAGACGGAGCCCAACTCCCCAGTTTGCAGCGATGCTCTTTCCGAAGTCCTGCCATCTGAACAGTGACTTCTGACCCTCTTCCGAGTCATCTGCCTTCAATGCCCACACATTACCCGCATCAACAAACAAGGCACCTGCAACCTTCCAGAACATATCGAATCTATACTCGATATTTGCTTCCAGCTTCATGTCTCCGGTCTGGTTCGGAATCACGAATGACGTGTCCCGAGGAGCAATACCGGGACCGACAGTGCGGGCCTGCCATCCTCTAAGGCTGTTTGAACCACCCGCATAGAAGTGTTTTTCAAAAGGAAGCGATGTCGAGTTGCCATATGCATAGCCGGCACCTGCTTGAAGTCTGGTGGCAATAGCCTGCTTGCTGTTCTTTCCCAGGAACCAGGTCTTGCTAAGGGTGATTTCCCCGCGTACAAATTGTGAGAACGGAGTGTTCCATATCATTCCCTCTCCGTTAACACTTTTGTTCATTATCGGTTTGAACGCACTCAGCAGATTACCGGCGATATCAAACTGAAATCTGGTGTAGAAGTTAGGCTGCTTAGGTGTATTGTCCGGGTTGGTGGTGTAATACAATATTGCTCCTGAACCCAGATCAAAGTGGTCCTGATAGGCGTTGCGAAGGAACGGATCGTTGACAAGCGAACTATAGAACTTCTGGTCGATGTCAAACAACTTCACTACGTTCATCTGCAGCGGATAGGCCTGATAGAAGAAACGCCTCTTGATGTTTCCGTTGTATCCGTATGTCATGGAAATAATGTTCCTGGTGTACTCCGGGCGGCTCTGGTAATTGTATGACAGGTTGACGTCAGTGCGCGGGATTGCGCCAGTGAAATATCTGTACGGCAGCGGGAAGAACTTTGGAAAACTCAATCCTGCAGACACTCCGAACTCGTTTGAACGTATGGCATCCTTGAACTTGAACTGGAAGTTACCCATAAAGCTCAGGTTCAACCACTCGCCACCTCTGAAGATGTTCTTATGGTAATATGACACCTGTGGCGATATGCCGAAAAGTCCTGTTGAATTGACAGATGCCTCAAGGTTGAACTTGAATCCCTGAAGTTTGGACTGCGCAAGGGAAATCGAGCAGTTTACAAGATTCGTATCAACTGGTGTCATGCCGATATTGACGCTGCTGAAGACCTTTAACGCCGAAAGACGTGAATAGGTCCTGTTGATCTCATCCGCACTGTACACATCTCCAGGGCTGATTGTAGTCAACTCTTCGAGTATGCTGTTACGGAACTTGAGTGTGTTCGGATAGGTGATCTGAACATCCTTTATGAAGAATTTGCGGATCGGCTGAGCGTCTTTTGGAGTCTCGTTTCTGGTGTACTCGTTGATTGTGAGTTCCAGAATGGCAGAATCCTTGACACTTAGCGTGTCTGCTTCGAAGAAATAGTAGTTCTTGTTGAAATTATAAAATCCCTGGTTTCTCAGTACAGCGCTTGATCTTTCTGTTTCCATCTCGAGAGCTGCAGCTGACAGATAGTCCCCTACCTTTATGCTCAGATTTGCGGTATCCCTCAGGAATGCCTCGGTAAATTCCCCTTTGGAAGGCAGTACATAGTTGATTTCCTTTATTGGAATACGCTTTCCAAGGTTGACGTTATAGGTGACATTTACTCTCTTCTTCTTTACTGAGATATTGCTTGTGACCTCAGAATCGTAATATCCCAGATGAATCAGGTGATCCTTGACGTTTTTGATCGAACTGTCAACCATGTCCGGATCATACACGACAGGTGCGACGCCAATTTTCTGCACGAACCTGTCCCAACCACCTCCCTTGCCATTCTGCCAGTTGTATATATTGAGGAATGGGTTCCATCCGAAAATGAAGTAGGAATTAGGCTTCTGCTTGAGATAAGGATCCAGTACTGATGGATTGAAGGTTTTGCTGTTCTCTATCTTTATCTTGTTCTTGGCAAGACGATATTGACCGTCTTCCAGCACACGGGTTGTACTGCAAGACAGTGCTGCCAATAGAATAAAGGCTAATAAAGATATTCTGTAAGCGGCTTTCATCTATCTTATATATGCAAATTTACCTCAAAGTGTGCGTTTCTCAAAATTTTAGCCAAAATAATTACCTATATTATATAGAGAAATCAATAATAATGATAACTTTGCGAGCGTAAATCATAATCCGATTCACTCGGATTAAGCATAGACCTTATAAACTAACTTACTTACATTTATTGAAATGAAGAATAAGTACATTGATCTGATTGATCAGACATTTGAATTTCCGCAGGATGAATTTCATGTAGAGGATGGTGAACTTCACTTTCATGACATCAATATGATGGACATAATCAATCAGTACGGCACTCCGCTTAAGATCACCTACCTTCCTAAGATTTCTTCGCAGATTCAAAGAGCTAAGCGTATGTTCAACGTTGCTATGGCGAAGGTTGACTATAAAGGTACTTATAACTATTGCTACTGTACAAAGAGTTCTCATTTCGAATTTGTCCTAAAGGAGGCATTGAAGAACGACATTCACCTTGAGACTTCTTCTGCATTTGATCTTAATCTTATTGAAGCTCTTGAGTCAGAGGGACTTGTGAATAGGAATCAGTTTATCGTCTGCAACGGTTTCAAGAAGCCTGCATACATCGAGAACATCGCAAACTTTGCTAATAACGGATGGAATAACATCATTCCTGTGCTCGATAATATGCGCGAGCTCGATTCTCTCGATGCATTGGTGAATGTGCCAGTTAAGCTCGGAATTCGCATCGCATCTGAGGAAGACCCTAAATTCGACTTCTATACATCTCGTCTGGGAATACGCTACAGCGATATCGTTCCATTCTATGAGGAGAAGATAAGTCAAAACAAGAAATACAGTCTGAAGATGCTGCATTTCTTCATCAATACAGGAATGAGGGACACTGCTTACTATTGGAATGAGCTGGCCAAGTGTGTTGGAGTATACTGCGACCTCAAACAGATCTGCCCAGAACTGGATTCTCTTAACATTGGTGGTGGCTTCCCTATCAAGAACTCTCTCGCGTCTGACTTCGATTACGAGTATATGGCAGAAGAGATTATTTCGCAGATCAAGATCATGTGTAACGCACGTGGCGTTGCCGAACCTAACATCTTTACTGAGTTCGGAAGCTTTACTGTCGGTGAGTCAGGTGCTACAATATTCCAGATTCTTGACATGAAGCAGCAGAA
>JAEIGA010020377.1_pt1 | contig 10111 bp, 6 predicted proteins | sample 9270691 | NCBI WGS metagenome assembly JAEIGA01 (sample SAMN17057246, study PRJNA624740) | gut metagenome | biome: biome; isolation source: fecal sample | host: Bos grunniens | place: China: Xizang | collected 2019
ATGTCTTGAAGGTGCTCATACATGGGATTTCAACGATGCTAAATATTTCACAGGTGTCATTGAGAAGCACATGGTTCGTGACTTCCTTTATATGGGAGCAAAGGACGTGAAACTTACAGCAGATGCAGGTGCAATCAATTTCAGTGCAGCTTCTGTAACCAAGAAGAACGTTCCTCTTGATGGATATGTTGCATTCAAGGTGAATCAGCCTGGTTCAGTTTATATCAATGCAGTGGATCCTGACGGACTTGGTAACCATCTCGTGGTTGCTGTAGGTCCAGTTGACGGTTCGGCTGCAACTATCAAGGGTGGTGCTGTGGCATATGCACATAACACTACTAACCAGAAGATCCTCATCAGTGACATCACAGAGGAGTCTCTCGTATATGTTTATGCATCCGGCCCTATCGGCCTCAAGGCTCTTGCATGGGCTCTTGACCTCAAGCAGGTTAATACAGCCCTTGATGCTCCTGTCCCTGCAGTTGAGCCAGTTAAGATTGATCAGGGTCAGGCTCAGGATGCTGTGGTTACTTGGGAGCCTGTGGCTAATGCCGGTTCTTATTCAGTAGTATTCAGCGGAAAGACCTACACAGTTGAGGAAGGAACATCTTACACAATTTCTTCAGATGTGGTCAAGTTCCTCGATGCGGGCTCATATAAGGTTGAGGTTTACGCAAACCCAGCTGAGGGTGATATCTACAACACTCAGTCATCTGCAGGTGTAGCTGTACTCACAATTGCTGCAAAGGCTGCTGCAGGTGGTACAGAAGAGTTCGTGGTATCGTCAACTGCTGACCTTCTTAACGCAATTTCAAGCGGCAAGTCAGACATTACACTTGCATACTCATCGACACCATATGATCTTGGAACAGTGACTGTGACTTCTCCACTTCGTCTCACAGGACAGAAGAGCGGAAATGCATACACTCCAATCGTTGCAAGCTTCAAGGTATCAGGAGACTTCAAGGCTCTCATCCTCCGCAACCTCGATATCGACGGAACATCTGCTGCAGGTGCTGTCATCGTTGAGGATAAGGAGGCGGAGAAGGATGCTGAGGGCTATCAGGTGAAGGCTGACACAGTTGCAATCTATGATTCATACATCCACGATGGAGCAGCACGTCTCTACGACAACAGCGGAAAGGCTGCATCATGTATCCAGAACATGATTTTCAGCGGAATCCATGTTGATAACTACTCGTTGGACAATGATATGATTGACTTCCGTGCAGGTCATTATCACAAGGTTGTTATTGTGAACAGTACATTCTCTAACTGCGCACGTACATTCTTCCGCACTGACGCAGGAAGTGAGATCAACTATCTCACAGTACGTAACAACACATTCTACAAGGTGGCAACAAATGCTACAAGCAAGGATAACAATGGTCTCTTCCATGTGAGAAGTGCTGCAGGTTCAGGCATGATCGACTACAGAATCGTGAACAATATGTTCTATTCGATCCTCATCGACACAGATCCTAAAGATCCTGCGGGTTATCCTAAGTTCATCAGCAAGAACTCAGCTGCTCTCAAGCCTAATGTTATTGCAAACAACTACTTCTATAACATCGAGGAAAGAGAAGAGAAGTCTGCATACTCATGGTGGACTACCAACTGCTCACGCGAGGAAGGTCTTGCAGGCGGTGGTGCAGTACTCCCTGCGGATCCGTTCAAGAATGCGGCTGCCGGTGACTACACTCTCACCAATGCGGTTGCAATGAACTCTAATATAGGTGATCCACGTTGGAACCCTATGAGAGGCAAGAACCCTACTTCAGAAATTACTGTTGAGACTGTAACAGACCTTCTTACTGCAATTTCAGCAGGAAAGGGTACCATCACTCTCAAGGCTGGAACATATGACCTTACAACTGTTACAGACGTGGCTGAGGTAAGTGACGGTGTTCTTACTGTGACAGGCTCACTTAATCTCGTAGGAGAGAAGGGTGCTGTTCTCGTCGGTGGTTTCAAAGTTTCATCAGATGCAGTGAAGACATTCTCTATCAGAGGTCTTGATGTCTCAGGTGGAAACGCTATCCAAAATATGGTTGAAATTGGATCGAAGGATGTGGCAATGACATCATTGGTTCTGAAGAATAACAATATTTCAGGATATAAGAACCGTTTGTTCTATATGAGCCAGGAAGGTGCAGTTGTATCTTCATATGACATGTCAGGAAACTACGTCTACGATATGGGAACATCCGGAGACTTCTTTGATGTTCGCAAGGGTGCTGTGACTGCAGTGAAGATGACCAACAACACATTTGCAAACGGCATCCGTACATTCATGCGTATCGACGCAGCTGTCCTCACCGGTAGCATCAAGGTTCAGCACAATACATTCTACAACCTCAGCTCAGTTGACAGCAAGGATAACAACGGTATCTTCCATGTACGTGCGACTTCTATGACATCTGACGCGTTTGTGGTTTCAAAGAACCTCTTTGCTTCAATGCATAGGGCAAAGGCTGCGCCAACTGAGGCTAATGGTTATCCTAAGCTTGTCAGCGCCAACTCAGCAAATATCATCCCTACATTCACTGCAAACTACTATTATGATGTAGAGACAGAAGGTGACTACTGTTGGTGGACTAAGGATAGAGTGACTGCAGACGTTGCTCTCGGTGGTTTTGGTGTTGTTCTTGCCGAGGATCCGTTCAAGGCAGCCGCAAATGCTGATTTCACATTGACAAACGCTCTTGCAATGTCTGAGAGAATCGGTGACCAGCGTTGGAATCCGAACAAGACAGTTCGTCCGGACGACTGGTTTGCTGTTGCAAATGTTGATGATCTTCTCGTTGCAATTGACGCAGGAAAGACCAATGTGGAACTTGCTTATGGCGTCTATGACTTCACTGCTGTTGAGGCTCTTGCAGGAAAACTTACTCTCAACAACACTCTTAACCTTAGGGGTAAGATGAGAGATGGCAAGAAGCCGGAAGTGATCGGTGCATTCAAGTTTGCTGGTGCCGATGCTGCATTCTCTGCTGTAAATATCGATTTCAACGGCAACAACAGCATTGACAACATGATGGAGATTTCTTCTGCAGATGCAGTTCTTACTGGAGTGACTCTTCGTGCCTGCGATGTACATGACTACAAGAACAGATTCTTCTACATGAATGTTGAAGGAAAGGTGGCAAATGTATCTTTCGCAAATCTCTTTGTGAAGAACATGGGTACATCAGGTGACTTCATTGACATTCGTAAGGGAACAGCTAACGTGATAAGTGTAAAGAACAGCACGTTTGCAAACGGAATCCGTACGTTCGCACGCGTCGATGCTGCCGTAGTATGTGGTGCAATGACAGTTGAGAACAATACATTCTACAACCTTTGTGCAGTGGATAACAAGGATAACAATGGTATTCTTCATGTTAGATCGACAGCATTGTCTGCTGCCAACTACATCGTAAAGAACAATATCTTTGCATCAATGCACAAGGCAAAAGCTGCACCAACCGAGGCTAATGGTTATCCTAAACTTGTCAGCACAAATGCAGCCAGCAAGGTCCCTACATTCATCGGCAACATCTACTATGACGTTGAGACAGCGGATCCATACAACTGGTGGACAAAGGGCTCGCACGAGACTGAGGCTGCTGATTTCAGCACGGCAGCTGTTGCAAATGGTGGCGCAGTCCTCACTGAGTCTCCATTCACAAACGAAACTCCGGGTGAAACCCTGAAGTTCAATGTGAAGGTTGCATTTAAGGGAATCGGTGACCCACGTTGGTAAAACTTACCTATTTTAATTATATTTGCGGGGCAGTGGCATGGAGCTACTGCTCCGCTTTCTATAAAACACTCAAGACATGAATATAAAAGTTCAGACAGCGTGTCATCCCGATGATGTGAAGTTCTATGACACAGAGCGCCTGCGCAGCGCATTTCTTATGGAGAAAGTATTGTCTCCTGATGAGATAAACCTCACTTATACTTTATATGACCGTATGATTTACGGAGGCGTCATGCCCGTGAATGAAGTATTGGTTCTCGAAACTTTCCATGATCTTAAGGCTGAGCATTTCCTGGACAGGCGTGAACTTGGGGTAATCAATATCGGAGGACCCGGTGTGGTTTCTGTGGATGGCAGGGAGTATCAGATGGCCTACAAAGAGGGTCTCTATGTGGGTTGTGGAAAGAAGGAAGTCACCTTCAGGAGCATAGATGCTGCAAATCCTGCAAAATTCTATATAAATTCAGCTCCTGCATATAAGGAATATATTACTCAGCTCATAACCACAGACAAGACTGCTGACCCGTCAAAGTATGCAATTGCCCAGTCCGACAATTATGGTAAAATGGAGGATAGCAATGATCGCGTGGTCAATCAGCTAATTGTCAATACTGTCTTGAGCAAGGTTCCGGGCGGTGGAACAAACCAGCTTCAGATGGGCCTTACCGAACTTAAGCCAGGTTCGGTGTGGAACACAATGCCGGCTCATACACACACGCGCCGTATGGAGGCATATTTCTATTTCAATGTGACTCCAGGCAATGCCATCTGTCATCTTATGGGAGAACCAAAGCAGCAGCGTCTTGTGTGGATGCAGAACGAGCAGGCAATCACTTCTCCGGAATGGTCAATTCATTCTGCTGCCGGAACAAGCAACTATGGATTCATCTGGGGAATGTGCGGGGAAAACCTCAATTATGCAGACAAGGATGAAATCCCTTATACAGAGATGAGATAGCTTTATTCTGAAACGGTAATCCAGTCGACCTGCATCCATCCGCTGTCATTCTTAGGCGCGAAGCGGTTGCAGTAAAATCCGAATTTAGCTCCGATCCATTTTCCGGGGCGACCGATAAAGGATGCATCCGGACCTGTCTTGGATGCATCTTTCATTTGATGCCACCTCTTGCCATCGAGACTGTACCAGAATGTTGCAGTGAGATCAGGTACATCAGCTGTGCGCTCACGAGGTTCCACTTTCATCCTTATGAAAACATCAGTGGCAATATATTTCAGCGGAGCCACAGGAGGAACAGTTGTGGACATATATTTATTGGAATATGGAACAGGCAATGGCTCAGAATTCAATAAGACCTCGGAGAGAATAACCTCTTCCCCTCCTTTCAAGGCCCCTTTACATTCTACATACTGCAGGAACACTCCGTCCTGCTTGTCAACCAGCCTCAAGGTGGCATAGTCCTGACCCATGAGTACAAACCCGCATGATTCTCCCTTTTCCTTTAACTGTGGATTAGGGATGAACCGTATTTTTGTCGTCACTGTGAATTTGTCGGCAGGAGTCTTTTGCATGAGAAGATTAGGAGTATCTCCAAGATTGCGCCAGCCGTCTTTTTGATGTACGGAATATAGTCTCAATGCTCCCATTCCGTTTGTATGCGTTTCCCTTGCATTGGCATAGGTATAGCACCAATATGGAGAAGGGACGCTTTGCCACTGCCATTGTAGTCCGAGATTGACAGAGTCAAATGTGTCACTTTCGGCCGGCTGAAAGATTCCGGAACAGGTCAGCTGAGGCTTTCTGTATCTGCTCACAGGTTCGCCCACACCATCACCATCCTTGTCGATTCCGATTATCGGCCATCCATCTTCCGTCCACGCCATCGGCTGAAGATGCACCACTCTTCCATAAGCATCCTTGTCCTGGAAGTGGAGGAACCAATGCTCTCCGGCCGCAGTCTCTACCCAGGCTCCCTGGTGAGGACCATTGGTCTGTGAATCTCCCTGTGCCATGACGACCTTTTCCTCATAAGGTCCATAAGGGTTGTCTGCCCTCAGAACCACCTGCCAGCCTGTAGGCACGCCTCCGGCAGGGGAGAATATATAGTATTTTCCGTCTCTTTTATAGAATTTAGTACCCTCGATGGTTGGTTGGGTTTCGTGACCGTCATACACTATCCGGCTTTGCCCGAGCAGCCTGGTTCCGTCTGCGGACATCGGGGCTACGAACAGGACGCTCTTGTGGCCGGCACGGCTTCCGGCGCATCCATGAGAAAGGTATGCTCTTCCGTCTTCATCCCAAAGCGGACAAGGGTCAATGAATCCCTTTGCCTTGACCACCCAGACGGGGGCTTCCCATTTTCCGCGCGGGTCAGTAGTCTTGACCATGAATATGCCTCTATCCGGGTCTCCGCAGTAGATGTAGAACTCGCCATTGTGATAGCGGATAGCCGGGGCCCAGACGCCATTTCCATGTTGAGGGACTGTGTGCCACTTTTCTGCATCTTCCTCCCAGGAAGGTCCGGGGTAATCTGTGAGAGCCGCACCTATAAGTTCCCAATTCACAAGGTCGGTGGAATGTAATATCTGAAGTCCCGGAAAGCTGCAGAATGAGGATGATGTCATATAGAAGTCGTCACCCACGCGGCATACATCCGGATCGGAATAGTCGGCGTTCAGAATAGGGTTCCTGTATTCGTTGCCCATGTCAGGATTCCAGCTCTTCGATGGAACCTGGGCTTGACCGGAAATTGATATTGCTGCAGCAATAGAAAGTATCAGTACCTTGTGAGGATTCATAATAATTTAATTTTTACAAAGTTAATTATATCTTTGCATTAGTTGTTTTAACCCAGTTTATTTTATGAATAGAATATTTTCTTTGGCAGCCTCCGTGCTGATTCTGTTAACTTCTTGCCAGAGCGCTGTTTCTTCTTTTGTCAGAGTTGAAAATGGAAAGTTTGTGTCAGATGATTATCCGTCACACTTCCTTGGAACGAATTTCTGGTACGGACCTATTCTTGCCAGCGAAGGCCAGGGAGGTGACAGAGAGAGACTTGCAAAAGAGCTCGATCTCCTCAAGGAAAATGGAATGACCAACCTGCGCGTCCTGGTTGGAGCCGACGGACCGGATGGCGACCTCTATCGTATCTGTCCTACTCTTCAGAAGGCTCCGGGTGTATATAATGACACTATTTTCAGAGGCTTGGACTATTTCATGGCTGAGCTTGCAAAAAGAGATATGAAGGCAGTCCTCTATATCAACAACACATGGGAATGGTCCGGAGGATACGGCATGTATCTCGAGTGGGCAGGTGATGGCAAGGCGCTCCTTCCGCTGGAAGCCGGTTATAGGGAGTACTGCGAGGAGATGTCCAAGTTTGTGATGAGCGACAAGGCAAAGCAGCTGTACTATGATCATGTGAAGAATGTGGTTTCCAGAGTGAACACAGTCACAGGCAAGCCATACAAAGATGATCCTGCAATCTTCTCATGGCAGATTGGAAATGAACCACGCTGCTTCTCTCATGACCCTGAAGTCCAGACAAAATTTGCAGAGTGGATGTGGGAGAGTGCTGCTCTGATCAAGTCCATCGACCCGAATCATATGGTGTCTTCGGGCAGCGAAGGCTATAACGGATGTGAGCAGAACTACGATCTTTTTGAGAAGATCCACTCGTGCCCTGATATCGATTATATGAATATCCATATCTGGCCATATAACTGGCGTTGGGTCCGTCAGCATGATCTGGAATCCAATGTTCAGTTTGCAATGGATCTTACTGACGAGTATATTGAAGAGCATCTGGAGATTGCAGCGAAATATAACAAGCCGTTGGTTCTGGAAGAGTTCGGCTATCCTCGCGATGGTGTCCAGTACTTAAAATCATCGCCAGTCACAGCCCGCGATAAATACTATGCACATGTCCTTCAGCACCTTGTGAAGGCTGCTTCGGAGGATGGACTTCTTGCCGGAATCAATTTCTGGGCTTGGGGTGGTCTAGCAACACAGTCTGAGACAAATCTCTATTGGAGACCGGGCGATGACTATTGCGGCGATCCTGCACAGGAACCGCAAGGCTTATATTCAGTCTATGCATCTGATGAATCCACTGTCAATATTCTTCGTGATGCAGCATATGCCACGCTAAGATCTGTACAAGCAAAATAGTTGGTAGCAAAAACAATAAAATCGCTCCTGATTGCCATAAAAAAACAGGTAATCAGGAGCGATTCTGCCAAATATTGCTACCGTGCATTTACGGATGGTATCAGTTCTGGCTGAGCAGCTTCTTTACAAGAGTTGAGATCACTCGTCCATCTGCAAGTCCTGCAAGTCGCTTTGTCGCAACTCCCATGACCTTTCCCATTTCGGATGGCTGTGTAGCGCCAACCTCTGCAATAATCTTCACAAGTTCAGCCTCAACTTCAGCTTCTGTGAGCTGTTTAGGGAGATATACTTCCATTGCCTCCATTTCTGCAACTTCATTGGCAGCGAGTTCCGGACGTCCGGCATCAGTATATTGCTGAGCACTCTCCTTACGCTGTTTCACAAGCTTCTGGATGATCTTCACGATATCCTGATCGTTTACTTCTCCTGTTGCACCCTCAGCAGTCTTTGCAAGCATGATTGCTGCCTTGATTGCTCGGAGTGATGAAAGTCTTACGGCTTCCTTAGCCTTCATTGCCGCCACCATGTCGGCCTGTATTCTCTTTTCCAATTCCATAGTTTTATCTGTATTTTTCATATCCAGGCATTGCGAGGCCTGAAACAAAGTCCTTGAATTTCTTATCGTCCTTAGGGCAGATCAGCAGCACGTCATCTGTGTCGATCACGATATAGTTTTCAAGGCCGCTGATAGCCACAAGTTTCTTTTTATCCTGATTTACCACCAACAGATTACGGTCATTCTCCAGCAGAGCCTTTTCTGCAGTGATGCTGTTGCCGTAGACATCCTTTTCCGGCATGAAGTCGTAGAGTGATTCCCAGGTACCCATATCCACCCAACCGAACTTTACCGGGAATACCCAGGCATTGTCAGTCTTTTCCATGACAGCATGGTCGATAGAAATGTTTCTGCATTCAGTGAATGCCTTTGCTACAAATTCCTTTTCCAGGCTTGTTCCCAACACTTTCTCCCAGCCCTTGAAATATCTTGGAATTTCAGGAAGATATTTCTTCATCTCCTTTCGGATGGTCTTTGCCTTCCAGATGAATATACTTGAGTTCCAAAGGAATTCTCCGCTGTCAATCAGAATCTTTGCGATTGTCTTGTCCGGTTTTTCCGTAAAGGTCTTTACCTGCACCGGTTCTCCCTTGGCTATGGCCTCGCGGCCACCGCAGGCCTGTACATAACCGTAATTGCAGTCAGGTCTTGTCGGAGGGACTCCGAGGGTCATAAGTACGTCTTTCTCAACAACATATTCAAAAGCCTTTGCAATACTGTCTACGAAAAGGTCTTCGTCAATGATCACATGGTCAGAAGGAGTTACCACAACTCGTGCTTCCGGATTTCGGTGAAGGATGGTGTAGTTGGCATATGCCACACATGGGGCAGTATTCCTTGAATATGGTTCAAGCAGGAGATTCTTCTGCTCAAGTTCCGGGATATTCTCCATTACAAGATCTCGATATTTCTCGGCTGTCACAACAATGATATTCTCTCGGGGTACGACCTTGGAGAATCTTTCGAAGGTCATTCTCAGGAATGTCTTGCCTGTGTCTGCAACATCAAGGAACTGTTTTGGTTTCTCCACCCTGCTTAGAGGCCAGAAACGGCTGCCAGGACCTCCGGCCAAAATGACACAATATCTGTTATCTCTATTCATAGTTTTAGTATATTATCTTTTGTCTTAATGACATATGTGTTATCTATATATAGGTATAAATGCTTGAGGAATCCATTCTGTGGTATATTCATCCCCGCAAAATGTTATAGCAACCACATCAAACATACATTCATGGTTGCCATATGGTTTGCCTTTCCCACTTTTGAGAAAACTTTGTGCCGCTCTCACAATTCTCTGCTGCTTCCTCCAATCCACACTTTCCTGCGGAGGGGCCTGTACGCTCTCGCGCCGGGTCTTTACCTCTACAAAATGTATTCCAACAGCATCAAATGTTATGATGTCAATTTCGAGATGTCCGCTGCGCCAATTCCTTTCCAGAATCACATGCCCCATATTCTCAAGCATCACGCATGCGATATCCTCTCCCAGGCGACCTATTCGGCCTCTGTAATTGCTTCCACTCTCCATGCTCCCTCCTCTTTTCTCAATGTTGCCTTCTTTGTCTTGCTCAGACCGTTGGTTTCAAGTGTATAAGTGACGACTCTCTTGTCATCCGCTTTATGCATGTCATCCACAGTCACGGTAGTATTCTCCATGATCGATCTGACAACCTTCATG
>JAEIGA010020378.1_pt1 | contig 10111 bp, 7 predicted proteins | sample 9270691 | NCBI WGS metagenome assembly JAEIGA01 (sample SAMN17057246, study PRJNA624740) | gut metagenome | biome: biome; isolation source: fecal sample | host: Bos grunniens | place: China: Xizang | collected 2019
GCAAATAGCGTTAACCTCCCTGTATTCAAGGGTACTGAGGGCTTCGGCGTAGCTAATGTTCCTGTGAACGCAGCGTTGTTGGTGTTGTGTGGTCTCTGCACATCGGTTATGTGGGGCGGTATCTTCAACCTCGCTGTTGAGGGCCTTGGTAAGTACACCGAGAAGGCTTCAGGTATCTTTATGGCATTGGTTTGTGGTGGTGGTATCTTGCCATTGTTGCAGAACTATGTTGTTGACTTAACAAACAACTACTTGGTAAGCTACTGGGTTATCGTTGCAGGTCTTGCCTACTTGCTCTTCTATGCCCTTGTAGGTTCGAAGAATGTGAATAAGGATATTCCAACAGAGTAATACCTTACATTCCATAATTGGAGGATGAGTAGATAAAAAATATAGAGATGACTCAATGGTCATCTCTATATTTTTTGTGTATTTGGCTCTATTACTGAGCAAACTGGAATGGAATAGCCTCATCCAATGCTGCAACCTCCTCTGGAGTAAGCTCCTTAAGTGGGCGGTTGTACATCTTCAAGGCGATGTCGTTGCGATACATCTCGAAGCCAGCTTCAACCTCTGAGATAAGGCTCTCGCGTGTCTCCGCTGAGAACTTCTCTGCCGAGATTAGTGATGCAGCGTCAATCTTCTCGCCGTCAACGATCTCTACCAAGTCGTGGTTCTTGAGCAACTCGCCAGCTATGACGCGTGCCAATGAACCCTCCTCCTCTGGAGTGTCATCAGCCTCGTCAGTAAATACGCGGTCACCCACGCGAACCTGATTCTCGCCTACATACTCGATAATCACAGGAGCTGTTGTGTAGCGGTCTGCGCCACCCTCAAATGTTGTAGGTGTGCCGAATGCAAAGGTGTAGAGAACGAATAGCCAGTGTGCAGCAATTGCAGCTACAAGACCACCAATGGTGTGTGCAAGGATAGCCTTAGATGTTAGCTTGCGGTAGCCAAGTGCGTCGAGCATAGCAGTATGTGTGCTGAGGTAGCCACTCCAACACATACCGATAGCGGTGAATACTGCGATAGCGTTACCGTTGATAATGCCCTGAGCTGAGAACTCAGGTACAAGGCTCAACGCCGCACCTACAGCACCAAGTGATGTGATAGGGAACGCCATAAGAGCTGGGTGCTCGAAGCCAAACAACCACTCGAACAAGAAGTTAATCTTACCGAAGAGTAGTGGCAAGAACTCGATACCCTCGTATGCTGCGCCATCATAAGTACCATTGTCACCAGCACCGAATGTGAGAATCATCACAAGTGTTGAGATGATAAGTACGCCAGGGATGATCGAAAGACCTACATCTACACCTGTCTTACCACCATCGAGCAATGAGTTGAGGATACGGGTAAACATAGATGTCTCCTTAACCTCCTCTTTCTCCTTCATCTCCTCCTCGCTAAGCACGGCTGCGAACTCCTCCTTAAACTCTGGATATTGCTTAAGGATGAAACGCTGCATAAGGCGTGTAGAGCAGATACAACCGATGAATGCACCGAGCAAACCGATGAATGGCTCAACGAAGTAACCCTGCGAAATCATAAACACGATAACAAGAAGACCCATACCGAAAGCTGTACCGAAGTTGGTGAGCGAGATAAACTGGAACTTCTTGAAGTATGAGCTAAAGCGCTTATCCTTAGCAAGAGAGATAATAGCAGGGTTGTCCGAAAGGAATGTCATCACAGCACCCAATGATGCCACACCTGGAAGGTTGAAAAGTGGCTTCATAAGTGGGCGAAGGATACGCTCCAAGAGGTTTACAACGCCAAACTCCACGAAGATGCTACCAAGCGCACCTGTGATAACGCAGATAGCCATAAGGTAGAATACAGTGTTAAGCAGCAAGTCGTGTGCTGTCTTCATGATAGTGTTAAGCATGTTTGGCACACCCATAACTGAGCCGATACCACCAAAGATGCCTACTACGATAACGAGGCAGAAGATACCTCCAAGGTACTTCTTAAAGCCTTTCTCTTTGTTCTCCATAGTTCAGATTATATAAGTTTACTTAGTTTGATTACTTAAGTGCAGCCTTGAGACCCTGCAAAGCGTCAATGCGCCATGTTAGACCAAAGGTAAAGAACGAACCCTTATCCTGTGCTACGCCACCATCGTGGTTCTTACCTATATTATATACATAGGCAGCATGAAGGCGTACATCGCGGTTTCCAAGGTGTCCCATAGGGTAGAACTCAATACCACCACCGATACGCTTAATGTCTGTGTTAGGATATACAAACAAGCCGGTAGCATAATCAGCACCCACCTTGTCGTAGGTAACCTTAGCAAAGGCATTTACGCGCTCACCGAAGAGGTATGAGAATTCGGTCATGATAGAGTAGTTCTGGAATAGAAGCTCGCCTGCTGTGATACCGCGGTTCATGATATCGAGCTGAAGGGTAGCGTTGCCCGACTTAAACTGGTTGCCAAGAACTACATAGGCAGCATACTTACCTGGAGCATACGCCGAGAAGTTCACAGAGTGAAGAGCTGTGTAGCAACCATGTGAGCCCATATAATAGAGGTTATATGCGTAGAGGTCGCCCTTCTTAATGCCAAGAGCGTTGTAGTTGTTTCCCATCTTGTCGTATGGGCTCTGGCAAATCTGGAATGTAAAGCTATCGTTGCCCTTATCAGTTGTGTAGGTTACCGATGCACCAAGTGCAAAGCAGTTTACATTGTTCCAATACTCCGAGCAGTAGTAGATGTCGATAGGGGCGCGGTCATACTCCCAGCCACCAATCATAACCACCTGCTTACCAGCAGATATTGCCCAATTCGCATCTGGGCGATAGGTGAGGTGTAGCCAGTCGGTGCTGTTTACAAACGATGCATCCTCATTTGGGCGGCTGAAACGCTGACGCCATGAGTAGGTGAACTTTGGCGCAATCTGACCATCCATACGGAGGTTGAAGTAGCGAGCCTTGAAACCCGAAGCACTGTAAATCTGATCGCCATCGAGAGCCTCACGGATGTAGTCGAAGCGTGACTCAACGCCAAGGCGGAAGATCTCGTTGTCCTTCTCGTAGCCCTGCTGTGCTGCTGCCGATGTAAGGCTTAGTGCAGCCACGGCAACGCATAGAATTTTAGTAAAAGTGTTCTTCATATCGTTAAAGTTTAGATTATTACAATGTTTTATAGCGCGACAAATATACGCAAAATTTGGTAACTACACTTCAATCCTTGCTTGCCTTACTCTACATAGACTACTAAGCCCTTCAAATATTCACCCTCGGGGTGATAGATGTTGATAGGGTGGTCGGCAGGTTGTGTGAGCTGACCAATGATGCGCACCTTACGCTTGGCGATAGCCGCCGCGGTAAATATTGTTGTGCGGAAAAGGTCACGGCTTACCGCCTGAGAGCATGAGAAGGTGAAGAGAATACCTCCTGGGCGTATCTTCTCCAAGGCGCGTGCGTTTATCTTCTTGTAGCCCTGTAGCGCGTTGCCCAAAACTTTGTGGTGCTTGGCAAAGGCTGGTGGGTCGAGGATGATAAGGTCGTAGTCCGAGTCTATATCCTTCAAATACTCCACGGCGTTGCAGGCTATAGCCTTGTGTGGAGCATCCTCCCCAAAGTTGAGTCTAACATTCTCATCCGCAAGATTTACGGCACGCTCCGAGAGATCGATAGATACAACCTCCTTGGCTCCACCTGCAAGGGCTGCTACTGAGAACCCTCCTGTGTAGCAGAAGGTGTTCAACACTTTGCGTCCCTTGGAGTATTGACGCACAAGGTCACGGTTTACGCGCTGGTCAATGAAGAAACCAGTCTTCTGCCCCTCCTCCCAGTTGACATTGAACTTTAGTCCATTCTCCAATACAATGTTGTCCTTCTGTGTTGAACTCCCCCAAAGGTAGCCATCCACAGCACCGAGGTCGGCCTTGAAAGGTAGTGTCTGTGCGCTCTTGTCGTATATCGCCTCAAGCTCGCTGCCATACGCTGCGCGTAGTGCCTCGGCGATAGCCTCGCGTGAACGATACATACCTACAGAGTGACACTGCACTACGGCTGTACGCTCGTATATGTCGATAACCAAGCCAGGAAGAAGGTCGCCCTCGCCATGCACTAAGCGGTAGCATGTGGTGTCGCTGTTGTTCACTAGCCCCAAAGCCTCGCGCACACCCTTAGCCTCGCTGATGCGGCGGTTCCACCACGCTTGGTTGATATCCTCCTGCTCGAAGCTAAGCACACGCACAGCGATAGAGCCTATCTGCCAATGACCCTTGGCGATGAAGTCGCCCTGCTTGGTGACTACATCTACCATGTCGCCCTCGCTAAGTGGGGCTCCGTTCTCGCTTATACGCTCAATAGCTCCTGAGAATACCCAAGGGTGGTTTCTAAGAAGTGACTCCTCCTTACCTCTGCGTAGGTGTACTGTGTTTAACCTCTCTTTGCTCATATTTTGAATGTTTGTGTTCGCTGTTTTTGTGTTTACGACGAGGATGACGGCGAGTTACTGCCTCTGCGCTCTCCTCATTTGGCGCGGTAGCCGATATTATGGTTAGTTTTCCATCCACCTTGCCACTACGCTCCAAAGCGCTGAGTATCTGAACGCATACCCATGCATCGGTGGCGGCATACTCGCGCTGTTGCTCGGTGAGTATCTCTGCCTCCCAGTTGCTTAGACGCTGCGCCTTAGATACTCTCTTGCCAAGAACTATAGCGGATAGCTTACGCAAACTCTTCTCCTCGATGCCCCAGCGCGATGCCTCGCGTTGTAGGTCTATAAAGCCGTCGGCATGGAATAGACGCAGAGCGTGAAGTGAACGTATATCACCCGCGACATCTGCACCAATTTTGAGTATTTGTCGCGAACCGAGTATCTTGAGTATGCGGTTGCTTAGGCGTATATGCGAGAGACGGAATAGATAGCATGTATCCTCGGTAGAGAGTTGTAATAGTGCAACTTTGTAGCTCACACCTGCGCGGAATGATGGGCGTGTCTCGGTGTCGAAGCCTATGACACGATGGCGCAATAGCTCCTCACATGCAGCATCAACCTGCTCCTCCCTATCCACAATGACTATGCGGCCAGGAAAACGAGCTGCGGGCAACGCGGCAACAGTGTCGTTATCTATCGTTGGTTGAAATGCCATGAATATTCTCGTTAACTACTCTACAACCCACAAAGTTACTCATTTATTTTTAGTTTTCCGCTTATGGAGATGGAAATTTTACCCGCACCCACCAATTTGTCGATACGCTCAACTATCTTAGCGCTGTCACCTTTAATCTCTGTGACGAGTTCTTTTATGGATAACTCTTTGGTTGATAGTGTGTTGAGTATGTGCTCATCTATTGATGTTATGCTACCTTTGTTGTTTCGCTTTTTGATGCAGATATCGCAGATGCCGCACTCCTTGGCATGCCTCTCGCCGAAGTACTCCTCGATAATCTTGCTACGGCACACATCTTCGCTGAGTGTGTAGTTGAGCATGCTGTTAAAACGCTCTATAGCCAAGTCGTAGCGATGACGGTAGGTTTCAGGGGCAATGTACAGATCCTTCTGTGGCAGACGCTCCGAGTCGAAGTAAATGATAGGCGTGCGTGCTGCGGGGATGTAGCGTATGATATGCATGCGCCACAACACCTTCAATAGCTCGTGTACGCGCTCTGGGCTAAGTTGTGCGCATGAGGCAATGTAAAGCTCGTCGATATTGCGGAAGTGGGTAAACAGACCATTGTAGAGGCGTAGTAATGTGCGGAGCATCTTATCCATGTCGTTACCCTCGGCATTGAGCCTGTAGAGTGAATCGCGCGAGCAACAAAACATCAACTTTGCCGGGTGGTCCTGCTCATCTATTAGTGTCATCAAGTTGTTTTGCTCCAATATCTTGAGTGCGTTGACAACATTCGTTGATGATAGACGCATCTGGTGGCAGAAGTCGTAAATGTTGAAGGCGAATGAGCCTCCTAAGCCATCGCCTATGGCAATCTGGAGATAGTTGCATATAAGTTCATATATGCGCTTAATATCTGCTATTGGCGGAAACTCAGCCTTGAATAGTTTGGCGATACGCTCGCTATCTTCCCTCGCTGTGAGGAGTACCGCATAACTGCGCTTGCCATCGCGCCCTGCACGACCAGCCTCTTGGTAGTATGCCTCCAACGAATCGCACATGGCGTAGTGGATAACAAACCTCACATCTGCCTTATCTATGCCCATACCAAAAGCGTTGGTAGCCACCATGATACGCGTGCGCCCCTCGCGCCACTCATCCTGTCGCAACGAACGCTCCATGGCGGGTAGTCCAGCGTGGTAGTAGTTGGCATTTATGCCATCTTTTTGGAGTCGTTCGGCAAGTTGTTCACTCCCCTCGCGTGTTCGCATATAGATGATGCCAGTGCCTGGTACATTGTTGATTATGCGCATAAGGTGGTAGTATTTATCATCTACCTCGCGCACTACATACGAGAGGTTTGGACGTGCAAAGCTCGAACGCAAGATATGCTCTTTGGAGAAGTGTAGATGGCGCATGATATCCTGTGCTACGATATTTGTCGCCGATGCTGTAAGAGCTAATATTGGGGTGTCGGGGCATATCTCCCTGACCTCGGCAATCTGAAGATACGAAGGGCGGAAGTCATAGCCCCACTGCGAGATACAGTGCGCCTCGTCAACGGCAATAAGAGACACATTCATTCGCCTTAGGCGTACTCTAAATGCGTCTGTAGCAAGGCGTTCGGGAGCTATGTATAGGAACTTAACATCGCCGTATGTGCAGTTGTCCAAGGCTATCTCCATGCGTCTTGGGTCTAAACCAGAATGCACCGCCACAGCAGATATACCGCGTCTTTGTAGCTGATCTACCTGATCCTTCATCAAGGCTATGAGTGGTGTGATAACTATGCAGATACCCTCCATTGCCAAGGTTGGAACCTGGTATGTTAGGGACTTGCCACCTCCCGTAGGCATGAGGGCAAGAGTATCCTCGCCACGCAGTACAGAGTCTATAATCTCGCGCTGCATAGGGCGGAACTCGCTGTAGCCCCACCACTTATGTAGTATCTCCTCCACCGAAGGGCGTGTATGCACTGTTGTGTTACATTTCATAGTACAAATATACGAATAAAAATAGGGATATTACTTCGTAATAAAAAAAAATCGTTACCTTTGCAGCGGAATTTACTGATTACGATGAAGCTAAAGGAGCAGTATAAAGTACGCGAGATGGCTGGCGAGCATGTTATAATCATGCAGGGTAAGCACGGTAGCGACCTTACGAAGATAATATCTCTGAACGAGAGTGCGTTGTATCTGTGGGGTGAGCTATCAGGCAAGGAGTTTAGTGTGGAGAGTGTTGCAGAGCTTCTTGTCGAGCGCTATGGCATTGATAATGAGCTTGCTATCAAGGATGCAAAGCATTGGGTAGATAAGCTTGTTGAGTGCAAGGTAATAGAGTAGATTTAAGGGTTAATGGGAAGAGTAAGAAAGGTATATGCGTTTGTCTTGGTGGCTATCTATGCGGTGGCTACTATTCTTTCGTCTGTATCGCTACTCGTCTGCGACCATCACCACCACCATCATCATAGTTGTAAGTCGGAGTGTTGTGCGCATCTTGGCCTCTCTATAGCCAAGGATTGCTGCGACCATCACCATCCTATACTTGGAGATAATCACACAGATTTCATAGAGTCGCGCAACGACTCACGCACAGCAGCGGCATTGTCGTTGCTCTTTGCACCTGCAGTTACAACCTCTGTAGGCGAGGAGCTGTCGCTCTATAGCTATGCTAAGTATGAGAGGTTAGAGTTGCGCGATATTGGCACACCCTCGGACTCCTATCGCAGAGCTCTCTCGCTTCGTGCCCCACCCGTATTGGCTTAATACCTCGCTTTCGAGGCTGAGGTTACACGCATATAGATAAGTTTAGTAATGAATTACCTAAGCCAAAGAAAATGAAAAAATCAATAATTATATCACTACTATTGCTCTGTATGCCTATTGCAGTTATGGCACAGCGCACACTTACAGGTAAGGTTTTGGATGTTAATAGTAACCAGCCTCTTGTGGGTGCAACACTCTATTGGAAGAATACTACTGCGGGTGCTACCTCTACCACAGATGGTAGCTACACAATAAGAAAGGTCTCTGGCTTCGAGACCCTTGTTGTTGACTTTCTCGGCTACGATATTGTCGAGCTTGAAGTTAGCAAGGAGGTTCACGAGCTTGATATTAAACTCACCCCATCATCGGTAGATATCGACGAGGTTGTGGTTGAGGGTCAGCAGCGTGGTAACTACGCTAAGAGTAGCGGCATCACACGCCAGGAGCAGATTTCGTTCGCGGGACTCTGTAAGATGGCGTGCTGCTCACTTGCTGAGTCGTTCGAGAACTCGGCATCTGTAACCGTAGGTTATAGCGATGCTATCTCTGGTGCGCGTCAGATTAAGATGCTCGGCTTGGCGGGTACCTACACTCAGATTCTTGATGAGAACCGTCCAATCATGCAGGGCGCAGGTGCTACATACGGTCTTAGCTACACTCCAGGTATGTGGCTCAACTCTATTCAGGTATCTAAGGGCGTGGCATCTGTAACGGCAGGTCACGAGGCTATCACGGGTCAGATTAACCTTGAGCACCGCAAGCCTACTGACGATGAGCGCCTCTTTATCAATCTCTATTTCGACTCAGAGAAGCGCCCAGAGTTCAATATCTCATCGGCTATTCCATTGACTCCAGATAAGAGCCTATCGACAGTCATCATGCTCCACGGCTCGATGGATAGCGCCATGCACGACATGAACAAGGATGGCTTTGCAGATATGCCTAAGGCTAATCAGATAAACATCGCAAATAAGTGGTTGTGGCAGAATAGGGATGGTGTTCAGCTTCGTTGGGGCTGGAAGTTTGTCAATGAGAACCGCCTCGGTGGTATGTATGGCTATAGCGAGGATCTCTATGAGCAGATGATAAGCAACCCTCTTGGTTGCAACACATACGGCTCGAAGATTCACAACCAGAACTTCAATGCCTACACCAAGCTCGGTATCCCTGTAGGCTATGAGCGTACCTTCACAGGAGACCCTGAGGATGCTGTGCAGAATAATGTTGCTATGGTGCTTGACTACGACAACTATGCTACAGACTCGTACTTCGGTATCAACGATGTAGATGTCGAGGAGCAGACCGTGCGTTTCAATGCTACCTATGCTCACTACTTCACGCAGCGTTCATCACTCAATGCGGGTCTTTCGGGATATGTGCGTATGACAAATAATGAGTATCTTCAGAAGAACGCTGAGTCGGGTAAGGTGTGGGATGTTGAGGATGAGGCTATCTTGGCAGAGCCAGGTATCTTCGCCGAGTACACCTACAACAACGAGGATAAGTTCTCATGGGTTATAGGTCTTCGTGGCGACTATGCTATGGTAGATGGCGAGTACTACTACAACGCTAAGCCAGAGTTCCTCGTAACACCACGCTCGCATATCCGCTGGGCTATCACTCCAACAACTATCTTGCGTGCTTCGGCAGGTCTTGGCTCACGCCGTCAGAACCTCGTTACGGATAATATCTGGATGATGACAACATCGCGCGATATCAAGTTTGCAAACCTTACAAATGATATGGAGCGAGCTGCAACATTCGGCGGTAGCCTCTCGCAGAGCTTCCGTCTTGCGGGCGATGACCAGACAACAATCAGCTTCGACTACTTCCGCACACAGTTCTTCAACACTATGGTCTTTGACCAGGAGACGGCTGATAACTCGATACTTATCTACAACACTGCGGGTAAGTCATATACTGACAACTATCAGATCGACTTCAACTGGACACCATTCCGTGGCTTTGACTTCTTCGCTACATTCCGCTATACAAATGCGATGATTACCTTGGAGCGCGATGGTAAGCAGTACCTTGTGGAGCGTCCTTTGACCTCACGCTATAAGGGCCTTATCAATATCCAGTACGCTGTACAGCGTTGGGTATTCGATGTTACAGCACAGCTCAATGGTCCTGTGCGCCTTCCAGAGCTTGGTGGCGACTTGACTAAGGCTCAGACAGACCCAACTCTCTCACCTGTATATCCAATGTATTTCGCACAGGTGAGCTACAAGATGAGTAACCTCACCCTATACCTTGGTTGCGAGA
>JAEIGA010020379.1_pt1 | contig 10111 bp, 5 predicted proteins | sample 9270691 | NCBI WGS metagenome assembly JAEIGA01 (sample SAMN17057246, study PRJNA624740) | gut metagenome | biome: biome; isolation source: fecal sample | host: Bos grunniens | place: China: Xizang | collected 2019
TACATCAACAATGCAAAATACGGCGAAGGCGCAGACTTCACAATGCCCAACAAGGCTGTAACAATTACAGGTAACTGGTCAAAGATTCCCGTAACACCCAAGTATACTCTTACTCTCGATGCAACAGGCGGTAAATTCGACAATAACGGCGGCACATATACCGCAGAGTTTGAAGAAGGTACCCTTATTACAACAACTCCCGGCGATCCCAAGAAGGATGGCTACAGATTTATCGGCTGGACCGATGCACAGGGCAACGCAGCTTCAGTTCCTGAGAATATGCCTGCAAATAATGTAACTCTTTATGCAGCATGGGCTGAACTCTTTGATGTAACCTATAAGGTTGATAATGAAGTTCAGGACAGCTACTCAAACATTGCAGCAAAAGACGATGTTCTTCCCGCACCCTCAATCATTCCCCAGAAGGAAGGCTTTGTATTTGACAAGTGGGTTGACGAAGCAACAAACGAAGCTGTAACTTCAATGCCTGCAAAAGACCTTGTTCTTGTTGCAACATGGAAGGAAGTTGAGCCCACCAAGTTCTCTGTAATGTACTTTGACGGCACAACAGCTCTCGGTTCACAGCTGTATAAGGAAGGCGAAACAATCGTTCCCATCACTGCAGAAACCAAGCCTGGCTATGTATTCAAGGGCTGGACAGGAATGCCTGCTGACAATAAGATGCCTGCAGAGGATATCGTAGTATTTGCAAACTACGAAGCAAATCTTCATTCAATTACTCTTGATGCAGCACTCGGTGAATTCGAAGACGGTTCAATTCAGTTCGTTGCAACAGGCGTAGCTTATAATACAGTTCTTGCAACTCTTGTTCCTGCAATTCCCGCAACTCCCACCCGTGACGGTTATTCATTCGCAGGTTGGGTAGATGCAACAACTGGAGCGCCTGCAACTCTTCCCACAACAATGCCCGATAATGATATTAATCTTAAGGCAACTTGGGAAGCTGTTCCCACCTATACTCTTACAGTTGAAGCAAACAACGGTAAGTTTGCAGACGGTACTGCTATAAAGACAATCGTTCGCGAAGAAGGCGAAGCAATCGGTATGATTGAGCAGCCCACAAGAGAGGGCGGCTACACCTTCAAGGAGTGGAAGATTGAAGTTCCTGAAGGAACTGTTCTTAACGAAATTCCTGCAACAATGCCCGGTTATGACTTCAAGCTTGTTGCTCAGTGGAATGATCCTGTTCCCGATAAGTATGTTGTAACTGCTAACCCCAACGGTGGTACATTCCCCGACGGTTCAACAGATACATGGACTTCAGAGCAGCTTGAAGAAGGCGAAACAGTTACTGATCTTCCCGGCAATCCCACAAAGGATGGCTATGAATTCAAGGGCTGGCTCGAATCAACAACAGGTAATGTTCTTGATAACCTTCCCGCAACTACACCCGGTGCAAACACAGTTTATACCGCACAGTGGGAAGAAATCGTAATCAAGGAACACACAATCAATTACTACCTTGTAAAGGGTGGAGAGCTTTATGACTCCGATGATTACAAGGAAGGCGATGAAATCAGCTACATCATCCCCGCAGCAAAGGATATCGAAGGATTTGACTTTGAAAAGTGGGTAGATGCAAACGGTAATGATCTTCCCAAGAACATGGGAACAGAAGATATCAATGCTTATGCAAAGCTTACTCCCAAGAAGTTTACTGTAACTTACATGAATGAAGGCAAGGTATTCTATGAAGTTAAGGATGTAGCTTACGGTTCAGAAGTTCCCAAGACAACAGATATTCCTGTTTCAAGCAATGCAAACAAGGAATTCTCAGGTTGGACAGATTCAACAGGCAAGACTCCTGCTGATTATGCAACAATGCCTGCAAAGAATCTTGTATTTGAAGCAAACTACAAGGATAAGGCAGCATCAGATGAATTTGAAGTAACATTCATTTCAGACGGCGTAGTTATCAGCTCAACTAATGTAAAGGTTGGCGATAAGATTGATGTTCCCGAAGATCCCAAGAAGTTTGGTTACAAGTTCGTAGGCTGGGAGCCTGCAGTTCCCGATACAATGCCCGCACATGACTGTGAGTTTGTTGCACAGTTTGAGATTGATAAAACATTTGTAACTGTTATTATCGGCGGTTCGGTTATCGGCGGCGGTGTAATCGGTACTCTTGCAGGTATCAATGCAACACTTATTACAGGCGCAGCAATTATCGGTGGTATCCTTGTTATCTTCGGTGCTTCACAGCTTGCAAAGCACACCTTCACAGTAACCTATCTTGTAGATGGCGAAGTTTATAAGACATATAAGGTTGTTGAAGGCACAAAGATTCCTGTTCCCGCAGATCCTGAAAAGGACGGAGCAGAATTTGCAGGTTGGGATCCTGAAGTTCCCAATAAGATGCCCGGTAAGGATATGACCTTCGAAGCAACTTGGGAAAGTGAAATCGTTGATATTCCCAACACCGGTTCAGTTGCAGGCGTAGCAGCATTTGCAGCAATTTCTGCAGCAGCTGCAGCAGCTTATGTTATGACCAGAAAAAAGAAGGAAGACTGATTCCTGATTAAAACAGCTTAACAGCTGAAAAAATATGCCCGCACATCGTTTGATGTGCGGGCATTATTTTGTTTCTGTAACATTTAATCCGTTACTAAATATAATAAGAATAGTAGAATTTTAAAGGAGGAATATAAATGGACAGAAATGAAATGGAAAAACTTATGGATAGATATAAACAGGAAATGCTGGAGTTCAGCAGAAGAAATTCAATGCTGAATGATCTTGATTCAAGAGAACAGGTGCAGGAAAATGCACTTGAAAATAATATTTCATATGAAAGAGACAGAGAAAATCCGTTACCCGTTAAAGAAACTGTTTCTGAAAATATTCAGAATGAGCCTGTGGTAGCAGCGCAAACAACACCGTTGCAAACCGATTTTGTTTTACAGGATGATACGGATATGCAAACAACAGATGTTGCGGCAATGCTTCGTTCATCATGTGAAAGCATATCACGAAATCCGAATGCGACTCCTGAACAAAGACTTCGCTGCCGTGAAATCAATGATTTTCTCAGGCAGAACCCTGAAAGCGGTTCAATAAGGGTTGAGGTTTACGCATCAGACCGAGCTTTCGGAATTGGAAGCGCAAGAGTAATGATATTTGTTAATTTGCCGAGCGGCAATGTTGCTGTTTTTGACGGCTTATCCGATATAAGCGGTTCAACACCCGGCATTAACCTTCCTGCACCGCCCAGAGAGCTTTCACAGTCGCCGAATAACGGTGAAATTCCGCCGTATTCAACATACACGATATATGTTGAGCATCCGTCATATACGAGAGCTGTTTTTACCGCTGTCCCTGTTTTTTCGGGCGTAGAGTCAATTCAGCCTGTGCAGATGCTGGCGAAGGTTGCAGGAACAGATGAACCCGAACCGATTATTATTGATGAAGAGCAACGAAACACACTTTAATATTAATTGATATAAAACTATGAAAGGCGGAAAAACGTGGTAACACCAGTAATACCGGATTATATAACGGTTCACCTGGGCAGACCAAATTCGGATGCGCCCAATGTTCGTGTGCCGTTTACCGATTATATAAAAAATGTTGCATCAAGTGAGATTTATCCAACATGGCCTGATAACGCTTTAAGAGCAAATATTTATGCGCAGATTTCCTTTGCACTGAACAGAATTTATACTGAATACTACCGCAGCAGAGGATATAATTTTGATATTACCAACTCAACGGCATATGACCAGGCATATGTTGACGGAAGAGATATATTTTCCAACATAAGTAAAATTGTTGATGAACTTTTTAACGATTATGTAACCAAAGGCAACCAGATACAGCCTTATTTCACTGAATACTGCGACGGAAGAACCGTAACATGCAGGGGACTTTCACAGTGGGGAACGGTTACTCTTGCAAATCAGGGCAGAACGCCCTATCAGATTCTTCAGAATTATTACGGCAACGATATTAACCTTGTAAGGAATGCACCCGTAAAAAATATAATTGAATCATATCCGGGTGTGCTTCTGAGACTCGGTTCGGTTGGTGAGGATGTTCGAACTATACAGCGTCAGCTGAACCGCATACGGCAGAATTATCCTGCAATACCCGCAATTCCCAACGCAAACGGATATTTTGATGCGGCAACGCAGGCAGCGGTAAGAAAATTCCAGAGCATTTTCAATCTTTCTGTTGACGGAATAGTAGGTAAAGCAACATGGTATAAAATAAAACAGATTTATAATGCGGTTAAAAAAGTTTCAGAGCTTTATTCCGAGGGTATAACGATGAGTGAGGTTGAAAGAATTTTCAGCACTGTTCTCCGAAGAGGAGACAGGGGTAATGATGTGCGTTCAATTCAGTATTATCTTGCATTTATCGGGTTTTTCAATAACCGTCTGCCTCAGATTGCCGTTGACGGAATATTCGGCAGAGCAACAGAAGACGCCGTAAAGGCTTTCCAGAGAGAATACGGCTTAACGGTTGACGGAATTGTGGGCAGAAACACCTGGTACAGAATGCAGGATGCTTATTTCAGTATTCTCAATTCTCTTCCCGACGAATACAGAGCTTATGCTTCTCTTCTTTATCCCGGATACGCAATAACAACAGGCGCAAGCGGAAATGTTGTAACACAGCTTCAGACTTTTCTTCGAACAATTGCACAAAACGATAACAGAGTTCCGACGGTTACTGTTGACGGAATTTTCGGCGACAGAACAAAGGCTGCCGTTCAGGCAGTGCAGAGGATAAGAGGTTTGCCCGATAACGGCTCGGTCGGACCGCTTACATGGAATGCGATTGTTGATTTATATAATGAATACCGTTAATTGAATTGATAATAATAAATGGTGACAGTGTATGCTGTCACCATTTTTGTTTTGGAAGTGATTGAAACGGAAAAGCTGTTTTCTGCCGATTATAATAAAACAATAAAAATGCTTGATGCAGAATTGCGTTTAAGTGCAAGCTTTGATCTTGTGGGCAGAGATCTTAAGGTTGATAAAAGAAATGCAAAGCTCTACTTCGTTGACGGATTCTGCAAGGATGCCCAGATGACTAAAATTATGGTGAATTTCATGTCGGCAACGGAAGAAAAAATGAAAGCTTTGCCAACCGCAAGAGATTTTGCAAACAGCTTTGTGCCGTATGTTGAAACCGATGTAACATCAGATGTTGATGATTTCATAAGGGATGTTTTATCGGGAGCAATAGGTCTTATAATAGAAGGCTATACGGATGCGATAATTGTTGATGCAAGAACCTATCCCGTAAGGTCTGTTGAAGAACCCGAAAATGACAGGGTGCTGCGAGGTCCGCATGACGGATTTGTTGAAACACTTGTTTTCAATACGGCACTCATACGCCGAAAAATACGGGATGTTAATTTAACAATGGAGATAACATCGGTTGGCTTAAAATCAAAAACTGATATTGTAATCTGCTATATGCAGGATAAAGTAAACGCCAAAATGCTTGATACTCTGCGTAAAAAGCTTTCCGATATAAAAATAAATTCGCTTACAATGAGTCAGCAGAGCCTTGTAGAGTGTCTTGTTCCGAAACAGTGGTATAATCCTTTTCCGAAAGTGAGATACACAGAAAGACCCGATGCGGCGGCGGCAAGCGTGCTTGAGGGCAGTATAATTCTTATGACGGATAATTCACCGTCGGCAATGATTATACCGTCGGGAATATTTGATTTTTTGCAGGATACAAACGATTATTATATGTCACCTGTAATCGGCTCGTATCTGCGGATAACAAGAATGATTATTTTTGCACTTACCTTGCTGCTTATTCCTGTTTGGTTTTTGTTTGTTCAGAATCCCGAATATATTCCCGAATGGCTTGATTTTATAAGAATTGAAGAGCCGAATACGGTGCCGATAATAGTTCAGCTTTATATTGTTGAGCTTGTAATAGATGCAATGAGGCTTGCTTCAATTAATACTCCGAATTCGTTGAGCAGTTCTTTCGGTGTTGTGGGTGCGCTTGTGTTGGGAGAATTTGCAGTTTCGGCAGGATGGTTTGTGCCAGAAGTTGTGCTTTATATGGCGTTTGTTGCGGTAACAAATTATACACAGCCAAGCTTTGAACTCGGTTATGCATTCAAGCTTAAAAGAATGGTGCTTATAGGATTGATTGCGCTGTTTAACCTCTGGGGTTTTATCGGCGGTCTGATTATCATTGTTCTGGAGATTGCTTTTACAAAAACCGTTACGGGTCAGAGTTATCTTTATCCGCTTATTCCGTTTAACGGTAAGGCGCTTGCAAGTCTGCTTTTGAGAAAACCGATAAATATGAGGAATAACTGAAAAACGGTGTTACCTTTTGGTAACACCGTTTTTATATAAGTTCACCTATACATAAATCGCCGTCAACTGCTGTTATTTTTGCTTTTATAATTCCGTCGGGTATATTATTCAAACCTGTGATTTTAACCGGAGTGTAGTTTGCCGTATAACCCTGAACGGAATTTCCGTGGAACTCTTCGGGCAATATTTCAAGCACTTTTCCGATTTGGCTTCTCATAAATTCAGAGCGGGTTTTTTCGGTTTCTTCAATCATAATTGCCGCACGCCTTGATTTTTCGCTTTTCTCAACCTGGTCGGTCATCTTTGCGGCGGGTGTTCCGGGGCGGATTGAATACGGAAAAACATGAACCTTTTCAAATCCGATTTCTTTTGCAAAAGTAAGAGATTCTTCAAAATCGTCTGGAGTTTCTCCGGGGAAACCAACCATAATATCGGTGGTCAATGTTGTGTCTTTAAAAGAAGAACGGAGCTTTCGGCAAAGCTGTCTGTATTCTTCGCAGTTATAATGCCTGTTCATTCTTTTTAGCGTTTTATCGCATCCGCTTTGTAAAGAAATATGAAACTGCGGACAGAATTCGGGAATTTTTGCAAGTTCATCAATAATTTCATCTGTAATGTGGTCAGGTTCAAGAGAACCCAAACGAACTCTTTTTATGCCTTCAAATGAGGCGGCAGTCTTAACTGCTTCAACTATGCTGCTGCCGCAATCCGTGCCGTATGCCGAAAGATTTATGCCTACAAGAACTATCTCGCAAAAACCGTTTTTTTCAAGCGATGCAATTTCGTTTTTCAGTTCTTCCAAAGGCTTTGAACGCACTCTGCCTCTTGCGTATGGGATAATGCAGTATGAGCAAAAACGGTTGCAACCGTCTTCAATTTTAACGCTCGCTCTTGTTCTTTCACGGAAATCGGTAATCGTATCGCCGCAGAAAGAATCGCCTTTAAGATGCTCTTCAACGGCAACAATTCTGTTTCTTGAGCTGATAAACTTCATAATATAGTCGTGAAGAAAGCGGTTGCTTTTATTGCCCATAACAATATCCGCCTGCTCAAGTCCGGCGCCCGCTTCGGGCCATGCCTGAGGCATACAGCCTGTAAGCACAACAATGCTTTCGGGATTTTGCTTTTTATAATGACGCACTGTCTGACGGGTTTTGCGGTCGCTTTCAGCAGTAACTGTGCAGGAGTTTATAACATAAACATCTGCCTTTTCGGAGCAGTCAACAATTTCAAAGCCGTGTTTTTCAAGACTTTGCGACATTGCCTGCGACTCATACTGATTAACCTTGCAGCCGAGTGTATAAAATGCAGCTTTCATATTATTCCTCCTTATAAATTCAAACTTAATCTATTATAACAGAAAAACAAGTGATAATCAATGCCGATGAGCACATATATTTTTATGAAAGGAGATATTGATATGAAAAAGTTTCTGAAATCACTATTGGCGGTGTTTGTTGCAGTTTCGCTTTCTTTTTGCTCAACGGTTTTTTCTTTTGCAGAGGAATCAAATCTGCCTGTTGAAATCAAGGCAAAAGCCGCAGTGCTTATGGATGCGGGCACAGGCAAGGTGCTGATGAAATTTAATGAAAACGAACGCCTTTATCCCGCTTCTGTAACCAAAATCATGCCGCTTCTTCTGTTTATGGAGGCTATTGACGAAGGGAAAATGTCATTAACCGATACGGTAACCGTAAGTGCGGGTGCGGCTTCAAAGGGCGGGTCACAGATATGGCTTAAAGAAGGTGAGCAGATGACGGTTGATGATTTGCTCAAAGCAACTGCCGTTTACAGTGCAAACGATGCCTGTACCGCGCTTGGTGACCATATTGCGGGAGGTAACGAGGCTTTTGTTGATATGATGAATGAAAGAGCGCAGCAGCTTGGTATGTCAAACACTCATTTTGAAAACTGCACAGGTCTTGACGACACAACCAAAAACCATCTCACAACAGCACTTGATGTTGCAATAATGTCAAGAGAATTGCTGAAACATGAAATGATAACAAATTACACAACAATATGGATGGATTCACTAAGAAACGGCGAAACGGAACTTGTGAATACGAATAAGCTTGTAAGGTTTTATGAGGGAACGACAGGGCTGAAAACGGGCACTACCTCAAAGGCGGGATGCTGTGTTTCCGCAAGTGCAAAGAGGGGAGATACGCATCTTATTGCCGTTGTGATGGGCAGCGGCAACAGTACAGACCGCTTTGAAACAGCAAAGGCAATGCTTAACTGGGGATTTGCAAATTATGCAACCGTTACACCGCAGATTGATGAAACTCTTATTCCTGAAGTTGGAGTTATAGGCGGAGTCAGAGATAGCATAAAGCCTGTTATTCCAAAAACAGCACCGTTGCTTATTGAAAAGGGAAGAGAAAAGGAACTGACTCAAAATATCGACCTTGCTCTTGACGTTCAGGCACCTGTTGAGGAAGGTCAGATTCTGGGAACGGTTACCTTTAAAATAGGTGAAGAAGAGGTCGGAAGCTACGATTTAACCGCACCCGAACAGGTTGATAAGCTGACTTTCAGAATCGTTTTTGAAAGAATAATAGCAGCTGTTGTAAATTAAAATATATAATTGCTTTTTCTTTATTTGTATGTTAAAATAAAAATAACATAAAATTGGCGGAGTTTATTTATATTTCAGCACCCTGTAGTTAGAAAAATTTTTGATTTTTTAAATATTTTTTCTGTATAAATGTTGCAAAGACTGCATTTATAGGGTAAAATATATTAAATACTCAGCAATTATAGTGGGGTGCAAAAGAAAAAATGGCAATTAAACTCAATTTGAAGTATGCAGGTGAGTTCGCATCGGCAGAAAAGCTTGCAGCAATGCAGAACGAAATTTCTGCGGCTCATAAAATGCTTCACGAAGGCACAGGCTTCGGCAACGATTTTCTCGGATGGATTGATTTGCCTGTTAATTATGACAAGGCAGAATTCGAAGAAATCAAAAAGAGTGCCGAACAGATAAAAAAAGATTCCGAAGTTCTTGTTGTTCTCGGTATCGGCGGCTCATATCTCGGTGCAAGAGCTGCTATTGAATTTGTCAAGTCAAACAATTACAATCTTGTAAAGAAAGATACACCTGATATCTATTTCGGCGGCAACACGATCAGTTCATCTTCAGTTGCCGAGCTTATCAAGCTTGTTGAAGGCAAGGATTTTTCAATAAACGTTATTTCCAAATCAGGCACAACAACCGAAACCGCAGTTGCATTCCGTATTTTCAAAAAGCTCATTGAAGAAAAATACGGCAAGGAAGAGGCTGCAAAAAGAATTTATGTAACAACAGATAAGGCAAGAGGTGCTCTCAAGGCTCTTGCTGATGCAGAAGGATATAAAACATTTGTTGTTCCCGATGATGTAGGCGGCAGATATTCCGTTCTTACTGCAGTAGGTCTTCTTCCCATTGCTGTAGCGGGCATTGATATTGATGCTCTCATGCAGGGTGCGGCAGATGCAAGAGAAAAATATTCAAATGAAAAAATTGAAGAAAACGATTGCTATAAGTATGCGGCAATCAGAAATCTTCTTTACAGAAACGGCAAAAAGGTTGAAATGCTTGCAGCATATGAGCCTTCAATGACAATGTGGTGCGAATGGTTTAAGCAGCTTTTCGGCGAGAGCGAAGGTAAGGAAAACAAAGGAATATTCCCATCATCGGCTATTTTCTCAACCGACCTTCATTCTCTCGGTCAGTATATTCAGCAGGGCGAGCGTCATCTCTTTGAAACTGTCATGTGGGTTAACGAGCCCAAAACTGACGTTGAAATCGA
>JAEIGA010020380.1_pt1 | contig 10111 bp, 10 predicted proteins | sample 9270691 | NCBI WGS metagenome assembly JAEIGA01 (sample SAMN17057246, study PRJNA624740) | gut metagenome | biome: biome; isolation source: fecal sample | host: Bos grunniens | place: China: Xizang | collected 2019
AAACAAAGTTACTATCCATTGCATCTAACAAATACTTTCTCTCATTTCCAATAAAACGAGGATCGTGTAAAATTATAAAGCCTTTGTCATCATTAAAAACCTCTCTAACAAAAGCCGTAAAATCCGAAAAATTCATATTTTGTTATTAATTATACTAATTATTTCAAAAACACAAGAGAGTTATTTTCATAAATAATTACTCCAGTTCTATTTATACTTTCAATCAAATTAGAATCTTTTATAGAGTGATAAACACTTATATCAAAAATAAATGGTAATAGCAAATCATCTATTTCTTGTATAATATTAGTATATTCTCTATTATTCATTTTTTCACTAACTAAGACAATGTCAACATCAGAATACATACGATTAGTTCCCTTTGCACGAGAACCATAAAGAATTACCTTTTCTATATTTTTATGACTAACGAATACCGTTTCTAATCTCTTCCAATAATCGTCCTTTATTCCATAATTCATAATCTGGATTCCTTTTCACTCATTACTTGTAGAAACTTATCAAAAAGAGGTTGATAAATTGAAATTATTCTACCTGCAATCTCAATTGCGACTTCTTGATTATAATTATGAGAAGTAATATTTCTATCCACAATACTATCCATCCATCTATCATCATCAATAAGTCCATTTTGTAAAGCATAACGTATAGCATCACGAGAACCGATAATGCCTTCTATTCCCATATATTCAAGATAATCCTTCATCAACTTCCAAGCTAACTCGTGAGTAAATTCATATCTCTGTATCAAAGCATCTAATAATAATTCCGATTCTATAGTTTTTACAGAATAAATAGAAACGCTTTTTACCGCCTCATTCATTCTCCCAAACGCTTTACGAAAACTATCCAACCTTTGCACCCAACGTATTTCTTGCTTATACATTTTTTTATGATTTATATTTCAACACTTTTGCCGGATTACCAACCACTACAGCATTATCTTCAACATCTCTTATCACAACACTACCTGCACCAATCAGACAATCTTTTCCTAATTTCTTTACTCCTGTCATAACTGTTGCACCCATTCCTAAATATGCATTACAATCAGCAAAAACGTTTGCACCTAAAACCACTCCATTTGAAATAAAACATCCCTCTTTCATCGTAGAATGATGTACAATAGCACTATTTTCAGCAACCATACAATCCTTTTCTATGGTAACATAAGGCATTACAACACTATCTGGCAGAATATAAACTGCATCTTCTGAAATATCTACATTATCTGAAATTATTGAATCTTGATGAATAAAGCAAGGTGTCCTATAGCCCAAACTTCTCACTTTCCCCAATATTTTTCTTCTTAAAGGATTGTTTCCTATTGGACAAAACACATTTGCAACTTTATCCTTCCACTCTTGTGTTTCAAGCAATTCTTCACTACCAACAACAGGAATACCTTTTATATATGTTCCATATAGTTTTGGATTATTATCCATAAACGCTATAACATTTATTCCTATTTCTTTGAGATAAGACAAATAAACTTCGCCATAAGTACCTGCTCCAATAATTACCGAGTCAGTTTTCCCCCCCCCATAAATTTTACATTACTTACTATTTTACAAGGATTTCCATAAGCAATTCCTGATTCCATTATATCTTTTACAACAACAGAGCCCATGCCAACAATAACGTCATCGCAGATATTGATTCCTTGCTTAACACATGCATTCGTACCAAAATAAACTCTGTTTCCTATATTACATATTCCACTTATATGTACACCCGGCGCAGTTGTAAAATAATCCCCTATTTCACAATCATGACCTATTGTAGTATTGAGATTTAAATGACATTGCTTACCAATGTTTATGTTACATGTTACAACGCAATTAGCAGTTACTATACTTCCCACTCCTATTGTAGCATAATCAGATATAACAGCAGTTGGGTGTATTATTGTTGCATATTGAACATCCTCAGGATATTTCTCAACAACTTTTCTTCTTAACATAGAATCCCCTATTGCAACAAAAAGAACATATTGATAAACATCTAAATCAGATTCTTTTATAATAGGTATTCTCTTTTGCCCCATTATCACCTCATCATTTTCACAACTATCAACATCACTAAAAACAACCTTATCATCAAAAGAAACACCTTTATACTTAAAAATATCTTCCAAACAACAATAAACCTCTCTTGCAAAACCACCTGTACCGATTATACAAATCTGTTTACCTGTAAAAATATTGACTGATTCCATAGATTATTATATTATTCCTTTAAATTTAAGCCATAAAACAAAAAAATGATCATACACGCAGTACATATTTTTGTCCATCGTTACAAAATCTTTCTCCAAAAGTCCTTTCAATGCAGAATTAACACTACTCGAAGAAATCAATTTATGTTTTCTTACAAACGTACCCCCAGTAATCTCCTTTACTTTACCTTCTCGTGCAATAGCCAAAAACAACATTCTTTGTTTTTCTGGCATTTGATAAAAAAGCGATTCGTATGTATCAGAAGATAGACGTATAATCAAATCAATAGCCTCATCAACCATAATCGCATCACAAGTCTCGCCTTTATTAGTTTTGGAAAACAACACATTCAATATTCGATGCATATAACTTGTTACTGCATCAAATCGCTCATATAAAATTCTAACAACATCTCTTTCTATACATTTCCCAGCTTGTTCAAATTTAGATACGCAAAAATCAGTATAAACATCTAAGGCTAAAGGTTGCAGATTGATAATAGCAACAGATTGATAAAAAGGACGAGCTGGTGAGGTAAACATTTCATTCATTAAATGACGCTGAGAACCAGAAAAAATAAAATGAGCATTAGTACAACGTTGTACATAAGTCCGTATAATTGCTTCTATTGTTTCATCTTCATAGCGGACTATTTGCTGAAACTCATCAATAGCAACAATACATGGTTTATCTGCATTATCAAGATATGAAAATATTTCATTTAATGTTACAGCCGGATTATTTATAGTTCCAAGTCCAACACTCCACACAGGCATACCATTCATATCAAACGATATTTCTGAACGTAGCGAAGATACCATTGAAATAAACTTTTCCCAAACCTTTTTCCCTTGTGGACGCAATGTATCAATAACCGCTTTGCCAAACATATTGACAAAATCATTCAAACTTTTAGTTGCATATATATCAACAACAAAACAGTAATAATCCCTTTGAAAAGTCTCGTTATTGAAAATATGCCAGATCAAATCTGTCTTTCCAAGCCTTCTTGGAGAAATCAATGCAACATTATTCTCGTTACATAATAAATCTCCTATGATTTTGCTTTCCTCTATGCGATCGCAAAAATACTCTGCTCCTGCATATCCATTAGTTACAAAAGGATTCTTCATAAAACACATTATTTACAACCGCAAAAATAATGAATAAATTTAGATTTTCATAAAATGATATTCATAAATCAACAAATCACATATTCACATGTTGCATTATCGCATTATAAGTATGCTCGATTGAAAAAGAATTGATAAGCATTCTCCCCCATTTGCTTAATATCCGATTGTAGCATTTTATCTATAGTGGCAATAATTTTTTCAACCGAATTACCAAATTTAACAACTAATTATGAATGCGACTCTAAATATTTATTTGCATTTCTATATGTAAATTCATACGAAGCCCTTAAAGAATTTCTACTCATTTCTTTTTTTAATAATTCATTTGCAGCAAGTTTTTCTATAAACATAACAGCTTCATCTATATTATCTGAATCACAAACAAAACCATTATTAAATTTCTTTATTATTTTTGAAATTTCACTATCTTGACTAGCAATGCATAACAATGGTGCACCAACAGCAATTAAATTAAAAGTTTTACTTGGCACACTTGTCAATGCTGACTCATCGTTAAGTGTAATAACTCCAATATCTGCTGTTGCCAAAGAATACGGTAGTACATCGTATGGTTGCCAATCAAGAAACATACAATTATCTAAATTATTGTCATTAGCAAATTTAATAATATTCTCTTTTTTATCTCCATCTCCAATAAAAAGAAATTTAACAAATAAATCATATTTCATCTTTTTTGCTATCTCAACTAACTTCTCTACATTATGAGTACGGCCCATATTACCAGAATACATTACTACAAATTTATCACAAAGATTATACTCTCTTGCAAACGCATTGTCTTTCTTTTCTATCGGTTTAAAACTTTCAGAAGCACTCCATAAAGGAATAGTCTTAATACGTTCACGATTCACATATTTAAGCAGTTGTTCTGCCATACCATCACTAATAGTAAAAATATTTTTTGCTTTATTAAAAATTTTAACATTGCATTTTGCCCATAAATCATAAATCCAATTTCCTTGTTTTAGACCAATATTCTTTAACGTATCTGGATATGTATCTAAAACGATTACTGAAAATGGATTTTTAACAAAAAAAGAGCATAAATAAGAAACCGGAGGGTTCGTAACATATAAAATCTCATATTTCCTATAAAAAAATATTAACTTAAATAATATTTGTAGAAAAGCTATATTCCATGTAAAAATTCTTTTAAACGCAGTTTGTTTTTTGTATTTAATGATATTTTTTATTATAACTTTATCATTTAACTTACGCTCAGACTTTGGTGTATTCCCTGAAATAAGAACTACCTCATCGTATTCTCCTGCATAAGCATTAACTATATCTATCATTAAATGTCCTGAACTTTGATTAACTATCACTATTCTCTTTCTCATTCCAAATACATTTAGTTATTAAACTCTTTTATACGTTGTTCTTCGCTACGTTTACATATTAGCAATTGTCCATTCTTTTCAGACACTATATAACCATCCAATCCTTGTAATACAACTTTCTTTGCATCTTCCGTATGAACAACACAATCATTACATTCAAAAAACCTCACATTTCCTATAGAAGCATTTGCATGCTCATCTTTTTGCAATTTATCGTGCAACGAAGCCCAATTACCTAAATCACTCCAACCAAAATCTGCAGGATGTGTAAAAACTTTATTTTCTTTTGACGCCGGTTCCATAACTGCAAAGTCAATGGAAATCTTTTCGCATTGTGGAAATATTTCTTTAACATTGCCTGTTGTTATAATATTGTCCATATCTTCTGCAATGTTTGATTTGTATTTTGTAATAGATTGTACTATTGTATTTACATTCCATACAAATATACCTGCATTCCACAAATAATTACCATTCTCTAAATACGTCTGTGCAGTTTGTAAATCTGGTTTTTCTTTGAATTCTTTTACTTTACAGATTTCACCTTTTATATTATAGGAAGCTTCTACATAACCATATCCTGTTTCTGGTCGTGAAGGTTTTATTCCAATAGTAACAATTGCATCTTTATCTTTCGTAAAATCAAGTGCATTGTTTATCACTCTACAAAATTCTTCAACATTCATTACAACAGCATCGGCAGGCGTTACAACTACATTTGCATTTGGATTTTCTTTTCGTATGTTCCAACATGCCCATGCTATACAAGGTGCAGTATTTCGTGCTGCAGGTTCGGCTAATATATGATTAACTGGTATTGATGGCAATTGCTTACGTACTATATCTACATAATTTTCATTTGTAACAATCCAAAAGTTTTCATCACGACAAATTCCCTTGAATCTATCTACAGTAAGTTGTATCAGCGTTCTCCCGCAACCAAGTATATCTATAAATTGCTTTGGATATTCGGGTGTACTCAATGGCCAAAATCTACTGCCTACACCACCAGCCATTATTACTACATGGGTATTGTTCATAATTGTTGTTTTATCATTATTATCTTTCTGCTCTCATTGGATTATTCAAAAAGTCATCATAACTTAAACGTATTCCATCTTCAAGTTCAACACTATATTTCCAACCTAACTTTTCTGCTTTTGAAACATCTAATAATTTTCGTGGTGTTCCATTCGGACGTGTAGTGTCCCATTTTATTCTTCCATTATAACCAATAACTTTTGCAACCAATTCTGTCAAATCTTTTATGCTTATTTCTTTACCTGTTCCTGCATTTATGGTTTCATTCCCACTATAATTGTTCATCAAAAATACACAAAGATTTGCCAAATCATCAACATATAAAAACTCTCTCAATGGACTACCATCTCCCCAACAAGTTACTTCATTTAACCCATTCACTTTTGCTTCATGAAAACGACGTATCAACGCAGGTAATACATGAGAATGTTCAGGGTGATAATTGTCATTAGGGCCATAAAGATTTGTAGGCATAAGACTTATAAAATTAGTACCATATTGAACATTTAAATATTCGCAATATTTTAGTCCACTAATTTTTGCAAGAGCGTATGCCTCATTAGTTTTTTCCAATTCACCAGTCAGTAAATAACTTTCTTTTATTGGTTGTGGCGCCATACGAGGATAGATACAACTGCTACCAAGGAATTCTAATTTTTTACATCCATTTTTCCACGCAGCATGTATTATATTCATTTCTAAAATCATATTATCATACATAAAATCAGCTAATGCAGACTGATTTGCTACGATACCTCCTACTTTGGCCGCAGCCAAAAATACATATTCTGGTTTTTCTTGTTCAAAAAAAACATTTACTGCTTGTTGATTACACAAGTCTAACTCTTTATGCGTACGAGTTATTATATTGTTATAGCCTTGACGCTCTAATTCTCTTATTATAGCTGAACCAACCATGCCTCTATGTCCAGCAACATATATTTTACTATCTTTATTCATAGTTTTATAATCTTTTTTAAAAAATTCGTTCCATCATCTGCCATTTTTCATCGCTACGAGCATCAGCACTACATCCCTGAAATTGTGACACGTATGCTTCCCATTCTGCTTGACGAGGAAGTTTTGACAAACGCTCCATATCTCGTTTCCAATCAAAATCATCTACTGTATCGCATATCATAAATAGAAAATTACCCCTACAATAAATTTGCATATCCAATATTCCCACTTCACGTTGTCCTTCAATAATTTCTGGCCACACATTAGCATGTGCTTCTATATATTTAGAAATCATTTCTTCATCATCAACGATCTGAAGAGTTTGGCAATAACGTTTCATATTCTATTTCTACTTATATTCAAAGCGTATATCATAATTACAACAAACGAAAGCAATGGAATAATAAAACTAATATTTATTGAAGACACCCCCAATAACCCCTTTCCATCTATAATAATTGCTTGCAAGGGTGGCAATAAACTTCCTCCCAAAATTGCCATTATAAGTCCTGCTGCTCCCAACTTTGCATCATTTCCTACATCATTGAGAGCTATTCCATATATAGTTGGAAACATTAAACTCATACATGCTGAAACCGCAACCAAACTATACAATCCCAAACGTCCTCCAACAAAAATAACACCTAACATTAAACAAATAGCAATACATGAAAATAAAGTCAGTAATTTTGAAGCCTTAATATATTTCATAAGCCCTGTACACACAAATCTACTTGCACAAAAAGCAATCATTGCAATTATATTGTACTTTTGAGAAGTAACCTCTGCATCAAGTTCAGACATTCCCTCTTTCATAAAAACAGAAGTACCATATTGTATTATAAATGTCCAACACATTATCTGAACACCAACATAAAAAAATTGAGTTACAACTCCATATCTATAACGTTTGTTATACCACAACCTTTTTGCTGTTTTTGCTATACTACCAGAATTATCTTCTTTAGTATCACGAGACTTTGGTAAAAACACCGCAAATAAAACAAACATAACAATTAATACAATTCCTATTACTATATATGGAGCAGATAATACAGCCAAATCTGTTTCTTTTATCATCTCAAATTGAGATTCATTAAGCATTGCTCGTTCACTTGTACTTAAAGGATTTAATTTATTTTGTATAAAATTCATTGCTACATACATACCCAAAAGAGATCCTATTGGATTAAATGCTTGTGCAAGATTTAATCTTCTTGTAGCATTTTCCGAATTACCCATAGACAATATGTATGGATTTGCCGATGTTTCCAAAAACGATAATCCACAAGTAAGTATAAAATAAGCTAAGAGAAAAGGATAATAACAACCAGTCAATTGAGCAGGCAAAAACATCAATGATCCCACTGCATATAATCCCAACCCCATTAAAAGCCCAGCCTTATAACTAAATTTACGTATAAATAATGCTGCAGGTAATGCCATACAAAAATAACCTCCATAGAATGCCACTTGCACTAACGTTCCATCAGTAACACTCATTCTAAATATTTTAGAAAAAGCTTTTACCATCGGATTTGTTATATCATTAGCAAATCCCCACAAAGCAAAACAAACTGTTACAAGTACAAAAGCTAATAAATACTTCTTTTCTATTGTTTTTGATTTCATTTCTATTACGAATTATTGCGACGTATTTTCAACACTATTGCTTCTGGATATTTATCTACAAATTTCATTGCATCTTCTACAATACAAGCCAAATACCCACCACCACCTGCACCTGGCATTTTATATGCCATTACTTCATATTTGTATTTATCAATATAACTTTGTACACTTCCTTGAATCATAGCAGGGAACATGGCTATTTGAGCATTAAAACTATCTTGATATGATTTAGCGAACCCTTTCAAATCCAATCTTTGAATAGACTTCCAACAACGATCAGCAGCATCTGCCAAGGCAATAACCTTTTCTTTTGTAATTTCACTTCCTTCCACTACTGAACACCCAATACAACGAGGTTCCATAGGGATCATTATCAAATGATTTTCTAACCATAACAGAATAGATTCATCATTACACGACTCAATAGTCTCGGGCCAAAATTTATTATCATAATAATGTCTCGATAACCCTGGAACACATATACCAATAGCATCTTGTGCTCCACTAACTATACCGTCACAACGTTCTGGATTATTCTCATAGCAAAAAACCAAACGTGCTAAGGTTTCTGGATTCATATTTGGCAATTGATTCGGCCATATACTACGAATAACATTACGCGTAGATGTACTAAGTCCACAACGTTCTCTTATTTCAAAAGTTGGTTCTAACGATATTGTTATTGCCCACCCTGGAAAATATTTACTTACGTATGGTTGATCTATCCAAGTACCTGCAATATCTAATCTTGTAGGTATATTACACAAAGTTTTTTTTAAATCTGTGCTACTTCTTGCTTCCAAGCCTTTGTGTGGCGTACGATTAAGAATAATATATTCTATACTTCTTTCTTTACAAAGCTTGCGTTTACTCTCACTATCTCCATCGCTATTGACAACCAAAACATCCGGTTTAACTATATCAATTGTTGGTAAAAAATCTAATATTCCACTTCCTGCATTAATATAAGCTTCTTTTACATAGCGAATACTCTTAACCATAAAAAGACGTTCTTCTTCGCTATATGTAGTATTATGATGTTTATAGTTCAATATAGTTTTATCACTACCTATACCTACATATAGGTCACCATATTCTGATGCTTGTCTGAAAAATTCTATATGTCCAGAATGCAATAAATCATAGCAACCACTAACAAAAACTTTTTTCATCTATTTTAGTATAGTTACCTTTATTTCACAATACCTTTTTCTAAATATTCTGCAAGATTCATACGAACTTTTGCCGCAGCACCTTCTGAAGCTATTTTAGCCATATCATGATCCACCATTATCTTAACAAGTTCTTCAAAAGTTGTTTTAGCAGGATCCCAACCTAATTTAACTTTAGCCTTAGTTGGATCTCCCCATAAATTCACAACATCTGTAGGACGATAAAAATCTTCTGATACAGCAACGAGAGTTTTACCTATAAGATGTTCTGGCCCAGAAATACATATCCCTTTTTCTTCCATATCTTCACCTTCAAACTTCAGTTCAATGCCTGCATATTTAAAAGCTAAATAAGTGAAATCTCTCACCGAGTGTTGCACGCCAGTTGCTATAACAAAATCTTCTGGTGTATCATTTTGTAATATCAGCCACATACATTCAACATAATCTTTTGCATATCCCCAATCTCTTAACGAAGAAAGATTTCCTAAGTACAAACAATCTTGCAAACCTTGTGCTATACGTGCAGCAGCAAGAGTAATCTTTCGAGTAACAAAAGTCTCCCCTCT
>JAEIGA010020381.1_pt1 | contig 10111 bp, 10 predicted proteins | sample 9270691 | NCBI WGS metagenome assembly JAEIGA01 (sample SAMN17057246, study PRJNA624740) | gut metagenome | biome: biome; isolation source: fecal sample | host: Bos grunniens | place: China: Xizang | collected 2019
CGGAGCAAGCTTTATTCTTCTGAAACTGAAAATGTCCGGCTCAAAGTGAGTCTCGGTAGAACCTGGACCACCCATAAGTATGAAACCTAAGACAATGGCTGCCACGCCAATTATCAGCAGTATGTAGTTCTTTTTGCTGAACGCAAATCTTGATTTGTCCATTACTGTACTTGTTTTTTAAATGAAATATAGATCGTTCTTACGCATACGCAGGAAACGGCGTACCGACAAGAATGCACATAGCATACATATAATCATGCCGAAAAGTGTTATTCCCGTTGCGACAACAATCAACCCCTCGACAGGCAGCATCGATGCTATGGCCGGCTCGTTCTGTTGAAGGAAGTATAGTCCCGCTGCAAGCAATATGTTTGCTATGATGCCAGAAGAGAATCCAATCCACATGTTCTTGATGATGAACGGTCTGCTTATGAAGTTCCATGTCGCTCCAACCAGCTTCATCGTATGCAGAAGGAAACGCTTCGAGTATATTGACAATCTTACAAGGTTGCCTATCAACGACCACGAAATGAGTGTAAGCATAACCAACAATGCCAACAATAGAATGCCGGCGCGTTGTATGTTGCTGTTTATCGTATCCACAAGGTCCTTTTGATATAGAATCTCTTTTACACCCTTTTTGGCTGTAAGCATGTTCTTCAGTTTCTCGAGCTCGGCCGAATTGGAAAACTCGGGTTTCATTGTTATCTCAACGGATGCCTCATACGGGTTGTATCCGAGCAGTTCCATCGGGTTCGCCTTTAAAGCCAATGTCTCTTCGGCAAGAGCCTGCTCTTTTGATATGTATATGCTTTTAAGGATACGATTGTCGCTATCAATGCTTTTCTTGAATTTCAATATGTCGCTTTCCTCGACATCGTTGTTGAAGACAACCGTCACCAGAATGTTCTCGCGGACACTCTTGGATATCGATTGTGCACCTATGAACAGTATGCCCATTATGCCAAGCAACAACAGCACGAGTGTTGTGCTTATGTATACGCTTATGGTCTGTATTTTAAAAACCTTTTTTTTCTTCATTTTCTTGCTCTATATTCATGGAATCGGTCGTTTGTGTCCGTTTTTGTTGCAAACAGGACCTACTTCCCCAAAATTTGCTACAAAAATATACCATAAAGAGCGATTTTGTACTCGAGTTTTCGAAAAAAAGCTCATTTTTGCTGTTTTATAGCATTTTTTAACATTTAGCAATGCCCAAAAATGTTATTTTTGCAAAAGTGTTATGAATTTATTGTAAATATAAAACAGAATTGACATGGGAAAATTACTTCGTTCGAAAGATAAGGTCTTTGGCGGTGTATGTGCCGGAATTGCCGAGTATTTTAAATGGGATGTGCGTTTGTTGCGCCTTATTTGGGTTGTGTTGTCAATAGCAGGTGTCGGCTGTCCTGTTATTTTCTATCTTTTGTTGTGGATGCTTTTGCCTGATGCAGCAAATGAGAAAGCAAGTTTTCAGGAAAGAATGAACAAACGCTTGGGAAAATAAATCCTGACAGATACAAAAAAAGATGTGGAGCTCTTTAAGAACTCCACATCTTTTTTATTGTCAATCAACGATTTCGCCGAGCAATGTGGCTGCGGTGCTGTCGTTTATCTTTACCTTGACAAAGTCGCCGATCTTGTATCCTTTGCGGTCGAAGACAGCCGTTCTGTTCTGTTCTGTCCTGCCAAAGAACTGCTCTTTTGAGCGTTTTGAAACCCCTTCGATAAGCACTTCGTATGTCTCGCCTATACACTTTCTGTTGTTCTGTGCCGAGCATTCCTGTTGCAAAGCAATGATTTCGTTCAGGCGGCGTACCTTCTCGCTGTCCTCAATGTCGTCCTTGAAATGACGGCTGGCAAAGGTGCCCGGTCGTTCCGAGTATTTGAACATGAATGCCGCGTCGTATGAACAGTATCGCATCAATGACAATGTCTCCTTGTGGTCTTCTTCGGTCTCGCCGCAATAGCCTGCAATGATGTCTGTAGAAAGTCCGCAGTCGGGAACTATGCGGCGTATTGCTTCTATTCTGTCCAGATACCACTCTCTTGTGTATTTGCGGTTCATCGTCTTGAGCATGTTGTTGCTGCCGCTCTGTACGGGCAGGTGTATGCTCTTGCATACATTCGGCTCTTCGGCAATTACGTGCAATGTTTCGTCGCTCATGTCCTTTGGATGCGAGGTGGTGAACCTTATGCGTGTCTGTGGCGCATGGCGTGCCACGCGGCGCAACAGTTCAGGGAATGTGACTTTTGTTCCATTCTCGTCGGTGAACGAGTATGAGTTCACGTTCTGTCCAAGAAGTATAATCTCCTTGAATCCCTTTGCTACAAGGTCGCTTGTCTCGTTAAGTATGCTCTGTATGTCGCGGCTTCTTTCGCGTCCTCTTGTATATGGAACCACGCAGTAGTGGCAGAAGTTGTTGCAGCCGCGCATAATTGAAATATATCCCGAAACCTTTCCGCTACATATACGCAACGGGATTACATCGTGGTATGTCTCGGTTGTCGAAAGTTCTATGTTCATTGCAGGGTGTCCCAATTCGGCCTGGGCAATAAGCTCTGGCAGCGAAAGGTATGTGTCGGGGCCTGCTACAATATTTACCTTGTAGTTTTTTATGAGCTCCTCTTTCACTCGCTCTGCCATACATCCCACAACGCCTATCAGGGTGTTCTTTCCTCTTCTCATGGCGTTGAGCTGGTCCAGACGTCCGTAGATTTTCTGCTCGGCATTGTCTCTTATGGAACAGGTGTTGAGCAGTATCAGGTCGGCCTCCTTGATATCTTCACAAACATTGTATCCTGCGATTTTCAGGATAGAACCTATGACCTCGCTGTCGGCAACATTCATTTGGCAACCGTAGGTCTCTATAAATAGTTTCTTGTTATTCTCCACAACTTCTATGTTTGAATTTTCCGCGAATATACAACTAAAAAATGAAATTTTGCCGTTTGTTTGCCGGTTAGCTGTTCCGTTGGCCAAATATTTATGTTTTATTAGTCAATATTCGGTCTTTAAATTTGAATTCTTTTTGTTTTTCCTTTAACTTTGTGACTCATTACATGACTTTAGTCATGTTTTTAACCATTTTTTGAAGATGAAAAGCGATAGCGTTATAATTATCCCCACATACAACGAAAAGGAAAACATTGAAAAGATGATACGTACGCTCATGGCTCTTGAGCACTCTTTCGATGTCCTTGTTGTTGATGACGGCTCACCCGACGGTACTGCAAGTATCGTCAAGTCTATGATGTTGCTTTTTCCTGAAAGGGTCCATATCATAGAGCGTTCGGGAAAGTTGGGGTTGGGTACGGCCTATATTGCCGGTTTCAAATGGGCACTCGTCAACGGTTATGAATATATCTTTGAGATGGATGCTGATTTTTCCCATAATCCGTCCGATGTCCCTCTGTTGTATTCCGCTTGTGCCAACGACGGCTACGACCTCTCTATCGGCAGCCGATATGTATCGGGTGTCAATGTCGTGAATTGGCCCATGGGACGCGTGCTTATGTCATATTTCGCATCAAAGTATGTCCGCTTTATAACACGCTTGCCGGTTTTTGATACAACAGCCGGTTTCAACTGCTATCGCAGGGAGGTGCTTGAGACAATAGACCTTGACACCATACGTTTCAAGGGCTATGCATTCCAGATTGAAATGAAATTTACCACCCACAAGTGTGGCTTCAGCATAAAAGAGGTGCCTGTAATCTTTGTAAACCGCGAACTCGGAACCTCAAAGATGAGTGGCGGCATATTCAGCGAAGCGTTGTTCGGTGTAATAAAATTAAAAGTCGGAAGTTGGTTCCGTAAATATCCTCAAAAGAAAAAATAAATCTGATATAATGGCAAACGAAACAAATAAACAGTTCGAGAAAGTTCTGGCAGTATGCCGTGAACTGTTCAGCAAGAAATTGTACGATTACGGTGCATCATGGAGAATTATGCGTCCCGAATCGCTTACCGACCAGATATTCATCAAGGCAAAACGCATACGCACCCTTGAGACCGGTGCTGAAAACCTGGTGGGTGAGGATATAAATTCCGAACTTATAGGAATTGTGAATTATGGACTCATCTCTCTTGTACAGCTCGATTTGGGGTATGCCGACAATTGCGACATCACTCCCGACAAGGCAATGGAACTGTACGACAATAAAGCGCAGGTTACCCTTGAGTTGATGAAAAAGAAGAATCACGACTACAACGAGGCATGGCGCGGAATGAGAACGACATCATACACCGACCTTATCCTTACAAAGATATGGCGCACCAAGCAAATCGAGGAGCTTGGCGGTGAAACGAAAGTTTCCGAAGGTGTTGATGCCAACTATATGGACATGATAAACTATGCTGTATTCGGTCTTATAAAGAATGGGCTTGCGGAGTAAGAAAAGTATCTTTTATACAATGCTGACGAATATCAGTCGTGTGTTGTTGGCATTGGTTCTGGTGTTGTCGGGTTTTGTAAAGGCCGTCGACCCCAAAGGTACCATGTACAAGCTGCAGGAATATACCGACGCATTTTCTATTGATGCGTTTTCCAATGAATGGCTGCTGTTCTTTGCCATAATATTGGCGGCGGCGGAGTTCCTGACAGGTGTGTTCTTGCTTATGGGTGTTTATCGCAGGTTCATGGCATTCGTGGCATTTCTTTTCTTTATTATTTTTACTCCGTTTACCCTTTATGTGGCAATATCGGATATAGTTCCCGAATGCGGCTGTTTCGGCGATGCCATTGGCATGTCCAATACGGCTTCTTTTGTCAAGAATCTGTTCCTGTTGACGCTTGCAGTAATTGTTTTTCTTGGCCGTAAGCGTTTCGTGGTCAATATAACGGCCAAGAACCGATGGATGGTTGTCCTTTTTGCAGTATTCTATATCGCATTTGTCGAGACAATGAGTCTGTCGTATGTGCCTGTTCTCGATTTCCGCAATTATGCTGTCGGCAATAATCTGCGCGAACTTGTACAGGGCGAAAACGATACCTACAAGGTTGTGATGGCATTTGAGAAGAATGGCGAAACGCGTCTTTTTGAGCAGGACAGTCTGCCCGATGATACATGGCAGTTCGTGGAGAACCGTTCGGTGCTTGTAGCCGAGGGCCGCAAGCCTGTTATAGGTGATTTCTCTATTCTTGATTGGGAGAGTGATTATGATGTTGCCGAAGATATACTCGCCGATACGGCTTTTGTATGCATCTTGGTTGCCGAGTTCCTGGAAGATGCCTCTGTCGGTCGTGTGGATAAGATAAATGACTTGTATGATTACTGCCTGGAGCATGGAATCTCATTCGTTGCCGCCACATCGTCGGGCGAGGAAGATATTGAACTTTGGCGCAAACGTACAGGTGCTGAATATCCTGTTTATTGGGCCGATAATTTGTTGTTGCGTAGTATGACACGTGCGAATCCCGGAGTTCTGTTGCTCGACAACGGTGTAATTGTCGGCAAATGGAATGTTACCGTCATGCCCGAGGCGGAACAGATGATGTCTCCCATGTCGCACCGAAAGGCCAAAGACGAGATGTTTGGCATGGATGGCAAACTCTTCTGGACACTTCTCTTTGTGCTGCCTTTAGTAGTGATAGTCTTGATAGACTTGGCTACGGGCCGTAAAAAGAGAGCAGTGAAAGAGGAAACACCCGTTGAATAGATGATTTTATAATATTTTGATACAAACCAATTAAACATTAAAGAAAATGAGAAAAAACATTGTTGCCGGAAACTGGAAGATGAACATGAATCTTCAGGAGGGTATTGCTCTTGCAAAGGAGCTCAACGAGGCTTTGACAGCCGACAAACCAAATTGTGATGTAGTAATCTGCACACCATTCATTCACCTTGCTTCTGTAACTCCTATCGTTGATGAGGCTATCATCGGTGTTGGTGCCGAGAACTGCGCTGATAAGGTATCAGGTGCATACACAGGTGAGGTTTCTGCATCTATGGTTGCATCAACAGGTGCAAAGTATGTTATCCTTGGTCACTCTGAGCGTCGTGCTTACTATGGCGAGACTCCTGAAATCCTTAAGGAAAAGGTACAGCTTGCTCTTGCAAACGGCTTGACTCCTATCTTCTGTATCGGTGAGGTTCTCGAGGAGCGTAACCAGGGTATCCAGAACCAGGTAGTATATGAGCAGCTCGCAGGTTCGCTTTACGACCTTTCTGCCGAGGACTTCTCTAAGATTGTTCTTGCTTATGAGCCGGTATGGGCTATCGGTACAGGTTTGACAGCAACTCCTGAGCAGGCTGAGGAGATCCACGCTTATATCCGTTCAACTATTGCCGAGAAGTATGGCAATGAGGTTGCTGAAAACACATCAATCCTTTATGGTGGTAGCTGCAAGCCAAGCAACGCAAAGGAACTTTTTGCTAACCCTAACGTAGATGGTGGTCTTATCGGTGGTGCAGCTCTCAAGGTTGCTGACTTCAAGGGTATCATCGACGCTTTCAAGTAATTGGATGAAAAGATACTTCTTATTGATATCAATGTTATTCTGCGCTCTGATGTTAGAGGCGCAGAATAACATTATCCACGAACTCGAGACCGACAAGCCCGGTAAAGGTGTCGTCAGAGTGAACCAGCCCGAACGTCTTTTTGACCTTATGGGTTCAATGGTGACTATCGATGGCAAGCAGCCCGAGGTCGAGGGCTATCGTGTGTTGCTGTATTCAGGCAACAATTCCCGTCAGGCGCGTGACGAGGCCAATGCTATGGCCGACTATATGCGCGACAGATATCCGGGAGCAGAGGTCTATGTGGTTTTTGAACCGCCTATCCGTTCGTGTCTGTATGGCGATTATCGCACACGCGAAGAGGCTGAAGCTGTCATGTACAAGCTGAAGGCAACCCGTAAATTCAAGGAGATTTCTGTAAAGAAATGTATGATTAACCTGCCTTATTGATAAAATGATGGACGATAAAGAAAGAGAAATACGTATCGAGGGCTTGAAGGAATGTTGTAGCAAGATGCTGGAACTCATTGGCGAGGATAACCAACGCGAGGGTTTGCTGAAAACTCCCGAGCGTGTTGCCCGTGCTATTCTCGACACGACAGCCGGTTATAACGAAGACCCCGAAGCAATACTGCGTGCTGCGATGTTCAAGGAAGATTACAGCCAGATGGTCATTGTAAAGGATATCGATTTCTACTCTTTGTGCGAACATCATATACTGCCATTCTTCGGCAAGGTGCATGTTGCATATATACCTAACGGCTATATCACAGGCCTTAGTAAGATTGCGCGTGTCGTAGAGGTCTTCTCGCGTCGCTTGCAGGTGCAGGAGAGATTGACCTTGCAGATAAAGGAGTGTATTCAGAAGACGCTTAATCCTCTTGGCGTTATGGTTGTTGTCGAGGCACAGCACATGTGTATGCAGATGCGTGGCGTAAAGAAACAGAACTCCATGACCACAACGTCCGACTTCTGCGGAGCATTCAATCAGGCAAAGACCCGCGAGGAGTTCATGAACCTGTTGCGTAACAGATAGTCGAAGCGTAGTAGAGGAGGGTTTATTCAACCTCACAAAAATAAGGCAGGTTGCACCAAGCGGTGCAACCTGTTTCTCTTTTATACCTTATTATATATACGCGTGCGCGCGCTAATGCGGAATGTTTTTTTTGTTTTTGCTACAACCCTTGTCGATGTTGCTTTAAATGTTTAAAGCAACGTTACCGAATCCGTATCCTTTCAGCACGTCGTTCAGTGCGCGTTGTGTCTCTTTAAGGAACTTGAAATCCTCCATTGCGGCCTGCATCTTTTCCGGGTCGCTTAATGTCTCGGGGTTTTTCAGCTTCTCCATTGTCTCCTTGAGCATGTCATCGACAATGCTTAGCTTGTATGCGATGGCAAGTCGTGTGGTCTGTTCAAAGAGTACCGCCTGTTCATTGCGCTCGTCGTTGCCTTGTTCGGTAAAGAATTTGCTCAACAGGTATCTCTCTCCGCAAAGTTCTGCTGTCAGGCTCGATATCTCGTGGTCGGGGTGTGCCATGAAGTGTCTTTCGGGGTTGAACTCCGTGTCGCTCATGTGCTCTGTCGCCTCCTTGAAAATCCTTGCATACAGCGGGTGCGAAATCTCTATTCCGTCTTCGTCAAAAGAGTAAAAGAGATGTGACAATACTGTTTCGGTAAATGCAGGGATGTTGTTCTCCCTGTTTTCAGGCACTTGCAACAGCTTGCTGCCATTCTTTAAAAGGAACTGTATTATTGCTCTCTCCTTATGGTGAAGGGCTTTGTCGTAGCTCTTTATGATGTCCTGGCGTACTTCGTCTATGGCTGTTCCGTTGTTCTCTTCGTTTGCGTTCTCCGCGCTGCCGTTCGCGTTCTTGTTGCGTTTCTCCTGCTCTTCGGCGCGTTGCATACGTAGCTTCGCTGTTCCTTGTACAAGAATCTGCTCGCTTACATTCAGCTTCTCGCTGCATTTCTTGATGTATTCGCTGCGCAGTATGTCGCTTGGCATAACGGCGATGCTTTTTACGACATCTCCTATGAGCTCGGCGCGTCGAATGGGGTCGTCGCCCACCTCGTCAAGCAGCAGGCTTGTCTTGAAGCGGATGAAATCGACCTTGTTCTTCTCGATAAACTCTTCGACCTCTTCGGTGGAGTGGGTCTGTGCATAGCTGTCGGGGTCTTCTCCTTCGGGCAACAGTACGACATTTATGTTCATGCCCTCCTCCAGCAACATGTCAATACCTCGTATCGAAGCCTTTATTCCAGCCTTGTCACCGTCATATAGCAGGGTTATGTTATTGGTAAAGCGATGTATGAGTTTTATTTGCCCTGTGGTAAGTGATGTTCCCGATGATGCGACAACATTCTGTATGCCGGCCTGATACATTGATATCACGTCGAGATAACCCTCTACAAGAATACAATGGTCTTTCTGTATTATCGCCTGCTTGGCAAAATAAAGGCCGTAGAGGTGGTCGCTCTTATGGTAAATTTCGCTTTCGGGCGAGTTTACATATTTTGCGGCTTTGGCGCTGTTCTGCAATATTCGGCCACCGAATGCAACCACCTTGCCCGACAGTGTGTGTACGGGGAATATGACGCGTCCCCAGAAACGGTCCTGCAACCTGCCGTCGTCGGTGCTGTAGCATACACCTGTTTTTGCGATAAGCTCAGGTCTGTATCCTGCGGCTGTAGCCGTCTTTGCAAAGTTGTCCCGCTTCTCCAACGAATATCCCAGTTGGAACTTCTTTATTGTTTCGTCACGCAGTCCGCGATGGTGAAAATAGTTCAGGCCAATGGCATTGCCCTCGTCGGTGTTGTATAGCGTGTCTGTGAAGAACTGTAAGGCATATTGGTTTATCACAAAAAGGCTTTCGCGTATGCTCTCTTCGCGTTTCTCCTCTTCGGTGAGTTCGCGCTCCTTTATCTCTATGTGATATTTTTTTGCCAACCATCGCAGGGCATCGGTGTAGCTGAGCTGCTCGTGCTCCATTATAAAGTGCACAGGGTTGCCGCCTTTTCCGCAACCGAAGCATTTGCACAGGTTCTTTGCTGGCGACACAGTAAAAGATGGCGTCTTTTCGTTGTGGAAAGGACAAAGGCCTATGAGATTTACGCCACGTTTCTTCAATGTGACGAAATCGCCCACCACCTCCTCTATTTTTGCACTGTCGAGGATGTGTTCAATGGTTTCTCTGTCTATTCTGTATTTACGGTTGTCGGAATATGCCATTACCTTATATATATAATGATATTGTAAAGATACGCTAAAGTCGTAGTTGTACAAAATAAATCGGTTTTCTTTTTAATGTTATGTGTCAAAACGGTTGAAAATATGTAAAATCGGCTGTTTTTTGTTCATAATCGACGCTTTGACGGGCTTTTATAGGCTTGCATCGATATTTTTATCTATTTTCTACAACTTTTTTCATACTTTTGTTTGCAGATATAATTTTTTGTACTACCTTTGCACTCGCTTTCGGAAAGCAACGCGTCAGCGCGGTTTTGTGAAAGCACGATGATCCTTGAAACCATTCCATACAGACAAGCAGTACAACGGTCTTTGTTCAGGAAATTGAATAAAGAAAAAAGTGTAAAGTAAGGAACGAAAAACGAACCGTCGATTTTCAATAATTGAGATATAATTTTC
>JAEIGA010020382.1_pt1 | contig 10110 bp, 5 predicted proteins | sample 9270691 | NCBI WGS metagenome assembly JAEIGA01 (sample SAMN17057246, study PRJNA624740) | gut metagenome | biome: biome; isolation source: fecal sample | host: Bos grunniens | place: China: Xizang | collected 2019
TAGACCTCCGGACCGTGATCGAGAAAGAGACAGGACTCGCAAGAGGAGAGTCTTCATTCATTGACTGGAGAGAGCAGAGCTACCCTCGCTGGATGGAGCCTTCTGACATCTACGACAGCAAGTGTCTCGGTACCAACATGGTATTCTACATCGCCCTGTCATCTGCATCTGAGATGGGCCGCATCCTCGGAGATACTCAGACTGCCGAGGCATTCGCAGCAGAAGCTTCGCAGATCAAGGACGCTGTGAACAAGCATCTCTGGATGGAGGATAAGGGATATTACGCAATGTACCTCGCAGGCCGCAACCACGATCTGCTCTACGACAAGAGCGAGACTCTCGGTCAGGCTCTTTCTATCCTTTATGGAGTAGCAGAGGGCGAGCGCGCAGTTACCCTTTCCGAGAATATGCCTGTAGTAGACTATGGTGCTCCGGTATTCTGGCCGTTCATTCCTGACCAGCCACCTTATCACAATCAGGCGGTATGGCCGTTCGTACAGTCATACTGGATTCACGCAAGTGCAAAGGCCGGCAACGAAACAGGTGTGCTTCACGGAGTGGGCGCAGTTTGGCGCGCAGTCATGATGTATGCGACAAACAAGGAAAACTATGTAGCTGAAACAGGTGAATGGAGAGGAACACAGATCAACTCAAGCAACATGCTCTGGAGCCTTTCCGGAAACCTCAGTATCACATTCCGCCTCCTCATGGGTATCAATTACAACGCAGAGTCAATCACTTTCAAGCCTTTCGTTCCTGCAAATCTTAAGGCAGACAGAAAGGTTGAGAACTTCAAATACCGCAACTCGACCCTTGATATCAGCGTTTCAGGATACGGAGACAGCATCAAGAGCTTCAAATTTGACGGCGTGGAGACAGCTGACGCTACAATTGCGGGCGACATTACCGGTCACCACACTGTTGAAATCGTAATGACTAATTCATTCAAGCAGAACCTCAAGACCAACCACCAGCAGCCACGCTGGACACCACAGGTTACACTCGTGAACCTTGAGGACGGCTGGTTCGACTGGCATGCGATGAACGATATCGATCATTTTGAGGTATATGTAGGAGGCAAGAAGGTCTATGAGTCTAAGGAGAGAGGATGCGAGATGCTCCCTGAGTGGACAGGCGACGTACAGCTCATTTCTGTCACTGAAGACGGAATCAGATCGTTTCCTACAGAGCCGCACAACCTCAACAGAAAGGTTGTAAAGGACTTCACTGAGACCATGCTTACAAAGAAGAGCGGCAAGGAATTCAGCATCACTGTAGATGTGCCTGCTGACGGAGTGTGGACACTTTCATGGAAATATGCCAACGCAACCGGTCCTGTGACAACAGACAACAACTGCGGCATCCGTATGCTTTATGTCGACGGTCAGAAGATCGGCATCAATGTATTCCCTCAGAGAGGTGAGGAAGATTGGGACGAATGGGGATGGACCAGCCCTGAAAAGCTTAACCTCAAGGCAGGAAAGCATACCCTTACACTCAAGATGGAATCAGATGCAGACAATATGGACATCGATATCAATGACTTCAAGATCAAATCACTTCGTCTTACAGAACTTTAAAAATACAACACAAATATGAAAAAGATAATTTTCGCTGCATTCGCAGCATTGTTCTGCCTCGCTTCATGCACAACTTCTTCAGAGTTGAAAGTGATGTCATATAACATCCGTCTGGATCATACAGGTGACGGAGAAAACGCATGGCCCAACAGAAAGGAGGCAACAATTGAAATGATCAAGGACCTTCAGCCGGACGTGTTCGGTGTGCAGGAGGCATTCGACCACCAGGTGGCTTATGTTACTGAGATGCTCCCTGTATATCAGAATGTCGGAGTCGGACGTGAGGACGGCGTTCTCGAAGGAGAAATGATGTGCATCTTCTGGAACACAGAGGTAATCGAAATGATCGAGTGGGGTACATACTGGCTTTCAGAGACACCTGAGGTACCTTCAATGGGCTGGGATGCAGCATGTTACAGAACTGCAACATGGGCGCTGATGAAGGATAAGAGAAACGGAAAGAATTTCTATTTCGTCAATACTCACCTTGATCATGTCGGTGTTGTTGCACGTAAGAACGGTCTTCAGCTCGTAGTTGACCGCATTGGAGCAATGAATCCAGAGGGTTATCCTATGGTTCTTACCGGTGACTTCAACATGCTTCCAGACGATCCGGCTCTTACTGACCTTGACAAACAGATGACAAGCACAAGAACTATTGCAGAGAAGACTGATGACCTCGGCACTTTCAACGGATGGGGTGAAGATGAACTTCCTGAACATTATATCATCGACTATATCTACGAGGACGGATTCAGCTCTGTCAAGGAGTATGCTACAATCATGAAGCAGTATGCTGGAAAACCTTACGTATCAGACCATTACCCTATCATTTCCGTTCTTGAATACTAAATTTATAAATATGAAGAAATTCATATATACCTTTCTGATCCTGCTTGGAGCGGCAAGCTGCTCATCAGAGAAAGAACCTGTTTACAAAGATGCTGCAGCAGACATCGAAGACAGGATCGAAGACCTCGTCGGTCGCATGACCCTCGATGAAAAGATTCTTCAGCTGACTCAGTCAATCCTCGGCGTAAACACTGTTGAGAACAACTTCGGCGGAGCTTTGGACAAGATTCCGTCAGAAATCGGTTCCCTGATTTATTTCAGCGATGATGCTGCGGCGAGAAATGCCATGCAGAAGAAGGCTATGGAAGAGACCAGGCTGGGAATTCCTATTCTTTTCGGCCATGATGTAATCCACGGATACCGTACGATCATGCCTGTTCCTTTGGCTCAGGCATGTTCATGGGATCCTGAAATCGTACGCCTCGGATCTGAGGTTGCAGCTCAGGAAGCATCCTCAAGCGGTGTTGACTGGACATTCTCTCCGATGGTCGACGTGGCACGCGATCCCCGCTGGGGCCGTGTGATGGAAGGTTACGGAGAAGATCCATATGCGACTTCCGTTTATTGTCAGGCAGCTGTCAAGGGATACCAGGGTGATGACATGTCGCAGGAGAGCAGGATTGCCGCATGTCTCAAACACTTTGCCGGATATGCTGCATCAGAGGCCGGCATGGACTATGTCTATACTGAAATCTCCGACCAGACCCTCTGGGACACATACCTGCCGCCGTTTGAAGCCGGTGTAAATGCAGGAGTTGCAACACTGATGAGCGCATTCCACAATATCAGCGGAACTCCGGCATCTGCAAGCCATTATCTTCTGACAGAGGTACTGAAGGAAAAATGGCAGCATGACGGCTTTGTCGTTTCTGACTGGGATGCAATCAAACAGCTCATCAATCAGGGAATGGCAGCTGACGGAAAAGAAGCAGCTGAGATTGCTTTCAACGCCGGAATTGAGATGGATATGGCTGACAATCTTTATTCAGAAAATTTCAAGGAGCTTCTGGACGAAGGTAAAATCAGCATGAAGCAGATTGACGAGGCGGTGAGCCGAATCCTCAGAGTGAAATTCCGTCTCGGTCTTTTTGAGAATCCGTTCACAGAAGAGAAACCGGAATCTGAAAGATATCTCCTTCCTCGCAGCCTTGAAATCGCAGAGAACGCTGCTGTAGAATCATGCGTACTCCTGAAGAATGAAGGCGGTGTGCTTCCGCTTAAAGATGTAAAGACAATTGCACTTGTAGGTCCTATCGCTGACAATCAGTGGGAGCATATAAGCAACTGGCATGCAAGAGGTAATCACGAAGATGTCATCAGTATCCTTCAGGGAATGACAGAGGAGTACAAAGGTCAGGCTAGAGTCATTACTGCACCGGGATGCGACTTTGACGGAGATGACAAGAGCGGATTCAACGAGGCTGTAAGAGCTGCCCGTGCTGCTGATGTCGTGGTAGTATGTATGGGACATAACGGCGGATGGTGCGGTGAAAATCACTCGCGTTCGACTATCGAAATCCCTCAGATTCAGGAGGATCTGATTGCAGCACTCAAGGCTACAGGCAAGCCTGTAGTTGCTGTCACTTCAAGTGGACGCCCTATCGACCTTCGCGAAGTGGACGCAAATGCTGATGCAATTCTTCACATCTGGCATCCGGGAACACGCGCAGGCTATGCTGTTGCAGGACTTCTCAGCGGCAGATACAATCCTTCAGGAAAACTTGCGATGACCTTCCCGTACAGCACAGGCCAGATTCCTATCTACTACAACAGAAGGCCAAGAGCCCGCACCGGCGATCAGGGATTCTATGAGGATATCACCAATGAGCCTATGTATCCGTTCGGATATGGTCTGAGCTATTCGAAGTTCGAGTACAGCCAGATGACCGTTTCTGCCGACAAGGTTGCCGCTGACGGTAAATTATATGCAGAGGTGACCGTAAAGAATGTCAGCGACATAGACGGAAAAGAGGTTGTCCATTGGTATATAAATGACCCATACAGCCGCATTACCCGCCCAGCCAAGGAACTCAAGTTCTTTGAAAAGAAGCTTATCAAGGCCGGCGAGAGCGAGACCTTCAGATTCGAAATCGATCCTATGCGTGACCTCGGTTACGTCAACAGCAAGGGTGAGAAATATCTCGATAAAGGTGAATACAGAATCATGGTCGGTGACCAGACTGTAAGTGTTAATGTTATCTGATAGCAAAGAGGCTGACCGATGGGTCAGCCTCTTTGCTATTCTCGGAGAATTATTCAGCACTGTAAGGGCCAAAGACAGCCTTTACGATCATATCTTCATTGGAGCTGTCAAGAATATATATCTTATAGCTGCGTCCTTTGTCATATGCCTTTACAACAATATGGCCGCCATCCTTGTATAGCCTGTCGTACCATGAAGCACTCTTGCTTTCTTCGAGGAACTCCGGCCATACGAACTGGTGGAAGATCATTCCTTCAGTCTTGGTAAGCATACGTTCCATCAGCTGAGGCTGGGTATGCCAGATATCCCATGCACATGAAACATAATGGTCAGGATTCACAGCGTTGACAAAAGCTTCTGTCATTGCATCCTTGTAGGCGTGATGGTTTGTCTTGCAGATATCGACTTCTCCACATGCCTCACCGGTTTTTGCTTCAATATTGATCTGATTGCCATTCTCATCCAGAAGTCTGCCTGCAACATCACCACCGGTGTAATAGCTGAAAGGACCGTAATCCATTCTCAATACAAGGCTCTTGGTATTTTCATTATGACGCCCTGTAATATTCTCAGGATTAAGATCATAGTAACGGATGGTCTCCGTACCCTCTCCTGTCCACACCTCTCCGTTTGCAGCAATGTTACGGATTGAGAAAAGATCAGAGTACTTTGACGGTTTATGTGTCATTGCAATCTGATTGAGTTCGCCGACATTGAATTTTTCCTGAACCGCGCCGTTCTCCCTCACATGGTTTGCCACGAAATACCTGTAGTTATCCAGATGTCTATCTTCCATGACAACAGGATAATCATAGTCCGGATATCCTCTGTCATAGAATTTGCCGAACTTGACATATTCTCCCGTTTCGGCTACTCCTGAAAGGTAATAATCCGGATTGCGGCCTTGGGTCATCTCCGCTCCGCCACCAGCAAGACAGATGTGGTCATCATGAAAATGTGAAGCCATGAAATAATCTACCTTTTCTTCATTGGGGTTGACCCTGAGTATGTAATTTGCCACATACTTTCCAGGGTGAAATTCACAGTCCGGAATTGGCGGAAAGACCCTAGGACTCTCCCATTCAGGATCATTCGGGCCCATATCTCCTGAATCAATAAGCATAGACGTTCCATCAGGCATTATGAAGAAATTGGCCTCTCCCATGCCTGTATGTATGTGATGGATGTCAAACTCTCCCTGTTTCCAGCCTTTGTACGGCTTTCCTACCTCATTCTGATCAGAAGTACAGCCTGCCGCAATGAGCAGTGCTGCAAAAATGGCAACATGTCTTTTCATAAAATATTAGTTTTATTATTGGTTTTCATTATCTTACCGGGACACTCAACGTGTTTTTCACCTCACCGATCACGAAGATACTATGAAGAGAACCTATGCAGTCAAGGTCTCCGAGGGTTCCGAGAACAAACTCCTGATAATCCTGCATATCCCTTGCATATATCTTCAACATATAATCATAGTCACCTGAGGTGTTGAAACATTCGACCACCTGATCTATCTCGGAAATGACCGAAGTGAACTGACGGCTGTACTCCTTGTTATGATGCTTCAGACGTACATTGCACAGAACCATGATGCCGTTACCGGCCTTGATAGGATCGATGACAGCGACATATTTCCTTATATAACCTTCCCGCTCGAGCCTTTTCTGCCTTTCGAAGACGGGCGAGGGGGAAAGGTTCACTTTCGCAGCAAGCTCCTTAGTCGTAAGCTTCGCATCCTTCTGAAGCTCCCGAAGTATCAGAATATCTATTCTATCTAACTGCTCAATCATGGAATATTTTTCTGTTTAAAAGACTATTTTCAACAAAAATAGAATTATTTTCTGAATTATCCGGAAAGGTTGCATATAAAATTCCATTATATCATCTTTGCAGGCCGAAATTGTCGGAGAATCAGTATCTTTGCACGTTTTTTCGGCACGATGAAACATATTAAGAGATGATAAGAAAAGAATATATACATAACGGCACATTTGAATTCGAGGCAGGAGGAAGCATTGACGGGCTGAGGGTGGTATACCATTGCTCTGAAAGACCTTACGAGGCGGGGCAGAAAGTGATATGGATATGCCATGCGCTCACAGCAAATTCCGACGCTCAGGACTGGTGGCCGGAACTCGTAGGACCAGGCAAGCTTTTCGACACAGAACGATACTTTGTAGTCTGCGCCAACATGCTCGGTTCCGCATACGGATCATCCGGTCCGGCCAGCATCAATCCAGCGACAGGCAGGCCATTCTACTTTGACTTTCCAAAGGTCACCGTACGCGATATAGTACGCGCCAATGACCTGGTTCGCAGACATCTCGGCATACAGAAGATTGACCTTATGGTAGGCGGATCGATCGGAGGATTCCAGTCTGTTGAATGGACCGTCATGGAACCGGAGCTGTTTGACAAGGCTGTATTCATCGCATGCGGAGCGCGTGTTACACCGTGGCTTACGGCATGGGAGGAATCACAGAGGATGGCACTCGAGGCAGACCCTACGTTCAGGGCATGCGAGAGCCTCAAAGGTGGAGAAGCCGGCCTTCGCTGCGCGAGAAGCATCGCCTTGATTTCATACAGAAGTTATGAAGGATATAACGCCACACAGCAGGAAGCCGACCAAGACTGCCTCTTTGCAGACAGAGCCGGTTCATACCAGAGGTATCAGGGCAAGAAACTGTCAGACCGTTTTGACGCCTATTCATACTACTACCTCAGCGACTCGGTGAACAGCAACAATGTCGGTCGCGGCAGAGGAGGAGTCAGCAAAGCCCTCGGCAGCATCAAGGCAGACTGTACGGTGATCGGCATAGACAGTGACGGACTTTTCCCGGTATGCGAACAGAAATATCTGGCAGAGAATATTCCGGGAGCGAAGTATCATGAAATCACATCGAAGTTCGGACACGACGGTTTTCTGCTTGAAAATGACCAGCTTACGGCTATCATCGAACCGTTATTATAAGCCTCTTAGGGCGGGCATAGGGTTTAAAAACCATGCCCGCCTCATAAAATGAGAATATAAAAAACAAAACAAGATATGCAGGTATTGAAATTCGGCGGATCATCTGTTGCAGATGCCGCCAATATGTCCAAAGTCGTAGACATCGTGACAAAAGCAGTAGACAGGGACAGGACCATTCTCGTGGCTTCTGCCATCAGCGGATGTACCGATACATTGATCAGGATCGGAACACTCGCATCACAACGCGATGAGAACTACAAGGAGCTGATCAACGGACTCCAGAAGAGGCATCATGACATCATACAGAAATTCCTTCCGAGAGAGAAGCAGGAGGAATCACTTGAGGTATGCGACTCGCTCTTCGACTCGCTCAGAAGCATTGCGCAGGGCGTTTACCTCCTTGGCGAGCTCTCCCCTACCAGCCTTGATGCTATCCAGTCTTTCGGCGAACTATGGTCCACTAAGATACTTGCAACCAAACTCGCATCTATCGGCATTGAAACCAAATGGATAGACTCACGTAACATCATCCGCACTATTGCCAAGGGTGAGAAAAATATCGTGGATATCCAGAAGACATATTACCGCGTCAACGAGATGGTCGAGAACAACAGCATGACCCAGCTTTTCGTTCTCCCTGGCTTCATCGCATCCGACAAGCAGGGACGCACCACGACTCTTGGACGCGGCGGTTCCGATTATACAGCTTCGCTTTACGCAGTAGGCTGCAAGGCCCGCATCCTTGAAATCTGGACAGATGTGCCTGGAATGATGACATCAAATCCTAAGATCGTTCCTTCTGCACGCACGATCAGCAACATCTCATACAAGGCTGCACTCGAGCTCTCGCATTTCGGAGCAAAAGTAATCTATCCTCCTACAATTCAGCCAGTTGTGGCAGAAGGTATTCCGATCTACGTCAAGAATACGTTCGATCCGGAAGCACACGGAACCCTTATCGAAAAGCATCCTCCTAGAAGCAAGGATAAACTCATCGGAATATCAAACTCTGATGACATTGCCCTGCTTTCTCTCGAGGGAAGCGGCATGGTAGGTATCCCTGGATTTTCAAGCCGTCTTTTCGAGACATTGAGCCAGAACGACATCAACATCATCCTCATCACTCAGGCATCATCTGTACACACAATGTGTATCGCTGTTTCTGAAAAGGATGCAGAGAAGGCGCGTGAAGCCGCTGACAGATGCTTTGCATATGAGATTTCACTCGGCAAGCTCAATCCGCTCAAGGTTGAGAAGGGATTCTCGATCGTCTGCCTCGTAGGTGACGACGTACTCAACCAGACAGGTGCCACCGGACGTATGCTCGCAGCCCTTGGTCGCAACAGCATCCCTGTACGCGCTACAGCCCAGGGATCATCTGAGAGGAATGTGTCCGTCATCATATCATCGAAAGATTCGGAAGGTGCCATCAAGACCATACATAATGAGTTCTTCGACAAGAGAAGCGGAAAGGACATCAACCTCTTCATCGCAGGCTTCGGTACTGTAGGAAGAGCATTGGTCGACATCATTGCCAAGAACAGGGATAAGATTGCAGAACGTACCGGACGCCGCCTCCATATCTGCGGACTTTCCAACAGCCGTAAGTTCATAATCGACAAGAACGGTCTGGAACTCAGCAACATAAAGGAGCAGCTCGAAAACGGACAGAGCTCTGCAGACGAAGCATACTTCTCACAGCTCGGAACCCTTTCTCTTGAGAATTCTGTATTTGTGGACTGCACCGCATCGGCAGACATCGCATTCAAATACATGAACCTTTTCAAGAAAGGATATTCAGTCGTAGCCTGCAACAAGATCACATTCTCATCTCCATACAAACAGTATGCAGCCCTCAAGGAGGCAGCTATAGAGATAGGTGCCACACTCAGATATGAAACCACAGTAGGTGCGGCACTGCCTATCCTCGAGTCAATCTCACGAAGCGTACATAGCGGAGACGAGATAATCCGTATCGAAGCAGTATTGAGCGGCACCCTCAACTATATCTTCAGCAATTACGCCGGAGGCGAAGGCGGAACATTCGCGGAAGTAGTGAAGAGAGCGCAGGACGCAGGTTACACCGAGCCGGATCCGAGACTCGACCTCAGCGGACGAGACGTTCTCAGAAAACTCATCATCCTCTCACGTGAGGCAGGCGTACCTATTGACGAACAGGATGTGGAGATTTCAACAATTCTCACCGACGAGTTCTTCGAAGGCGATGTGAACTCATTCTATGAGAAGCTTGCTGAAAACGAGGAAATGTTCGCCGCAAGATACACAGAGGCAGCATCTAAAGGATTGAGACAGAGATTTGTAGCATCACTTGTAAAGGACGAGACATCTTCATTCGGCTACAAAGCGAAGATAGGTCTCGAAAGCGTAGGTGCTGAGCATCCTCTTTACAATCTTTGCGGAACTGACAATGCGGCGCTTATCCAGACTGACTTCTACCCTTCACCTCTTGTAGTGCAGGGAGCCGGAGCAGGTGCATACCA
>JAEIGA010020383.1_pt1 | contig 10110 bp, 8 predicted proteins | sample 9270691 | NCBI WGS metagenome assembly JAEIGA01 (sample SAMN17057246, study PRJNA624740) | gut metagenome | biome: biome; isolation source: fecal sample | host: Bos grunniens | place: China: Xizang | collected 2019
AAGTGAAAAGGGAAGCTTTCTTACAAGCTCATCCATTTTATAAAAACCTTACCTTTCTGAGTGTGATTTACTGCTTTTTTGAGGTTACCTCAACGGTTATCTTGCCCGAAACGTCATTGAACAGCTTGGCATCTGCCTTGAAGGTTCCAAAGGATTTGATGGGCTCGGCGAGGGTGATCTTTCTTTTGTCGATAGCTATGCCGTGCTTTTTCTGGAGCTCCTCGGAGATATCCTTCGCGGTGACCGAGCCGTAAAGCTTTTTGTCGGGTCCTGCGGCATATTCAAACACTACGACGATAGTTTCAAGCTTTTTAGCTATTTCCTTAGCCTCGGCTCTTTCTACGTCTATTTTGTGTTGCTTGGATGCTTCCTTATTTTTTATCTCGTTTATAGCCTTGTTATCGGCGGGTATGGCAAGCTTCTTGGGGAAAAGAAAATTTCTTGCGTATCCGTCGGATACTTCAACTATCTGGTCCTTTTTTCCTTGACCTTTAACGTCTGCGCATAAAATAACTCTCATTTTATATCTCCTTTGTGTTTTATTCGTTAATTTCTTTTTCGTCTGTGTTCAGATTGTCAAGATAGTCGTCGATGGCAGCCGTAAGAAGCGCTTCTGCTTCTTCAAGAGTGCTGCTCTTTATAGCGGCACCTGCCATATCGAAGTGACCTCCTCCGCCCAAGCGCTCGGCAATGAGCTGAACGTTAAGGCTTCCATCGGAGCGTGCCGAAATATGGACGTCATCGCCCACAAGTATGAGGGCAAATGCGGCGTTCACGTGCCTTATGGCGAGAAGCTTGTCAGATGCCTTTGCCGCCAGCACTCTGCTGTTGGAGCTTCCGGGGTCTGTGGCACTGGCTATGGCTATTCTGTCGCGGTATATCTTGGCGTTGCTTCCAAACTGAGCGGCAGAGAGGTAATCCTCAAACGCCTCCTCGAAGAAGGTACGGGCATATTCGGGGTCAGCGCCCGAGTTTTTAAGATAGAGCGCCGCCGCGAAGGTACGCATACCTACGGTTCTTGTAAAGTTTTTGGTGTCCAGCATAATTCCCGACAGCATAATATTGGCTTCTTCCTTGAAGCTTATATCTGCGGGCAGGGTCTCCTCCAGCATTTCGGCTATGAGCTCGCAGGCAGAGGATGCCGAGGGGTCGATATATGCCAGCTCGGGCTCTTCAAGAAATTCCTCTTTCTTTATATGATGGTCAATAATGACCTTCTTAAAGGTATTCTTAGCCAATTCGGGAGCTTCAACGATAGCAAGATTGTTTGCGTCTACTATTATAAGAAGTGTGTCAGAATTGTTGTAATCAAGGGCACTGACGCCGTCAATGAAGGTGTTCTTGTATTCTGCCAGCGCGCAAAGACGCGAGGTGCTGGCAAGGAAGTTTTCAGATTGAGTATCCACAACTATTTTTACGTCAATATCCTCAAACATATTGCGAATGAGCACGGTCATGCCAATGCAAGCACCGATAGAGTCAAAATCGGGAGTTCTGTGTCCCATGATGAGCACGTTGGAGGAATTTTCTATGAGAGCCGCGAGCTTAGCGTAGATTATCTTTCCGTGACCGCGGGTTCGCTTCTGAAGAGTTTTTGTCTTTGCTCCAAAATAGAATATTCCCGTCTGATTTTTAAGTACCACCTGGTCACCGCCGCGCTGAAGCGCCATATCAAGAGATACCATGGCGTCGTGCTCACGCTCCTCAAGAGTCTCTCCCGTGGTAGCGATACCCATAGAAACCGTGAGGGGAATATGCGCGTCGCCTATCTCTATTTTGTGGACCTCGCCAAGGATTGCGAATTTGTTTCGAACACATTCGTGAAGCATTTCCTGAGTAAAGAGTATTAAAAACTTATTGTTTTCATACTCACGAATGACTCCGCCCATATTGGTTGCCCAGTCTCCCAGAAGCTTTCCTATCTTTCGTGTTTCGTCCTGATAGCTTATCTTAACGTACTGCGCTATTTCCTCAAGATTGTCTATAACTATATATCCGATAGCGGTGTGCTTGTCGTAATGAAGCTTAGCCAATTGACAAAGCTCGGTGATATCGTGAAATACTATCATATAGTAGGTCTTGCCCTTTGAGGAAAGGGGGTAGGATTCCATACGGAATTTTCTGCCCTTTATCTCTGCTATTTCCGCCTTTTTTACATCCTTAAGGGGAATATCCTCGTAGTATTCGCTGTCGTTTTCCTCGTTGAAGGACATTTTTTCATGGTTGATACTTATAAGCTCGGAAAGGTTTATAGAGCAAAGAGAATTTATGTCAAGATTGAAGAGCGATTCTATAATACCTACCGCATTTGAAAAAGCCGAGTTGGCGGTAATTATCCGTCCTTGCTCATTGACTACGGCGTAGGGAAGCTTCAGTTGATGCCTGAAGGTGTATATAACGCTCTGTGTTTGCTCCTCAGATGCGTTTGATTCAAGTCTGAAAAGCTTCAGACGCTTGTGTACAAAAAGATATATCACCATAGAGATAACGCCGTAAAGCACTATCATAACTATGCCGCATATCATAGGGTCAAAGCCCGCGAAGGCGCACAGGGCAGTGTGTGCGGCGAGCATAAATATAGCGAGTATCATATATATCCTTGAGGGTATCTCCTCAAGGCGGGTCAGCCAATCGAATCTTTTATTCTGCATATTTTAGAAGATCCGTCCTTTCGTAAGTTTAGCCGAGGGCATTTTCTTTCGGCTTATCTATATAAGAGTCAACAAACATAATTACCCTATTATAATATTATAGCATAAAGTATAAGTTTTGTAAACAGATTTTTCTTCTTTTTACATTATTTATATATTTTCTTCGGTTTTTTGAAAAGTTTGGAACAAAATCTAAAAAAATATGAAAAAACTATTGCAAAATACTAAAAAACGTGGTATAATACGAGAAGTAATGAGAGTGGGCTTGAGAGAGCCCACTCTTAATTGTTAATTTTGGTTGTGGAGGAGCTATGGCGAAAAATTCGAAAAGCATTTCCGAGATCGTCCGTGCTTTGGCAGAACCTTTAGCCGAAGAGCTTGGCTGCTGGGTGTGGGACGTTGAATTTGTTAAAGAAGGAACGAGAAAAATACTTCGTATAACGATAGACTCCGAGGATGGGATAGATATCAACGTGTGCGAGCAGCTGCACAGAGCTATCGACCCCTTGCTTGACGAGGCAGACCCTATTGAGGAAGCGTATTATCTCGAGGTGTCCTCCCCCGGTATAGAAAGAGAGCTTAGAACGCAGGTCCATATAGATGCTTGTGAGGGCTGGGACGTTGAGGTCAAGCTTTATGCTCCCGTAAACGGAGTTAAGGTGTTCAGAGGTGTGTTGCTTCCATCGGGCGAAAACGAGGAGATACGCATAGAATGTAACGGAAATGTGCTTGAATTTGAGAAATCCGCCGTTGCAAAAATAAACACCTATTTTGAATTTTGAAAAAATATTGATTAAAAATACAGTAAAAATACAGTAAAGGATGGGCTTTGAAAATGAACAAGGAATTTTTTGTAGCAATAGACCTTCTTGAAAAGGAAAAGGGAATACCTAAGGAGTATATGATAGAGAAGGTTGAGGCGGCTCTTGTCTCCGCTTGCAAGAAGGAATACGGAGCAAATACTCTCGTAAGAGTTAACATTGATCCCGTAAAAGAGGACGTAAAGGTATATATCCAAAAGGAGGTCGTAGAGGAGGTAACCAATCCTCAGTGCGAGATATCTCTTGAGGACGCAAAGGCTATCAGCCGCAGATATACTCTCGGAAAAATGGTAGAAACCGAGGTCAAGCCCAAAAACGTTCGCAGACTCAGCGCAGGAGCCGCTAAGTCGGTTATAATTCAGGGAATTCGCGAGGGCGAGCGAAAGGCTATGCAGGAGGCTTACGAAAACAAGCGCGAGGAGATAATCACCGCCACCGTAAGCAAGGTATTCAGCGACAACGGAAACGTTCTGCTTGATACAGGTAACGGACACGCAACGCTTCTTAAATCCGAGCAGATACCCGACGAGACCTTTGTGGTTGGCGAAAAGATAAAGGTATTCGTAATGGAGGTAAACAAGGAGGCAAGAGGTCCTCTGGTTACTCTCTCCAGATCACATTCGGGATTGGTTCGCAGAATGTTCGAACTTGAGATTCCCGAGATACAGGACGGAATAGTTATGGTCAAGGGAGTTTCCCGTGAGGCGGGCTCCAGAACCAAGATAGCCGTATGGTCCAGAGACGATGACGTCGATGCGGTTGGAGCTTGTATCGGTAATCACGGTATGAGAATCCAAGAGATAGTTAAGGAGCTTCGCGGAGAAAAGATAGATATCGTAAGATACAGCGAGGACCCCGCCGAGTACGTTGCGGCAGCACTTGCGCCTGCGGCTGTAAATAGCGTTGAATTTATAGAGGATAGAGTTTGCAGAGTCCTCGTAAGCAACGACCAGCTTTCCTTGGCTATCGGTAAGGAAGGACAGAACGTACGTCTGGCAGCAAGACTTACGGGTATGAAGATAGATATCAAGGCTGAGTAAAAAGATATCGGAGGGACAGATGGAGCAGAATAAAAAGCAAAAGAAAATTCCTCTACGACAGTGCCTCGGATGTAACGAACATAAACCGAAAAAAGAGCTTTTAAGAGTAGTAAGAACTCCCGAGGGAGAGGTAGTTCTTGATTTTACGGGCAAAAAATCGGGACGCGGAGCGTATATATGTTATAGCGCAAAGTGCCTGAAGAAGGCAAGAAAATCAAGGCGTATAGAGAGCAATCTCGAAATCGGTATCCCTGAGGAAATATACGATAAAATGGAAAGCGAGCTTGAGGAATATGAGCGAGCTTGAGAAAAACGCGAAAGCGGGGGAACAAAGGCTCCTCGGAGCGTTGGGACTCTGCGCCAGAGCGAGAAAGCTTATTTTCGGTGTTCCTATGATATGCGACGCGATGAAAAAAGGCGGAAAGGATGCCCCTTTAATTATCTTTGAAGCGTCGGATAGCTCGGAGAACACCCACAAAAAAATCGCAGACAAATCCGCATACTATAAGGTCAGGACGGTTCGCTTGAATTGCGACGGAGCTACATTGGCGTCGGCTTTGGGAAAGACCTCCTCACTGGCGGCAGTGGCGATAACGGACATTCAGATGTGCCGAATGGTAGAGAAATATATCTGACACACAAGGGCAACCTAAATCCAGGAAAGGAAATCCTTTGCTACGCAAGGGAAAGGTACGAACTATGGCAGCAGCAAATCAGTCTTCAGCTATGCTGAAGGTAAATCAAATATCCAAGGACCTTAATATCAAGAGTAAGGACTTGGCGGAAATACTTACCAAGGAGGGTATCGAATATAAGGCTCAGAAGGCTCTTGAACCCAGAGAATTTGATATTCTGTTTGATAAGCTTACCAAAGAAAACCAGATAAAGGGGATAGAGGACTATCTTGACGGAATTACCTATATTCCATCAAAAGCAAAAGCAGAAGCGCCCAAGGAAGAAAAGGCGGAGGCAGTAAAAGTAGAGGTAAAGGCAGAGAAGAAGGCAGAGGAGACAAAGCCCAAGACCGAGCCCGCACCTGCTGCCGTTGAGGAAAAAGCTGCGCCCAAGAGCAAGACCGAGAGTACTGCGAGTGAAAAGAAGGAAGCCGAAGCTGCCCCTAAGGCAGAAGCTCCTAAGAAAGAGATAAAGGCAGAGAAGAAAGAAGCCGTAAAGGAAGAAACGGCTAAGAGCGAGCCCGCTAAGGCAGAAACGGTAAAGGCGGAGCAGCCTAAGCCCGAAGCACCTAAGGCTCAGGAGCCGCGTCAGAGGGCAGAACGCTTTACGCAGCCTCAGTCACAGCAAAGAGGAGCGTATCAGCAGGGACAGCAGGGCAAAGCACCCTATCAGCCCAAAAACGACCGCTTCGCTCAGACTCCTATGGGTCAGGGAGCACAGCAAAGAGGAGAACGTCCTTTCGGACAGAATCCTCAGGGAGGACAGAGACCTCCTCAGAAGGCAGGCTTTGGACAGACACAGCAAAAGGGCGGATATCAGCAGGGCGGCAACCGTCAGGGAGGCTTTGACAAGGACGAAAGACAGCAGAGCGCGCCCAAGAATACCTTTAAGAGAACAGAGATCATACGCGGACAGAACAATACTGCTCCCGCGCAGAGAGGCGCTACCCGTGTAGTAGATATGAGAGGAAGCTCGGTAGACCTTTCCAAGTATGATGAGAAGCTGGATAATTTCGTGCCCGATTCCGTATCCGATATGAGAGGCGGAATGCAGAGAGTTAAAAAGCAGGGCGCCGCTAACAGCTTCGGTGCTAAAAACAATAGCAAGATGAAGGGCAAGAAGAGCACACAGCCTGTTACCAAGGCACCTACCAGCGTGACGCTGCCCGATGAGATAATCGTAAGCGACCTTGCGTCCCGTCTTAAGGTAACCACAGGTGAGGTCATCAAGAGACTTATGATGCTCGGCGTTATGGCTACGGCTAACCAGACGGTGGATTACGACACGGCCGCTATCGTTGCCGATGAGATGGGAATTGCCGCTACTAAGGAGGTAGTAGTTACCATTGAGGAGCGCCTCTTTGAGGAGGAAGCTGACGATGATAGCAAGCTCCTTCCCAGAGCGCCCGTAGTATGCGTAATGGGTCACGTTGACCACGGTAAGACCTCTATCCTTGACGCTATCCGTAACACCAACGTTACCAGAGGAGAGGCAGGAGGAATTACACAGCATATCGGTGCGTATCGCGTAAAGGCAAAGGGACAGGATATTACCTTCCTTGATACCCCCGGGCACGAGGCGTTCACCGCTATGAGAGCAAGAGGCGCACAGTCTACCGATATCGCTATACTGGTCGTAGCGGCTGACGATGGAATTATGCCCCAGACAGTAGAAGCTATCAACCACGCTAAGGCGGCGGGAATAGATATAGTAGTTGCTATCAATAAGATGGATAAACCCACGGCTAACCCCGATGCTGTAAAGCAGGAGCTCACCAAATATGAGCTCGTTCCCGAGGAGTGGGGCGGAGATGTTATCTGCGTTCCCGTATCCGCGCTTACGGGTCAGGGTATTGACGACCTGCTTGAAAGCGTTCTGCTTGTAGCTGAGGTCAAGGAGCTTAAGGCTAATCCCAACAGACACGCAAAGGGTCTTGTTATCGAGGCAAGACTTGATAAGGGTAGAGGACCTGTCGCGACAGTTCTCGTACAGAACGGTACGCTTCGCAGCGGAGATATCGTTATCGCGGGAACGGCAGTTGGCCGTGTAAGAGCAATGACCGACGATAAGGGCAGAACGGTCAAGGAAGCAAAGCCCTCCGTCCCCGTAGAGATAATAGGTCTTGCAGAGGTTCCTTCCTCGGGCGATGAATTCAATGCCGTTGAGGATGAAAGAATGGCAAGAGCGCTTGCCGACCAGCGCCGTGAGAAGGCAAAGGAAGAGGTGTTCAAGGCAAACGCAAGAGCAAACCTCAACGACCTTTTCGCGCAGATATCCGACGGCGTAAAGGAGCTCAACATCATAGTAAAGGCAGACGTGGACGGCTCTGTGGAGGCTGTAAGACAGTCGCTTGAAAAGCTTTCCAACGATGAGGTCAAGGTAAGAGTTATCCACGGTGCCGCAGGCGGTATCCGTGAGGGTGACGTTACCTTTGCGGCTGCATCCAATGCTATTATCGTCGGATTTAATGTACGTCCCGATAAGGCCGCTCTTGATAGTGCCGAGAGACAGAACGTAGATATCCGTACCTACCGTGTAATTTACGACTGTATCAACGAGATAACCGATGCTATGAAGGGTATGCTTGCTCCCGAATATAAGGAGAACCTGCTCGGTCACGCTGAGGTCAGACAGACTATCCACGTACCCAACGTCGGTACTATTGCGGGCTCTTACGTTCAGGACGGTAAGGTTGCGAGAAACGCTATGATAAGAGTCGTACGTGACGGTATAGTTATCTTTGAGGATAAGATAAGCTCACTTAAAAGATTCAAGGACGACGCAAAAGAGGTGGCTCAGGGCTACGAGTGCGGTATCGGTCTTGACAGATTTAACGACATCAAGGTCGGAGATATTCTTGAGGCTTATATAATGGAAGAGGTTGCAAGATAAATCCAAAATCTTATAAAAAACTCCCGATTGAGGTTTGTTCTCAATCGGGAGCTTTTTACTTGTGATTTTTTGTGGATTTAGACTTGGAAGTAGGACGTTTTTGAGTGTTCTTTCTCTGTGTCTGCGTAGCTTTTTTATGGTTAATTTGCCTTTGTTGAGAGCGATTTTGCTCTGGGCGTACAAGACACTCGGGGGTGAAGCCGATAAGGTCCTCGCGGTGAAGCTTTATGAGCGCTTCACGTACCAGCGGCGCATTCTGCGGGCGGTTGTATTGGAGAAGAGCGCGCTGAAGCTGCTTTTCGTGATAGTCGGTAGCCACGTACACAGGCTTCATATCAAGGGGATTTATACCCGTATAGAACATTACGGTTGATGCCGTTCCCGGGGTTGGATAGTAGTCCTGCACCTGCTCGGGAGCATAATGGTCACGCTTAAGACACAGTGCCAGCTCAAGAGCATCCTTCAAGGTCGAGCCCGGGTGGCTTGACATAAGATAGGGCACGAGATACTGCTCCTTGCCTATCTCCTTGGTAAGTTCAAAATAGCGCTTGCGGAATTTCTCGTAAACGCTGAAATCGGGCTTGCCCATACAGCGAAGCACGGCAGATGAGCAATGCTCGGGGGCAACCTTTAGCTGACCGCTGACATTGTCGCGGACAAGCTTCTTGAAAAAGCTGTCATCGGGGTCGGCAAGAAGATAGTCAAAGCGTATGCCCGAGCGGATAAACACCTTTTTGATGCGAGGCAGCTTTTCTATCTCCTCAATGAGCTTTATATATTCCGAATGGTCCGCTACAAGATTTTTGCAGGGAGTTGGAGAAAGACATTTGCGAGTAGAGCACACACCGTCCTTAAGCTGTTTTTCGCAGGCGGGATAGCGGAAATTTGCCGTAGGACCGCCCACGTCGTGTATGTAGCCCTTAAAATCGGGCATCTCGGTTATTTTCTTAGCCTCGGCAAGCACGCTCTCTATGCTTCTTGAACGCACAGTCCTGCCCTGATGGAAAGCAAGGGCGCAGAAATTACAAGCACCGAAGCAACCGCGGTTGTGAGTTACAGAGAAGCGTACCTCCTCAATGGCGGGTACGCCACCCTCTTTTTCATAAGAAGGGTGATAGGTTCGCATATAGGGCAGGGCGTAAACTCGGTCAAGCTCCTCACGCTCAAGTGGGGGCATAGGAGGATTTTGCACCAGTATCTTGTCATCGTAACGCTCAACTATCGCTTTGCCATTGATAGAATCTTGATTTTTATACTGAACGCCGAAAGCTTCGGCATACTTGCGTTTGTCGGTCTTCAGCTCGTTAAAATCAAACTCGGCGGCAACGTCATAGTGTATCTTGTCCTCGGGGCGGCAGAGATAAACAGTACCCCTGACGTCGTGTATCTTCTTTATGGGAACACCCTTGTCAAGGAGTGATGCAAGTCGAAGAAGAATGTTCTCACCCATGCCGTAGGTAAGAATGTCCGCGCGGCTGTCCACAAGAATCGAACGGCGGATGCTGTCGGACCAGTAATCGTAATGCGCAAAACGGCGCAGAGAGGCTTCAAGACCTCCTATGATTATCGGTATATCCCCGTAAGCCTCGCGGATGCGGTTGCAATAGACTATTGTAGCTCTGTCGGGGCGCTTTCCCGCCTTTCCGCCGGGGGAATAATAATCGTAGGAGCGCTTTTTCTTGGCGGCGGTGTAGTGAGCCACCATAGAGTCGATATTTCCCGCGGACACGAGAAAACCAAGACGGGGGCGTCCAAACTTTTTGAAGTCCTCACAGCTCTTGTAGTCGGGCTGAGCGAGAAAAGCCACGCGGAAGCCCGCGGCTTCAAGAACTCGGGAGATTATAGCCGCGCCAAAGGAGGGGTGGTCCACGTAAGCGTCACCCGAGACGTATATAAAGTCGGGTCTGTCCCAACCAAGCTCTTTCATTTCACTTGCCGATATAGGCAAAAATCCCTTAGACATAGCAGTCCTTTCAAAAACATATTCTTGCAGTTATTATATCAAATATAAGTGAAAAAGTCAAGATGAAG
>JAEIGA010020384.1_pt1 | contig 10110 bp, 9 predicted proteins | sample 9270691 | NCBI WGS metagenome assembly JAEIGA01 (sample SAMN17057246, study PRJNA624740) | gut metagenome | biome: biome; isolation source: fecal sample | host: Bos grunniens | place: China: Xizang | collected 2019
AGGCCTCACCTGAGCACATCATGCGCTGGCCATCACCTTGGAGCGACGGCTTCCCTGGCTGGCACCTCGAATGCTCTGCCATGAGCGAGAAGTATCTCGGCAAGGAGTTTGACATCCACGGAGGCGGAATGGACCTTCTCTTCCCTCACCACGAGTGCGAGATTGCGCAGAACACAGCCTCACGCGGCACAAGCGGAGTCAAGTACTGGATGCACAACAATATGATCACCATCGAGGGCAAGAAGATGGGTAAGTCGCTCGGCAAGTTCATCACACTTCCGGAGCTTTTTGTAGGAAAGCATCCTAAGCTTGAGCAGGCATATACACCGATGACAGTGCGTTTCTTCATTCTCCAGGCCCACTACCGCGGAACCCTCGATTTCAGCAACGAGGCACTTCAGGCAGCAGAGAAGGGACTCAAGAGAATAATGCAGGCGGCTAAGGACCTCAAGGCTCTCGCGGCAGCGTTCGGCATAGAGACAGCACCGGCAGTTCCATACGGAGAGTTCATCACAGCACTTGCTCCGGAGACAGTGGCTGCAAGCAACAAGGAGGTAAAGGAACTTACAGAGAAAACCTACGAGGCACTCTGCGATGACCTCAACACCCCTATCGCCCTCTCGCATATTTTCGATGCAGTACGCATAATCAACACAGCGAAAGACAAGAAACTCACCCTTGACGCTTCCGACTACAGGACTCTTGTAGACCTCTTCGACAACATCGTGTTCGGAGTTCTCGGACTTTGTGATGACGAGAATGAGGACGGCAAGATCGCAAAGACCATCGACGGACTCGTGCAGATGGTACTTGAGCAGCGCAAGGCGGCAAAGGCGGCAAAGGACTGGGCTACCAGCGACCGCATCCGCGACGACCTCAAGGAACTCGGAATCCAGATCAAGGACACCAAGGACGGCACTGAATGGACAATGTAATTTCCTGATATGAAACTGATTTCATGGAATGTCAACGGCCTCAGAGCCGTTTGCGGCAAGGGCTTCGCAGATATTTTCACAGACCTGGACGCCGATTTCTTCTGCCTGCAGGAAACCAAGCTTCAGGCGGGCCAGATCGACCTCGAGTTCCTCGGATACAAGTCATACTGGAACTACGCCGACAAGAAAGGCTACTCGGGCACAGCGATATATACCAAGCACGAACCGCTCAGCGTTGCATATGGCATCGGAGTGGACGAGCACGACCACGAAGGAAGAGTGATCACCCTCGAGATGGAAGACTTCTACCTCGTATGCGTGTACACGCCGAACTCGCAGGACGGGCTCAGGCGTCTGGACTACAGGATGGACTGGGAAGATGATTTCAGGGCCTATGTCAAAGGGCTCAACCAGAAAAAGGGAGTCGTGATCTGCGGCGACCTAAACGTTGCCCACAAGGATCAGGACCTGGCAAATCCCCAGACCAACCACTACAATCCAGGATTCACAGACGAGGAAAGAGGACGCTTCGTGACACTGCTCGACTGCGGTTTCATCGACACCTTCCGCCACTTCTATCCTGACCAGAAGGATATGTATTCGTGGTGGTCATACCGCTCACAGGCAAGGCAGAGGAACGTTGGCTGGCGTATTGACTATTTCCTCGCCTCAACAGACATGCGTGACCGACTCGAAGGCGCAAAGATCCACACAGAAATCTTCGGATCAGACCACTGCCCTGTCGAACTCACCATCAACTAGCATATGGCACAAACGGGCAGAGGTGGCCTTGACTTAAGCTGACGGGACAATAGCACAAGAGTCTAAAGTACCACGTACCGACAAATTACACTAGAAGCCTACTGCGCAGGTGCAGCAGGCTTCTAATGTAAATACCAGTTACAGAAGTCCTTAGACTACTATTTGAACCAAGGCTGGATAAGACGGTAGCCGGCTTCGTTAGGGTGAAGGCCATCTGTGAAGAGAGACTCATCGATCTTGCCGTCCTTCTGCAGCAGAGTCTTGCCTGGATCCTCATATCTCACACCCATCCTCTTGGCCATTTCCTTGATCTCCTTATTTAGAGACTTCACATCATTCTCCTTGTTTCTGCGTGGGAGGACACCCATCATCACGAGTTCAGCCTCCGGACGACGCACTCTGATTGCTTCGATAAGACGTTCGAGGCCATAGATGATCTGTTCAGGAGTGCTAGTAGAGAAGTTGTTTGTTCCGATGGCAAGGTTGATGCGGTCCGCAGTCAGGCCATCCAGCTGTCCGTGATACACCCTCCAAAGCACATTCTCTATCCTGTCATAACCGCAGCCCATATTGAGACTCGTGCCCTCGAACTCCTCCCATGACTCAGGTCCATTCTTCGACGGAGCATCGTCTGCACCGCCCCAGAAATGCATGATGGAATCACCGATGAGCACTCTGTTGAAATGCTTGCCGGCTCCCTCCTTGAGGATATGAGCATGTCTGTCCATCCAGTTATAAGGATCTCTCTGCTGAGTCACAGGGACGGCTGTCTTTTCAGGGTATACCGGTGTGTTGAGTATCTTTCTGAGCATAGGCTCATATACATCAGCATATACAACCATACCATAATCTGTCGGATGACTGCCGTCGACTGTAGCGTCCTGAGGCATAGCGATATCCTCGTGCGGAATATGATAAATGTTCTTCATTCCCTCTGCCACAAGCTGCTCGAACACCGCCTTCTGAACATCCCAGGCTCTGTTTTCCTTCTGGAGATGAGTTGGAGAGGCCTTGCTCTGAGGATAACCGAGATGGTCAGCGAGAACGATAGGGACATCCGGACGGGCGCTCCTCAACTGACGGATAGCCTTGGTAAGAGTATCTCTGAGAACCTCAGCCTCGAGTGATGAAGCGTTAGGCATAGCGTCCATGAAATACACGCTGGCATCGATCTCCGCAATAAGGTCTATCACCTCCTTCTCAAGATATGCACTGCCGGAGAAACCGAGGTTCACCACCGGATGATCGAGTCGACGCTGAAGGATATTGCTCCAGGCCATTCCCGGACGCGAAGCGCAGGCACCCTGTCCGATCGAAGTGCCATATGCAACGATAGGCTTCACAGGAAGCACAGGCTCGAAACGGAACTTAGCACCCTCATCGACACCGATTTCCATCCACGACACCTCATTATAAAGAGGGAGGAAAAGAGTATATCTCTGAGCCTTGCGAGCCTTGTTGACCACTTCTATACCGGTAAATCTATATGTAAGCGTATCCTGGAATGAATACTTGCCTGCAAGCCAGACCTCGCCTCCGTTCTTGTCCTTTGTATAGAGATCCACACCGGACACACCGGTAGCCGGCATATGAGGCATGGCATGTCTCTTGGTCACCGTATAGCGCACTGTGATGTTCTTTGAATCTGTTGTGAACTCGATGCTTTCACCGGCACTCTGACAGGCAAGGTTCCAGATGTTGTTTCTGACATTTCCCTTTGCCTTTGCTGGAAAACGATGATAGAAATTTTCTCTTTCCTGTCCCTGATATGCCTGATTATGAAGCACTTCAAAACCAGCCTTTTCAGGATCATACCATTTTGTCTGAGCCTTGGACTCGAGATTTGCAGCCAAAAGAACAAGGGCAGCCGCAAGGATAGTGAGCAGTCTTTTAGTCATGATATTTTCAAAATATTAATCATCAATGACAAATATAATGTTATCTTAGCGGAAAATAACATTCCACGATGAAAAAAATCTCCACATTCATTCTGACGGCACTCGCCGCGTTTTCATTCATGGCATCCTGTTCGGGTCCATCACGCATAGCAGGCAGAGCGGAAAGCCTTCCGAAGGCAGACCTCAGCAAGCCTGTTGTACTTGCCATCGAGCGCCCTGAAATATATCTCCCTCTGGTAGAAGGCAAAAGAGTGGGCCTGCTGAGCAACTCCACTGCAGTCAGCGGACCTGAGCAGAAGCACAGCCTCGACATCCTGCTGGAGCAGGGAGTAAATGTAACGACAATCTTCGCTCCCGAGCACGGCTTCAGGGACTTTGCGGACGCAGGCGAGCACGTAGCCGACATGGTGGATGAGAAGACAGGAATATACATACAGTCATTGTACAGTTTCCGGAAGAAAGAGCATCAGAGCCGCATAGACAGCGTTGATGTGATCATAATAGACATCCAGGATGTAGGACTCAGATACTATACCTATTACATCTCGATGATGAGCATGATGGATATGGCCATAGAACATGGAAAGCGCTTCATCGTATTCGATCGACCTAACCCGAACGGAAGTTATGTGGATGGTCCTATCCTTGATATGGCGAAGCACAAGTCAGGAGTTGGAGCCGCCCCTATTCCGGTGGTACACGGCCTGACATTGGGCGAACTCGCTACAATGGCGAACGAGGAAGGATGGCTCAAGGATGGCAAGAGGCTGGATGACCTCCATGTCGTCGAATGCGGGAACTATGACCATCAGAGGCGCTGGCCGATCAACAGGCGACCAAGCCCTAACCTCCGCACCCTCCACTCCGTATATCTCTATCCATCAATATGTTACTTCGAGGGAACCACCGTCAGTCTCGGAAGAGGAACCGAAGTCTCATTCGAGGTTTATGGACATCCTTCATTCAAGGGCAAATGCAATTTCCAGTTCACCCCCATGCCTATCGACGGAGCGAAGAACCCACGCTACAAGGGCGAGACCTGCTATGGACGTGACCTCAGACTCATCGACGACGAAGAGATCATAAAGAAAGGAGTGGACCTCAGTTATGTGATTGACGCATACAACCTTATGGATAAGCCCGGCGACGCATTCTTCACCAGTTTCTTCGAGAAACTCATCGGCCGCGACTACGTGCGCGAGATGATCAAGGAAGGCAAGAGCGCAGAGGAGATAAAGGCCACTTGGGCCCAGGAGGTGGAGGACTTCAAGGTACTGAGAAGAAAGTACCTCAGATACAGAGAGTAGAACTTTTCATCTCAGCAATACGAAAATTATTAGTATTTTTACCGGATAAAGAATTCCAACATGAAGAAGATAGCACTTATTTCACTCAGCATCATCCTGATGTTCAACAGTTTGACAGCCTTCGGCTGGGGCGCGGTAGGTCACGACGTGATCGCCTCTATCGCAGAGCAGAACCTCACCAGAAAGGCAAAGAGAAACCTCGACAAGATCCTTGACGGAAAGTCCATCGTATATTACGCATCCTGGATGGACAACATCCAGAACTCCCCTGCCTGGAAAGGCGGCTATGACAAGACCAAGACCTGGCACTACGCCAACGTCGACAAGGGCCTTACATACAAGACAATGCAGAAGAACCCTAGCGGCGACGTGATCACAGCCCTCAATGAACTTACAGCCCAGTTGGAGCACAACTTCAAGCACCTCTCTGACAGCCTGAAGGCTGATTATGTGAAGATGATTGTCCATATGGTAGGTGACCTCCACTGCCCTATGCACGCGGGAAGACTCTCAGACAGAGGCGGCAATTTCACAAAGGTCAAGTGGTTCGGCCAGGAGACAAACATCCATTCTGTGTGGGACAGCAGAATCGTGGAGTCAGCGCGCAAGTGGCATTATTCGGAGTGGGCCGAGCAGCTGGACCACCACAGCAGGAAGTTCAAGAAGAGTGTGACACAGGGTTCATATGAGGACTGGTTTGCAAGCACAGTTGCCAACGCAGCGGCAATCTATGACTATGTGGAGAAGATCGAAACTGAGGACCTTCCTAACCTCTCATACCAGTTCGTCTATGATTTCTCGTCAGTGCTCGAGCAGTCTCTCCTTCTGGGAGGCTACCGCCTTGCACACGTTCTTAACGAGATTTTTGACTAGTTCATGACAGGATAAAGATTTGACCGAAAGGTCAGGAAACAGAAAGAGCCTAAAAGTGGAATGCTTTTAGGCTCTTTCTCATTTCAGTAAAGTCTACAAACCTTTAGTAGTAGAAAATCCGATAATACGGTAAGTGATATTCTTATGCTCTATAGTATAAGTAGTAGCAATCAGTTCCTTATCCTCCTTTACATACATATCAACCATACTGGTAATCAATGTACCTTCATCGTCCTCCAAAGAAGAACCAAGGTATTCCCATCCTCCTAAGATAGAATTCACGGATACATCATCCTTACCACGAACCCTTAATACGCTGGAAGCCAATCCGCCTTTCTTGAAGTTATAGATGACGATGTGGTCTTCATCAGACAAGAAATAATCCATAGCACTGCTACTCTCGTATTTAAGTTCTACGTCTTCCATATAGTTGGCAACAGCCTGCTTATCCGCTCCCCATTCCATACAGATCTTGGAAATGGCATCAACATAAGCCTCTTCCTCAACTGACAGTCTATCACCACATGCCGACGCAATCAAAACGCCTATTATCAAGAATACAATATTTCTTTTCATAAGTATTTTCATTTTATCTATTCAACGAAGATTTCACAGCGGAATAAATATCATCCATTATATCACCTATGTCCGCTCTATGGATATCATATGGAATCACATTAACTTTAACAGAAGCGCTGAGACCCTCATCAGTAGTCACAGTGACATTCGCCGTCCCCGCTTCTCTCGCACGAATGATGCAATCCCTTTCCGTAACATACAACGACACATTATTAGAAAAATACTTTCCCTGACCAAGTTCCAACGCAGTCTCTCCGGCTAAAACGAATGCAACTCCGGAATCAGTTGTAGTCCAGCTGAAGGACGTTACGGCATCATGTGGTTCTATTGTTGGAGTCAAGAGATAGTCATATCTTTCATGAATAGTTATTTCTTTTGGCAAAGACAATTTCTTCAACGCTCCAGCACCATCGCCATTCTTTGGAAGGACCCTAACCTTGAATGTGTACTCGCCATGAGCCACGTGTGTCACTCCTTTTGCATCCCAATATGCGATAACATAATAAATCATCATGTCGATATAGCCCGAAGTCGGCTTCAGAGCATACAATGCATTTATATCACTTTTGGGATCCACGTGTGAAATGCGGATATATTTACTATCATTCGGATTGTTTGACGTTCCATCCGAATAAAACACATACGCCGCATTGAGATAAGCGCCGTCAAATACTGAATCATAGCGGTCCACTGCCGCGTCGGTATCACTGTAAATCGCGATTGACTCACCGACCTTCAGATCGATCTTTTCCCCGGCGCTGACTTTTTCCGATCTATCAAATTGGTCTGTGACAGATTTTACTGCCGGCCCCTGAGCAAAGCCAGATATAACCGGACATGACAGGAGAAAGCAGATCATTAAAAATTTTCTGAATAATCTCATATTTATGTTATAATTGGTTGCGCTATACGAAATGTTCAGGTAGCGTAAAGACGTTGTGCGTGTTTGAAGTAAGTTCCATCCAAACAGCCCGCGAATTTAAAAACATTTGAAGTACCAGCAAAATAAATTGAATAAAACTCATGACATCCATTGATTTTCCTATATTTGTGGTATGCCAGACAAGATGACACCAGAGCAGCGACACCGCTGCATGTCCCGCATCAGGGGCAAGAACACCCGACCGGAAATCCTGGTCAGGAAGGGTCTGCACGCACGTGGATTCAGGTTCAGGCTGCACGACAGGAAACTTCCCGGAAGCCCTGACTTAGTGCTGCCGAAGTGGGGTGTAGCCATTCTTGTGAACGGCTGTTTCTGGCACGGACACAAAGGTTGCCGCTATGCCACAAGACCCAAGTCCAACGAAGAATTCTGGAGCGCGAAGATCGCAAGGAACATTCATAGGGACGAGGTCACTGCCGCTCATCTGGAGGGCAGGGGCTGGCAGGTCATAACCATCTGGGAATGTGAACTTAAGTCCGCCTCAACACGCGAGGCCCGTCTAGACGCCCTCGCCGAGGAAATCCGTCAGGCCGGCGAACTGCTGAGGCAACGTAAAGAAGAAAGACGCCGCATCACTGCCCTCACCCGCGCCGAACGCGCCCAGATGCGCGAACGCCAGGCCCGCCTGATGGAGGAGGTGGAGGCTTTTTTCTTGCAAATCCCAAAAGATTTGACTAATTTTCGGGAACAAAATTAGTCTCAAATGATTACGTTTATCTGCGCAGTGCTGCTTTTGATTGCAGCGTACTTTGTCTACGGTAAGATCGTCGAGAAGTTTTTGGGCGTTGATCCTTCGAGGGAGACACCCGCAATCACTATGAGGGATGGAGTTGACTATGAACCTATGCCTACGTGGAAAGTATTTGTAATTCAATTCCTTAACATTGCGGGACTCGGACCCATCTTCGGTGCGGTGACAGGCGCGGCTTTCGGCCCGGCCGCATATCTTTGGATTACGTTGGGATGTATCTTCATGGGTGCGGTGCACGATTTCTTTGCTGGAATGATGTCGATCCGCAATCAAGGTCTGAATATGCCGGACCTCGCGTCAAAGTACCTTGGAAAGAAGATGAAGGGAGTGATGAACGCGGTGGCTATGTTCCTTCTTATCGCTGTCGGTGTTTCATTCGTGATCGGACCTTCTGGACTTCTTCAGAACCTTACCGGCATTGACAAGCAGATATGGCTCTATATCATCTTCGGATACTACATCATTGCAACGCTGCTCCCAGTGGACAAGATCATCGGCTCGATCTATCCGTTTATGGGTGCGATTCTTCTGTTCATGGCTGTGGGTGTGGGTGCGATGCTGATCATTGGCGAGATAAACGGAACTCACGAGATGGCGGAACTCTCTCCGTCAATGCTGAAGAACTGGCATAGCAATCCCGAGAAGAACCTGCTGCTTCCGATGATGTTCATCGTGATTTCATGCGGTGCGATTTCCGGTTTCCATGCGACTCAGTCGCCTATGATGGCCCGATGCCTGAAGAATGAGAAGCACGCTCGCCCTGTGTTCTACGGTGCGATGATCGCCGAGGGCATCGTGGCTATGATCTGGGCAACCGCAGCAATCACTTATTTCGGTGGACCTGAAGGACTTAACAATGCCATGACCGAGACAGGAACCATGGTGAACGGCGTGCTTGTGAAGAATGCAGCAGCTGCGGATATCGTTGACATGATATGTAAGAGTTGGCTTGGAAAGGCAGGCGCGGTGATCGCGATTCTTGGAGTGGTCATCTGCCCTATCACCTCTGGAGACACCGCTTTCAGAAGTCTCAGGCTTTCGATTGCCGACCTCTTCAAATATGACCAGAAGCCTATCAAGAAGAGACTGCTTATCTGTCTCCCTATCTTCGTTGTAGCTTTCTTCTTCTGCAAGGTCGATTTCTCTACAGCGTGGAACTATCTGGGAATTTCAAATCAGGTGCTAGCAGCACTTGTCATGTGGACAAGCGCAGCATATCTCGTAAAGAAAGGGCGGTCTCATTGGATGTGCTCCATCCCTGCAACTTTCCTCACATTCATCTGCGCGAACTTCATTATGGTATCCCCTATCGGTTTCAAGTTGGCTCCGATCGCGGGTAACATCACAGGCGCAGTTGTGGCAATCGCCGCAGCGACTTTGTTCTATATAAAGATCGCTCGCAGGAAGGAGTAATTCCTTTAGCGGCATTAATATAGCACACCCCTGAATATGCTGATATTCAGGGGTGTTTATGTATATGCATTCCGATTATTTCGCTGCCGCTATGAGTTTTTCGACATCGGAACGGTTCATTGCGCCGTCGATGCAGATGAATTGCATACCGTCTGTGTCGGTTGCCATGAACACAAAACTATCGATGACCTTCTCATCTCCTGCAGTGTAAATGTTGAGGGTCTCTCCTTCTTCTTTCATTTCCATCAACAGTTCATATCGGCCTGCGCCGATCATTGAGGCGACATCCTTCCTGAGGGTGGTCATTGCAGAAAGTTCGGTGATTTCAAGCATGTAGAAGCCATGGAATGAACTTATGAGAGAGCCTATGTCCAGAGACTTGTCGCCCTGGGTCTGTATTTTAAGATCCGGCAACTGGCCTATGAGCTTGAGCATAGCCGGAGAGATGTAGACTGCCGACACTCCTTTTTCGCTCGAGTATTTATTATAGAGGTTCTTTCCTTCCTGTGCTGATGCCAATGTGGCAGAGATGAGCAATAATGCCGCTACGAGTATACGTTTCATATGTTTGCTATTTAAAGATTTCTGTTGATTTTTCTATTATGGATCCGGAGGTCTCGACCATGTCCATTCCTTTTTTCATGCCGTC
>JAEIGA010020385.1_pt1 | contig 10110 bp, 6 predicted proteins | sample 9270691 | NCBI WGS metagenome assembly JAEIGA01 (sample SAMN17057246, study PRJNA624740) | gut metagenome | biome: biome; isolation source: fecal sample | host: Bos grunniens | place: China: Xizang | collected 2019
GTGCCATCTGGCTGCGGCAACTGTTACCTGTACACAAAATCAATACTCTCATATATGCAATAAAATATTACTCTTTACAGGTGCTTGGGAAAGAAAGGACAACGCATTCGGATGCATTGGTTGTTCTTGCCGAAATGCCTACACACTACAGAAGATTTGCCCATGTGTATACCGAAATTCGCTTCCACGAAATCAATGGCTGCCAGAATGGACAGATAGGAATCGCGCTTGCAGGCTTCGGTTTCTCCACCCAAGCAAACTTTCCTTTTTCTATGTATGTGTAGGCTAACATAATGTCTTAATCCTCTTTTTTGACCATTCGAACAACATTAGGGATGCTTCATTAAAGTCAACAGCCTCTCCGCCTTTGTACTTCAAGAAAGTTTCTGTAATCATCAGCTCCTCAGTCGATGCCACTTGAAGTAATTGGCTTTGATGCTTGATATAGTTACCGGTCTGCTTGAAAACGATAGCCTGCACCACAAAAGATGCAGCCTTGTACAATCCCTTCAAAATCTCCTCACTCTTTTCATGCAACATATTGTGAACGCATCCGTGATAAATGTTTCCTGCACCTATTTTGATGGCTCTATCAATAGCTACATGGTCTATCAACGGAAGCAAATCATCCAAGCTTCCCTTTATGGGAGTCGTATCGTAATAGAATTGGAAAAGGTCAGAAGGTTCCCAATTCAGAATCTCACCTTTACCCGACACGAAACCGCAAATCAGTTCTCTATGAGGCAAAGTATCCAACATATCCTTATAAGTCTGAAGATCCGCTGCGGTCAGTTCTTCCAAAATCACCACAACATCTATATCACTTGTTTCCGTTGCCTCGCCACGACCATAACTGCCTTGAAGACCAACAAACCAGATACGATTCGCAAAAACTTCATTCAACTTCAGGAGAAAGTCATTTATCCAAATATTTACATCAATCATAACCTATTTCATTTAAATATCTTCCAACATCCAACCATGGTCGCCGCGATAAATCATCTGACGGGTCATACCGCTATCGATGCAGGTATTCTCGCCCATAATAAAACCAGCCTTGTCGCTACAGAGGAACAGCACCATGTGAGCAATGTCAATAGGATTCACCAATTTATCGGGGGAAATATCTGAGATTTTGCTTCATCAACCAAGATGAGGACTAAACATCGTAATATTTATTTTCGTTCTGCTCTCCTGAAACTTCCAGCCATTGATTCGTGAGTCGGGTTAGTTTGAGAATCTTGCTTTTCAATTCATCAGAAACTCCCTGTTCGCACTGCGCATTGAGTGATTCCATATAGGCATCGAGCGTTTTGATGGTCTTCTCCACCAGCATGTAATTCACTTTTCTGCGATTGAGCTTCTCGTCATCCTCATCGTGTAAGAATGTCTCGCTGATGAGGTATCGAGTCACTTCTTCCCAGTCGGGATAACGCTCTGTTCCAAACTGCACCCACTCTCCAGGGAATTGGCTCGCACCGTTCTTGGCTCTGTCATCTACGAGGTAGTCGCCATCGCACAGGTTCTTGCAGTGGGTTATGATCACACGCTTCTTGAACAGGTCGCCAAAGTGCTTCGTTAGCCACGCTATCTTGTCGCTATATGCTGTAGTGTTCTTCCAGGGGGCCGTAGAGAGGATATACATATCATAATACTCGCTCAACGTGTGCACAGCTTCTATAGCTCCTGGCATAGGGTCCATGAGCGAGAAAATACCAGGCACCTCGTCAAGGCGGCCCTCATATTCACGCTTAGTTTCCTCACTCAGTTTGTCAATGCCGCTTTGGAAATTGACCAACACACCATCCATGTCAAAAAATAACTTTTTCATAAGCTCTATTTTTCTTTGATTATTAGTTTTCTAATCCTCAACACCTGACCTTTTCCGGTCACATATATAATATAGTCACCACGAAGCAAAAATTCAATTTTTAAGGCAACTTTTTTTTAAGAGGCTACTGCTTTTTAAGAAAAGAGACGAACATCTTCTGAAAACACTTTTGCTTTTAGTGGATACGAACATTCCGAAACAGACCGTTCTACTCTTCAGCCATCCTTTTGCAAATTTGTGAAAGAATTTTCTTTAGCTTTTTGTCTCTCTGCAATTTGATGTCAGACACGAGGAGTCTTGCTGTTTTCCATAGTTCGTCTGCCACATAGGGAGCAGGCATCACTAACAATGACGCCAAGAGTGCCCATTGCCAGGGTAAGAACAAGAAGGCCACGATGGTGTATAGCAAGACGAACAAAGGCCATACGGCCAAGTTTACTACAAACTTGATGGAATTGGCAAATGCCGGGTCTTTTATTCGTGTGCAGAGGTATTGACTGATGAGCACTGTGGGGGCTGCCAACAGCGACGCTGCGAGCAAATAAGGCAAGGCGGGTAGCGACAACAACACTCTCGGCATGCGTGCCATCAGGGGATTCTTGGCTGAAACCGAAGCGATGTCTATCCCCCCGGCTTTGCGCAGCAGGGCGGCTTCTGCTCCGAGCTCCAACAGTTCTTTTGCCTTTTCGGGGGCGGTTTTTTTCAACGCTCCCAATAGTCGGAGGGTCTTGTTGTTGGCCTGCTGTTTCAGCTCAAGAGCGTGTACCCTCTTGTGGTTCTTGCGGCGGATTTCTTCTACGACGAGCCGCTCTGAGGCGGCGCATAGCTCTAGCGTCGCTTCGTAGTCATCATCGTTGGGTATATAGAATATCGAAGCCTGCAGGCGCTCGGCAAGCAGTTCTTTGAGGCCGCTCTGCTGCTCCTGCCGTGTTTGGCCGGGATGCTCACTGATGTACGCTCCCACGTTGATGGGGTGTCCAAACTCCATGCGCACTGAGGAGCGGAAGCGGAAGAAGTCGCCGTACGTCAGACCCACGGGGACGATGTAAAGCGGCGTTTCCGGCATTTGTTCATGCGCCTGAAATGCAATCTTAAAAATACCTATTGATATGGGCAACAAAGAGTGCTTTGCCTGGTGCGTCCCCTCGGGGAATATGCAGAAGGGGACGTTGTCTCTCAGCACGTCCACCGCCTTGTCTATGGTTTCCTGGTTCTGTTTTACCGCCTTATAGCCATCTCGCTGTCGCATGATGGGCATTATTTTCAGGAAGGTAAATATCTTTGCCAGCGTGGGGTGCTTAAAGATATCTGCACGGGCCACAAACACTTTGGGCCGATGGTTATAACACAACACCACCATGGCATCCATCAGCGTATTCGCATGGTTGGGTGCAAACATCACGGCGCCTCTTTGGGGAATATTTTCTTCTCCCACATGGAGCATACTACTATAGGAAAGTCTGACCACCCACCTTACATAATGGAGGAGCACGCTATAAAGCTTGTCGTCATCCTGAATTTTCTTATGCCGGTCCTTCCCCATGATCAATCTCTTTTACGGAAAACAAAAGCCACACTCAACCCCGAAACGATATGCCAGATTCCCCACCACGCAGTAACGAAGAGCATTCCTCCGTAATGGCCATGCCATATCTCGGGAGGGAAAATCGCAGGATTGAATAGCAGAACTAACCCCAAACCTGAATTCTGTATACCGGTTTCAATAGTAAGTGTTTTCACATTGTAACGAGACAATCCGGCTAACCTTCCACCCCAATACCCTGTGGCCAGCGCCACTCCATTATGAAGGAGGACGATGAAGAACACATAGAATATATTGTCTACAAATATCTGGAAGTTCTGCATGAAGGCTACTATCACCATGCCGATGAAGAGCAGCACAGATATCATCTGCGATGGCCTTACGATTTTCTTGGTCGCATTAGGGAAATAGTGGGCAAAGAGCAAACCCACCAAAATGGGTAAGCCCAGAAGCAGCATAATCTGTTCCAACATCGGTCCAAAGGGAATGACCAACATGGGAATATCGTTTTTCATACTGATGAAGCGACTATACATCGTTCCCCAGAAAAAGAAATTCAGGGGTGTGATGATGGGAGAAAAGGCCGTGGTAATGGCCGTCATCGAAACAGACAGGGCTGTATTGCCATTCGATAGTGCCGATAGGAAATTAGAGATATTCCCCCCGGGACACGAAGCTATCAAAATCATGCCCAGCGCCACCATGGGGGTAATCAGGGGATTCAAAGCCAATGCCACCGTAAAGGTCACTGCCGGAAGGAACACCCATTGCAACAATAGCCCCACGACGATAGACTTTGGTTTTTTCACAATTTCCTTCAGTGTTCGAGGCTTTATCTCGAGCGCCACGCCAAACATAACAAAGGCTAGGATGACGTTGACTATCATCACCCCCTCTGCGCCAAAGTTTATCGCTACAGAATTAAGAGATTCCAATTGTTCTTTCATCGTACCGAAAAAGTGCTCCGCCTACCCTACTCTTGCTTTTTATTCTCTCCACATGAAGCTGTCATTCCCCGGTAGGATCGCTCGGATTTATTGTCCTTTTTTCTTATAAACGAGTACAAATATACAACATCAGGGCTAAAATACTTCATTCTTCCCACAGAAATATCCCTTTCGCCGCGCCACCGACGTTTCTTTTTTCCAAAAACTAATACTAACTTTGTGGTCATAACAAAATCTTTCATCTGCATTTCATCATCCCGCTAGTACTATGTTCAACTTCACACTGATTGCTGCCGCAGCCCTTCTTGGCGGAGTGGCAGGATACCTCATCGCAAGCCGTAGCGCCCGAAAACAACAAGACCTGGTAAAGCAACTTCAATGCGAACTGGCCGGTGAAAATGCCAATGCTTCCAATCTCCGGCAACAGATGGAGAGCACAAAGGCCGAAGCCAAAGAGCACATGGAGGCAGCCAAAGCCGACTTTGAAAAACGCCTGCACGAAACCCAAACCGACGCCGAGCGAAGAACGAAAGAGATGCTCGCCGCACAGGAACAGAACCACCAACAGGCGCTGCTCGCCCAACAAAAACACTTCGACGAAGCGATGGAGAAAGTGGCGGCGCAGGTAAAGTCCGCCACAGAGGACATGCTCAAGCAGCGCCAAAGGGAATTTGCAGAGTCCAGCCGGTCCAATCTGGGACAAATTGTCACGCCCCTGCAAGAGACCATCGAGAAGATGAAGCAGGCCATGAGCGACAGCACTTTGAAACATACCGAATTGACCGCCGAGATGAAAGTGAATCTGGAGAACATGATGAAGCACAGCCAGGCTGCCAAGCAGAGCGCCGACGAGTTGGCACGCGTGTTCAAACACCGAAGCAAGGTGCAAGGTAACTGGGGCGAGCGCGTACTCGAAGAACTGCTCTCCTCGCAGGGCCTTACGCAGGGCATCCACTACGAGCGCGAAAGCGTCATCCGCGATGCCGCCGGCAATGCCATCACCACCGAGAGCGGCGGTAACCTTCGCCCCGACGTAATCCTCCACATGGACCAACACCGCGAAATCATCATCGACTCCAAAGTATCCCTCACCGCTTTCATGGACTACATCAATGCCGAGACAGAAGACGAGCGCCAAAGCCACCTGAAAGCTCACATCGAAAGTCTGCAAAGGCACGTAAAAGAGCTTTCCCGAAAAGACTACTCTTCATACATCCAAGCCCCAAAGAAGAAGATAGACTATGTCATCATGTTCGTCCCCCACACCGGAGCCTTATGGACTGCCCTGGGCGAGGCGCCCAACCTCTGGCGCAAGGCCATGGAGATGAATGTTTTTATCGCCGACGAGCAAACGCTCTTCGCAGCTCTCAAAATCATCCACCTCACCTGGACCCAGATAGCACAAGCCGAAAACCACGAACGGGTATACGCCCTGGCCGGCGAAATGCTCGACCGCGTGGGCCGCTTCCTAAAGCACTACGGCGAGGTGGGCAGGGCGCTCTCAAAAGCCCAACATGCCTATGAGGAAGGAGAGAAAAAACTCACCCTCGGCTCGCAGAGCATTGTCCGCACATGCGGCAAACTGGAGCGCCTGGGCGCCAAGCAAAGCAACAAAAACCCCATTCCGCAACTGGAAGACGACTACGAAAGCTACGATGGGCAGGAGGCCTGAGCCGAACACGCCCCAACATCCATAGGCCCGCAAGGGCACAGCCCACAAAAGCGCACTTATAACTATCTGGAAATCAATACCCATTTTTAAGCAAGGTACAAGCCGATGGAATTTTTAGGTCTGTCGGCCGTTTGTTTTTTAAAGGCAACAAGGGGCTGCCGCTTTGTATTTGCAGATAACAAAAAACTCCCGGCTGTTGGCCGAGAGTTTTTGCCTCGAGGGAACGAGGTGTGTTTTTTTTATTTTTCAGTGCCCCAGGCGGGAGTGTCCCAGGAGGAGCTCCACGGGCTGCCGGGGCGGCGCTTGTTGCTCATGGCGTCTACAAAGCCGTCGCCGTCGTCGTCGCCCACTTCGCCGTCTCCGGTCTCTACTTTTGAGAGGGCCACTACTTTCTCTGTCTCCATTTCGAAGATTTCGATTGAAGGAAGGATATATTTCTTTTTCATCATGGTCTCTTATTTAAAAGGGGGGTTACTTAATCCATACTTTCTTGCCATTCACGATGTAGACTCCGCTCTTGGGGGCCTGGGTGATGCGGCGTCCGCTGAGGTCGTACACGGCGGCTTCTGCCCCGGGTGCAGCAAGGGGAGCGTCTACAGCGGTGGCGGCTCCAAAGTGCATGGTGAAGCTGCGTGCGGCGGTGGCGCTGAGGAAACTGAGGTAGGCCTTTCCTTGCTTGAGCTTGGTGCCGGGCTTGGCTTTGTAGATGCCAATGCCCTCAGAGCCGTTGGCCAGGATGTAGTCGTAATCGCCTATCACAACATCGCCCATGGCTGAGTTGGCAAATTGGTTGCTGGAGAGTGCCACCACTTGTTCGCCGGCTACGGGGAGCATGTTTATCAATGTGGGGGCTGTGCCTTGGTCGTCGAGCGTGCCTACCAGGATGACGCCTTCCTGTGCTGGCACCACGCCTCCTGCTATGGGCTTGAGATAGGCAGTGCCCGACTGCTCTGCCTCTTCGGCGCGATAGGCCATGACGCCTTCGGGGAGCACAGTGGCATAGGGGGCGCTGAAGGTACCGATGGTTTGGCCGGGGGTCATGCCTCCCAGGAGGGTGTCGTCGGCATCGACGGCGGTGAGCTTGGTGTCGGCCAGAGGATAGTTGCCGGCTTCTTCTACGATGAAGGCGGTGGAGTAGCTGTTGTCATAACGAGGGGTCCATCCTCCGTCTTGCTGGAAGCCGCCTGCTGCAGTAACCACAAAGTAGGAATACTTCTTGCCGTTCGATAGATTAGTACGATTACCGCCAAATGCTACCTTTCCGAAGAAGTCGGACATTACGCCGCCTGTAGTATTTCCGCCTGTCACCATCTTTTGGAATGTAAGCGGAGAGTATTCAGCATCGTAGGCATCGACATAGCCCTTGTTCCCGTTGGTACCGTCACTGGAGCCTTTGAAGACAAGGTATTTTCCTGCGGTGTTGACAAATACGTGGCGGCCGTCGGACAGGGTGCGGCAATACCACTTGGCTGTCTGCGGCAGGCTGCTGGCTGCGCCTTCGCCGCGTGCCTCCATGGTCAATCCGCCTTCGGTGTAGTTGAGGTATTTTTTACCGCCGGCAGAATGGACGTTGGTAAAGACATAGACCTTGCCGGAGCTGGGCTGGATGATGTCTGTAGAAGAGAGGAAGGCGTCGCTCGCCGCGTTGATGGCCTGGGCCGATTCACAGGCATCGATGGTTCCCTGGAGGGTGGTGTGCTGCGCTTCAGTAGGATAACCTACGGAGAGGGGAGTTTCGTCCAGGAGAGTCTGCGCCTTGAGGATGGCTTCTTCCATAAGAGCGATGGCTTCGAGAGCGGCTGCGGTGGCGGCGGCATCGGTCTTCACGTATTGAATGCGGAATTGGTTGCCGGCATCTTCTCCGGCGTATAAGGCGGTGCGCATAATCAAGCCGTTGTCCTTATTGATATTGATACGCTGGTCATTACCCAGCCATACAAACCAAGGATAGGCGGCACTCGATGTGCCTGAGAACCAGGTAATGGAAGCCGGATGCTCGGAGAAATCGGCACCGGTTCTTACGAAGCGCTGCTTGGAGAGGTTGTAGAGGTAGTATTTGCCCTCGGGGGTGTTCTCGGTGCGGAGAAGGGCAAACTGCTCGCCTGCATTGTCGATGGCATTGGCGGGGATGTCGGCGTCGGAGCCCTGCTTGGGGGTAGAGACTTTGTTCTCGGTGCCTGTCAGGTATGCAATGGGGCCGCGTGAGGTGCTGAGACCATAAATGGCCGCATTGCCCAGCTTGGCGAGATTGGTCACATAGGTCAATCCTGCGCGCACCACCTTCTGCTCCATCGTCTTGTACAACTCTTCGTTGAACTCCTGGGCCGATTTTTCAAAGCGGAAGGGGACACCGCCATCATCTTTTGAATAATAAGTAATGACAGAGCCTTGATAAGCGGTGGAGATGGACATGGTCTCGCTGCCGCCCTGTATGTGGAAATATTTGTCGCCCAAATCGGTCAGCGAGATAGCCACGGGGATGTCTGAGAAAATCCACGTATCGCCCTGACTGCCATAGCGGGTTTTTCCTTCGACGCCCAATCCGGCGGGGTTGGCAAATTGCTGTGCGCCGACATTGTAAAGATAGTATTCTTCCTTAACGGGGTTGTAATAGAAGCCCCAGAGGTGGTTCACGTTGGCAGCGTCGACGCTGGTGTTGTGCCAGAGGTAAGCGGCATTGCCATTAGCTGTATCCACCGGCTTATCCGCAGCATCGTCATACACCACAGAGCCACGGCCATTCTTATTTGTAATTGTGAAATAACAGTCTATGGGGAAGAGGGGTGCATTTTCTTCCATAGAAATCGCCTGCATAGCCGCTTCGACCATCGCCTTGGCGGCTACGAAGTCTGTGGCAGCAAGGGCAGCGGTGATAGAGTCGTTCAATGCGCCGACGGTGGCAGCACCGGCATAGCCCGGCACACCAAGATTGGCCTGATAGGCGGCATCTTGAAGTGCGGCATAACGTTCGCGGGCTGTGGCTATGGTTTCTACCAAATCCTGTGCCTCCTGGCTGTACGATACGTTCCAACGCGAAGCCGGATCGCTGATGCCATAGCTCATCACGTCGAAGGGCTCGGTGTTTTTCAGGTGAATGGTCTGACCTCCTGTAGTAAATGCCACAATGCCTTCTTCGTCGCCATACATGTCGTAGGTAAAGTTGGCAGCCGAATCGACGCTGGCGGTGGCCTTCGCATTGTCCGGCGTCATCAGATACTTTCCGCTTTGGGGATGGTACAGTTTGAAGGTGCCGTCGCCGTTGTGGAACAACTGGACATAATCACAGATGGATTCCGTGGCTACGATACCGCCCACCTTGCCATCGTCTTTCACGGCCAGGATTTTACCAGTTCTGTTCGATGAGGCAGTGTCGATGTTGGCAAACTTGAATACTTTTTTGTGCAAGCCGATAAATATGGAGAGGCGGCATTGCATCATGAAGGCAAAGTCGGCATCTTGAATCAGAAGATCGTAGGCAGTACCGATTTCGGGTTCTGCAACCCAAGGACGCCAGCGCTTTTTGATATTGTTCATCAGCACTTCGGTCTGTTCGTCCCAGCCCTCCATGTTTACAGTTTCGAAAGTCATGATAGAATTGGATTCGCCAACGGCCGCACTGCTGTTCCAAATGCCTAAGTAGCCTCCGCGATAATTGAAATACGCATTATCTGTGTCATGCATTTTTACGGAGAACATATAGCTGTTAGGCACTTGCTTAATGTCGTAAGTCACAGCCGAGTCGGCAGGCACCATATAGGTACGTGCGCTGCCGCCATCGCCGCTTTCATAGTCGGTGGTGGTCAACGCATATTTGGGACCCCAAGCGCGGTTGTAGAACTTGTAGCCATTTTCTTCGTCGCCGATTACGGCCCACAAGCCGGCATTGTCGCTGGGAGGGGTGTTGTTGGTAATCTTCAAATGGTTGTTATCATCCATATAGGCAGGTTGCGCACTGATGTAGCGTTGCAGCTCGTCATGCAAGCGGAGGCGGAACCAGGTGGTGTTGGCAGCGAACTCGCCATTCACAAGGGGGTTGGAAAATACAATTCGATAGTTGGCACCTGTCACGGCAATATTACCGCTGGTGTTGTTCAGATTATGGTTCTTCCCTGTCTCA
>JAEIGA010020386.1_pt1 | contig 10110 bp, 8 predicted proteins | sample 9270691 | NCBI WGS metagenome assembly JAEIGA01 (sample SAMN17057246, study PRJNA624740) | gut metagenome | biome: biome; isolation source: fecal sample | host: Bos grunniens | place: China: Xizang | collected 2019
AAGATAATAGTAATCTCGCCATCGTATCCTTTTTGGATAATGGCTGGTACTGTTGTTACCTGTGCTACCGCTGTAAGAGCGAAGACAGATAAGAGTAATAGAGTTAGTTTTTTCATAAGCTTATAAAATTATTATTTGATTATTTGCTAAATTTGGCGACAAAGTTAGTAAAATATTTTGATATATACAAATATATCAATAATTATTGGATAATTCCCCCACCCACTAGCAATCCATCCTTATAAATCACCAATGATTGTCCAGGTGTTACTCCCCAAACCGGTTGATCAAAATGGATATTGGCAATGGGCGATAGGTTATTGGTCAGTTGGGATATTTGCACAGTAGCCGGAACAGCAGGAGACTTGTAGCGTATGCGAGCAGTGACCTGAGGAGAGTCTGTGAGCCATTGCATATCCCGGATACGAACATCGCATGCTTGCACATCGCAAGTATAGAGTTCGTCGTGGTCACCAAGGACAACCGTATTGGTGAGAGCATCTATTTTGAGTACATGCTTAGGCGTTCCTAGAGCAATACCTAGTCCCTTGCGTTGACCAATGGTATAGTTGCAGAAACCGCAATGTTGACCGAGGAGCTTACCTGTACTATCGGTATAATTACCTGGTTCGATTCGCAAACCTTGTTCTGTCAAAAACGTACGATAGTCATTGTTGGGGATGAAGCATATATCTTGGCTCTCCGATTTTTTGCTGAGTGTCTCATGACCATGCTCTAGTGCAATCTGTCGCACTTGCGTTTTGGTCAGTCCACCTAACGGGAAAATCGTTCTGCGAAGATTCTCCTCTGTCAACATCCATAGAAAATAGGTTTGATCCTTCACGGTATCTACAGCATTCTTGAGATAGAGATGGCCATTATGCTCCGCGATCTGCGCATAATGTCCTGTAGCCACATAATCACAACCATACCGATCAGCAGCCTCTAACAATTTACCCCACTTGATGTGCGAGTTGCACATAACGCATGGATTAGGGGTGCGACCATGGGCATACTCTTCCACAAAATTAGAGATCACATATTGGTGGAAAGTCTCTCGAAAATCCAACACATGATGCTCTATCCCTAATAGTTGCGCCATCTTCTGTGCTTCGGTGACACTATCCTCAGAGCAACAGCCCTTGGTATTGGAAAGATTAGCATCCTTGACAAGGTCAAACGTACGGAAGGTGGCTCCTACCAACTCGTAGCCTTGCTCTTGGAGGAGTATTGCTGCAACGGTGGAGTCTATACCGCCCGACATTCCTATGAGTACACGCTTAGACATAATGGGTTATTGGGAAACGATCTCTTGTGCACGAGCAAGAGCACCGTTGATATGATTGCGAACATTCTCTTTGCCTATCATCTGAACAAGTCCTGCTTTATCCAATGTTTTATATACATTTTCGTTGACACCCGACAACACCAATGTCATGCCACAACGCTGTGAGCGCACATACAATTGCTCTAGGTTATGGATACCGGTAGAGTCCATAAATGACACTTTACGCATACGTAAGATTCGCACTTTCTGTCCGTCCGTTCCCATACGTTGGCTTATCTCATCGAACTTATTGGCAATACCAAAGAAATAAGGACCATCAATCTCATATACTTCGGTGTGTGGAGGGATGTGCAATTTCTCCAAGTCATTGCCGCGCAGACGAATATCATTGCTTAGGGTAGGATCAATCTCATCTGAGAAAGAGCGAATAACAGTGGTTTCATTGGTACGCTTGAGAAAGAGAATCACAGCAAGAAGCAGACCAATCTCAATAGCTATGGTAAGATCGAATATCACTGTCAATATAAATGTAACGAGCATAACAATAAAATCCGACTTCGGTGCTTTAGAAAGTGCCATAATCTCACGCCAACCAGACATATTGTAACTCACAATAATCAGTACGCCCGCTAGACATGCCATAGGAATCATACCAACAAGGGGACCAAAACAGAGCAATACTAGAAGTAACATCACGGCATGTACCATACCTGCGACAGGAGTACGACCTCCATTATTAATGTTAGCCATCGTACGAGCTATAGCACCTGTTGCTGGAATGCCTCCGAAGAAAGGAGTTACCACATTGGCTACGCCCTGAGCAATGAGTTCTGTATTTGAGTTATGCTTGTCACCTATGACACCATCAGCCACCATAGCCGAAAGCAGGGATTCGATAGCACCCAACATAGCAATAGTAAAAGCAGATGGGAAGAGTTCTTGCACTAGTTTGATAAGGGTCTGTCCTTCGGTAAGATTGAGTTCAGGCAAGCGTGGAGCAGGCATACCACTTGGCAAAGAATAGAGGTCACCAATCGTGGTAATTGAGACAATGCCACCATACTCGCGTAACAACCATACGACTAATGTCATAAGAACAATTGCTACCAATGAGCCAGGAATCTTCTTGCTGATTTTGGTAGAGAAGATAATAATGAGCAAGGAAGCTATACCAATAGCAAATGCCCACCAATTAATATCTCGCCAATGTTGAAAATAGCAAATCCATTTATGAATAAAATCGGCAGGTGCATCTTGGATTCCCATACCAAAAAGATCATTCATTTGGGTAGAAAAGATGGTAACTGCAATACCCGCAGTAAAACCAATAATGACAGGATATGGTACAAACTTGATGACATTTCCTAACTTGAATAATCCCATAATAATCAGCAGGATACCTGCCATAATAGTAGCAATGAGTAAGCCAGTCAGACCATGTTGCTGGATAATACCATAAATAATAACAATAAACGCACCAGTTGGTCCACCAATCTGTACTTTGCTTCCGCCTAAAGCAGAAATAATAAATCCAGCAATAATAGCAGTAAGCAGACCTTCAGTAGGTCCGACACCTGAGGAGATACCAAAAGCAATGGCAAGAGGAATGGCTACCACAGCCACAATTATACCCGCAATAAGGTCTTGAACAAAACGCTCTTTATTGTAGGAACGAAAAGTAGAAAATAATTTAGGACTAAACACGTCCTTGAAAGAGAAAAAAGTTTTCATATCCTTAAAAAAATAGACTATTCGTGATGATAGGGCTCTCCTCGAAGGATAGTCATCGCCCTATAAAGTTGTTCTACAAAAAACAGACGTACCATCTGATGGGAGAAAGTCATTTTGCTGAGCGATATTTTCCCATTAGCACGCTGGTAAACACCCTCGGAAAAACCATAAGGTCCACCTACCACAAAGACCACATCTCTGCCCGATGACATACGTTTCTGAACATAATCAGCAAATTCAACAGAGCGAAACTCTTTGCCATGTTCATCAAGTAGAACTAAATCAGTATTGGGAGTGATTGCACGCAAAATAAGTTCACCCTCTGCTTGCTTTTGCTGCTCGGGAGTGAGGGATTTGGTATTTTTAAGTTCGGGAATAATTTGCAGCGCAAAAGGAATATAGTGTGTCAGACGCTTTTGATATTCCTGTATGAGCAGTTCAATATGAGTATCGGTGGTTTTACCGACCACTAACAGCGTTATTTTCATAAACCTCGTTGTTTTTTAATATGCTCATATGCCTCATTGATTCCTCTAAACTTATCTGTAGCCTGTTGGCGAATATTCTCACCCGCATTAGCTACCTTATCTGGATGATACTTCATCGCCATACGACGATAAGCTTTCTTGACCTCCTCATCCGTAGCAGAAGGTTGAATCTCCAACGCAGTATATGCCCAATTAGTATCTTTTTGACGTTTGAATAATGCAACTATCGATTGATAATCAGCATCTTTAATAGCCATATTGGTGGCGATACGATTGATTACATTTAACTCAGTGCTGTCTATCTCGCCATCTGCATTAGCAACTTGTAAGAGTAGATGCAAGAATTCTAGTCTAGTTGAATAGTTAACATATTGCGCCACTTGTTGTGCTACTGCAGCCTCATCTATATGCTGTTTGAGCAACTCCTTCAATAGCTGCAATGCTTGCTTAGCACCTTCCTCTCCAAATGTGCGCAACAAAAAAGGTTTTATGAAATTAATCTCAGATTTTAGGACTTGTCCATCTGCCTTGATAACGCTTGCTAGTAGCACAATAATGGATACACGTATATCTCCTTGTGTGGGTCGTTTAAATCCACGAGAAGTATTTGTTTGTGAACTTCCAACATCAGAATGCTGATTAGCAGAATCTAATGCTGAGCCAATCCATACACCAATAAGCGCACCAATAGGACCTCCAAGTGCAAAGCCTAATCCTCCTAATATCCATTTACCGAGTGACATGATTTATGAGTTTAATTGTTAGAGTTTAGATATAGCATATTGCAGGTCTTCAGGAGTATCAACTCCAATAGAGGCATAATGGGTAAGCGCAACACGTATGGTAAAGCCATTTTCAAGCCAACGGAGTTGCTCCAATGACTCGCTTTTCTCAAGTGGAGATGGAGACAACTGCGTTATTTGTTGCAAGACATCAGCGCGATAGGCATACATTCCGATATGACGAAAATGTTTTCCCTGTTGAAGCCACTCGCTTGGCTCTACTCCACGGAGATATGGAATCACACTACGCGAGAAATAAAGAGCTCTACCTATGGTTGTATCGTTAGAAGTTCGTGTTTCATACGCAATTGCCACCTTAACGTAGTTTGGATTTTGCAATTCCTCCCACGTATCCTTCGCAGTGAAAGGATGGACAAGAGTGGCGATCTGAGTAGGGAAACAATCCATCAAGGCCTGAATCTGATCGGGTTGGATAAAAGGCTCATCACCTTGTATATTGACTACAACTATGTCCTGATGATTCGGCAGTTCTACACGATTCTGAAGTTCAGAAGTATATATTTGATATGCTTCGTATACGCGATCCGTACCACAAGTATGATTGGGAGATGTCATGACCACCTCTCCACCAAATGCTCTTACACAGTCATAAATACGCATATCGTCAGTAGCGACGAGAACATGCTCTAAGACCTGTTTAGCCTGCTCATACACGCGCTGGATCATAGGTTTGCCACCTAAATCAGCTAATGGTTTGCCAGGGAAACGAGTACTCGCGTAACGAGCAGGTATGATACCGATAAACATCATTAGCGAACAGGATTATTCATCATCCTCAATGTATTGGTATGGTGTATCAACTGGTTTTTTAGTCCATTTTGTACGAATATAATCAAAACCATAACGGCTATTCTTTTTCTTATGTCCGTAACCATAGCCATAACCGTAACCATAGCCATAACCATAGCCGTAACCATAGCCATAACCATATTTAGACCCATAACCATAGCCGTAGCCATAGCGCTTACCTGATTTATCAGTAGGAATATCAGAGAGAATGATATTGACCTTATCTTTGTGATAAAGAGCAATATTATCCAATGTTTGTTTAGCAAAGCGTTTATCAGTAGAAGTACAACGCAACACATAAAGTGTGATATCCGTTTGCTCAATGAGTGCCATCGCATCAGGAACAATACCGACAGGAGAAGAGTCTATGATAATATAAGTATATCGCTCACGCAAGGTTTGCAACATCTCGGATAATTTTTCACAACGTATTAACTCACCTGGGTTTGGTGGTATAGTACCCGCAGCAATAACATCAAAACCTAACTCCTCATTGTGAATAATAATATCATCTAGTTGACAATCTCCAATAAGATAATTCGTCACACCAATGGCAGCTTCTATACCTAATTTCTCATGAATATCTGGTTTGCGGATATCCATATCAATCAAAAGAGTTGGATGTCCAGTCATGGAATAGAGTGCTGCAAGATTCGTTGAGATATAAGTTTTACCATCACCAGATTGTGTTGAGGTAACTGCCACAGCAATATTGGTTTTGCGCATAACTTTAAACTCAATACGCATACGTATATTACGCAACATCTCGGCATAACTAGAACGAGGTTTCTTACGAGCATATGTAGGATCTTGTGATTTAACATGACGCAACAAACCTAGCACATCAAATACAGATAAACGTTCTGCCTCTTTGAGTGTACGGATCTTATTATTCAGCAATTCTGATAAAATCAAAAGGAGCAATGGTATAAGCAAACCAAAAGCAAGATATGACATGGTATTTTTGCGTTTCTCCTTACTATTCATCGCGTATGTAGTGCGCGCGCGATCCATCACTTCGCTATCAGGGGTATTACCAGCCTTTTGAATCTCAGACTCAGCACGTTTTTGCAAGAAGAATGTATAATAATTATCATCAATACGATAGTTACGCTCAATGGCCACCATCTGCAATTCCTTTTCGGGCAAAGAACGAATCTCTCGTTCAACTTCTCGCATTCGAATATTTAAATCTTTTTTCTCAATCTCCAAGGAGGTCGTCATCGATTGTACAATCTCGGCAATAGCAGACTTAACATTTTCAATATCGGTAGTAAATTTAGCATAGAACACGTTCTTCTCACTAAGTTCACCACGTTGAATTTGCAAATCGTTGAGTTGTTGAACTAATTGCATGAGCATTGGCTCATTCAACCCCAAGGTAGAAGGAGCTATGACTGCACCTTGTTCAATCTTTTGATCCAAATAGTTAGACAGATAATCGAGATATGTCTCTTTCAATCTTAGAGCCATTTGTTGTTGGTCATACTGACTAGCCTTAGACATCAGACCACCCGCATAAGAATTGACGTCTACAAACTTATTCTCCTGACGGAAATTGGTCATCGCACCTTCGCTCTTGGTAAGACTCTTTTGCAATACCTCCAACTGCTCATTGATAAAGGCAATAGATTTTTCTGCAACCATATTCTTGCGCTCCACGTTTTGCAAGAGATAAATTTCACAAAGTTTGTCTATGAATTCGCGGTCGCGCTCAGGAGTTTCACTAATCAACTGGATACCCAACACGGTACTGCGCTCTGTAACAAAATTAAGTTGCAAGCGACCAGAGAACTCATCTGTAAGACTCTCGCGAGAGCGGAAACGAAAATAAACATGTTGACCAGGACGCATCATTAAATTTGTAGGCCAGATACGTGCAGTAAAGAGAGAGGTTTGTAATTCTTCTCCATAGTGCGTAACATAATTAAATGGATAATCCTCGTTGAGGGTTGTTATTAACAATGATCCATCCGCCTGTACATCACATCGGAATAGATGTTGATATGCCATAGGAGCCACCTGTGAATATTCCACAGAGATAGGAGAATTACGATAGATATTACGTGTTTTAAAACGTCCTTTCGTAATATACTCCACATTCATAAATGGTAGAGAGTCCACTGTACGCGCAATCAAGTCATAACTTCCTATGATAATAAGTTGGTTATTGACGTTCGTATAACCAGCTCCCACACCAAAACCTTGCATAATTGACGCAGAACCATACCCTCCACCTCCAGACTCTTTGATGATCATCGTACCTGTCGTCAAATAACGTTCAATGACACGTTTATTCTTTAAATATGCCAATGAAAATGCTATTATTGCAGCTATTACAAATAAATACCAATGGTGTAGGATACGAATGACCCACTCCATTAAATCAAAATTAGAATTCTCTTCCTCCATCGGCATCATGCCATTCTGCAGCAATTCTTCTTGTGCCATAAATGTATTTTTTTAACCATTAATAATCTTAAAATCCAAGACCTGGAATATAATTCAATACTGTAATCAACAATGATACAGAACTTGTAATCAATGCTAAGAAACCACTATAACTGGATTGTTTATAAAAACTACCAGTATCACGACTCACATATATCAAATCATTAGGATATATGTAGTAGTATTTAGAGTCGATAATAGAATTGGTACGAATATCAAACTCAAGGACTTGAGGCTCAGCGTTTCCGCGCGGACGTATGATACGTACATGGCGTCGATCACCGGAATTCATCAAATCACCTGTCATAGCTAGTGCTTGAAAGATAGTCATTCGCTCCTTATAGATAGCATAAGTTCCCGAATTAGCATCACCCAACACAGTAAACTTCTTGTTGTACAATGCCAATTTCACATCGGCATCTGGAATAATCTCACGAAAAGCCACTTTCAAAGTATCTTGTGCTTCCAACTCTGTCAAACCAACTAATTTAACTGGTGGTAAAAATGGAATATCCACTGTACCATCAGAATAAATACGGTAAGAATTAGCGTCTTGACCTGAGCCATTGTTATTTGCAGACAACGTCTTAGCAATAGTTTCATCCATCGTCACAACACGATAGATAATCTCGTCATTCACTTGCAAACGATATGGTTCATAAGCAGCCGAATCGTATTGAGGCAAATCATCGCGTTCTTGCAACAATCCCACTTGACGATAACCATAACAACCACTTAACATCCCCAAGACAACGACAAACAATATATGTATAAAAATCTTTCTCATCCTATTCCCCTCCTTATTTTGCAGTTTCTATTCTATTCATAATTCGCACTACCAAACCATAGACAAATCCACCAAATGCTAATGTTGTAGCCACTACACTGATAGCAGTGGTCACAGAATTCACACCAAAACTTTGTCCTTTGATACGTTGAATATAAATCACATCATTAGGTTCGATGTAGTAGAACTCGGAATTGATAATATCTTTTGAACGCACATCAAACACTTTCACCTGTGTTTGCCCCTCAATTTCACGAACAATTCGCACTTTGCTGCGGTCGCCAAAATCGCCTATATCACCAGCCATTGCTAAGGCCTCAAAGATAGTCACCTTCTCTTTAGGAATAGTAAAAGTACCACTTCCTCTATCACTAATCACACTAAAGGAACGACGTACAATATTAACCTCCACAGAAAGCATCTTGTAATCTTGATACCCTGACACATAAGTGGAAAGTTCACGTTCCAAATCCAATTTAATCTCACGTGTAGTCTTGCCACGAACTGGTATACGACCTACCATCGGATAGTCTATCGAACCATCATCTAGCACAAGATAAGTGTACAAATCATACGAACCACCAGCATTTGCACTCTGACGAATCTGCGAACTATTGATGCCCGTACCAGTAGGATTAAACATCTTGCTTACTCGCTCATCAATTGAATATACATAGACATACAAGCGATCACCTACACGCACCTGATAATCCTCATAGGTCAAAGTATCCGCATAGGTAGGGATACCATGTTTGCCAGACTCTTGCATCAGGTTAACCTTTTTGCTTGTCACACATGAAGCAAACAATACTGGCAATAAAAATATCAATATTTTCTTCATTCTCATATCTAAATTATCTCTTTTCATCCCAACCAAATGGGTGTGGTGACAAAGGCAGTTTTGCCAAGGGATGATAATCACCCACAAAACCAATAGGAGTTGCCTTGCGAATATCACTTACAATCTCAATTGAAGGACGTGCTTCCGAGATACGAAAACCATTACCCGCTAAGATCTGTTTATAACTCTCGGTATGCAACTCAGTAAAGCCCTCGCTAAATTCAAACTCTTCGCCATCAATAGACAATGTACGATACGTTTTCTTCTCTCCCTGTACCGCATTAGATGGCAAACAGTCCGCGTTGATACTTAAGAAATAACGAACACGTGCATGCTCTAACTCCAAATATCCCGCCACACGATCAAAAGACATTACGTGAACAATATTCTGCTTCACTGCACCAAAAATCCACTGCAACATATCATAAAAGTGTACACCAATATTCGTAGCAATACCGCCTGCTTTGTGCACATCGCCTTTCCAAGAACTATAATACCACTTGCCACGACTTGTGATATAGGTCAAATCTACGTCATAGATTTTATCTTTAGGACCATTTTTCACTTTATCACGCAATGCTGCAATCTTGTCGTGCAAACGCAACTGAAGAATGGTGTATGCTTGACATCCAGTCTCTTGCTCCAACTCTACAAGGTTGTCAATATTATATGGGTTAAGCACCAAAGGTTTTTCACAAATCACATTACACCCCAAGCGCAAACCATAACGAATAAACGCATCATGTGTATAGTTTGGAGTACAAATACTTACCCATGATAAAGGATTATCAGTTCGCATTTGTTTGGAGCAAAATCGATCAAATTGCTCATTCTCCGTAAAAAAGGAACAATCTGGAAAACTAGCATCCAAACGTCCCACAGAGTCAAATTTATCATACGCAACCATCAAATTATTACCAGTATCGGCAATC
>JAEIGA010020387.1_pt1 | contig 10109 bp, 8 predicted proteins | sample 9270691 | NCBI WGS metagenome assembly JAEIGA01 (sample SAMN17057246, study PRJNA624740) | gut metagenome | biome: biome; isolation source: fecal sample | host: Bos grunniens | place: China: Xizang | collected 2019
GGAGGGAGAATTGAGTTTGCCAGAACTGGTGGAGGTGGCTATCGCTCAGTTGAGTTCGCATGAACGCTTCTTCATGATGGCAGAAGGCGGCAAGATTGATTATGCTAGTCATGCCAACGATGGCGGAACAGTACTGCATGAAGTGATGGATTTTGATAACGCGATAAAGGTGGCATATGATTTCTATATGCAACATCCTGATGAGACCCTGATTGTGATAACAGCAGACCATGAAACGGGTGGTATGGCATTGGGTAATAGTGATTATGTTCTGAATCTTAAGGTGTTGGCAGAGCAGAAATGTTCGTCGGACTTGTTGTCGGATCAGTTGTCAGCTCTCTACAAGAAATTCGGAAAGGATTTGACATGGGAGCAGATGAAAGTGGTTATATCACAGAACACAGGTTTGTATGCGGCGGTAGAGATGACTGAACAGGAAGATAAAGAGTTGCAAGAAGCTTATGCCAATATGATGCAACATCAGGGTGTAGAGAAGACTTTGTATAAGGATTTGAATGCTTTAGCTGCTAAATCGTTGGCAATTTTGAATCAGAAATCACGTTTGGGCTGGACCAGCAAGGGACATACCGCTTCTGCGGTACCAGTATTCGCCATTGGAGTGGGTGCTGAAAAATTCACAGGCTGGCATGACAATACAGAAATTGCTCCGTTGATTTACGAAGCAACGAGAGGAAATTAAGAACTGGAGTTAAGGATTAAGATTTTTTTCGATTTCATCGAAGGTAAATCCACGTTGAAGCAGAAAACGAATGAGTTTCTCACGTGCCATTGGATCATTGGATTTGATGGCACGTTTTTTTGTATCCATAATGTGTTTCAATGTATCAGAATATTCGAATTCATCAAGAGAGTTGAGGGCTTGTGTGATTAGAAGTGAAGGAAGGTGTTTGGCAAATAATGCAGCACGAATCTTCACGCGTCCCCAACCTTGATAGAGTAGTTTGTCATGTGCGAAGGCAGCGCAATAACGTGCTTCGTCGATATAACGCGAAGATTGGAGGGAATCGAGAATTTGGTCGATTGCATCGGGTGTTGCCCCCCATTGCATGAGCTTACTGCTCACTTCGGAGCAACAGCGTTCTGCAGTTGCGCAATATGCTTCTGCCTTATGCTTCAATTCGTCCAAAGACCATTCGTGGTTTGCCATAGATATCGTGTTTGAGTTGTATGTTGGTATATCCTAATTCTTTCAACATGTCGCATACCTCCTTCCCATATGCTTCGTTGATCTCGAAATATAGACTTTTTGCTGATTTCATCGCTGCAATTCGGCGGTAGAAAAGCAAGGGTTCGTCATCAGGAACGAACAAGGCCGAGTGTGGTTCATAGTCTAATACACGTGCGTCCATATTTGCTTTTTCGCGGTGGCAGATATAAGGAGGATTGCTCACGATAATGTCTAGGATTGGAAATCGGTAATTGGTTATTGGTGAGAGGATATCAGCTTGAGTCCACTCCACTTCTACACTATTACGTTTCGCATTCTCGTGAGCGATTTCTAAAGCGTCTGGGCTGATATCTATGCCTATCACTTGCCACAATGGAGCCGACTTTTTGAGCGCAATGGCGATACATCCGCTCCCCGTACCTATATCTAACACATGTAGTGGTTTGCTCTTGTCGCAAGATTCTAATATCCAGTCGATTAGCTCTGCGGTTTCAGGACGAGGGATGAGAGTAGCTGGTGTAACTAGTAGGTCAAGTCCACGCCATTCGGTGTGTCCAAAAATATATTGTATAGGTTCATGCGCGCGAAGTTTTTGCAAAATTATTTCGATATTTGGAATAATTTGTGTACCTTTGCACTCTGTTAGAATCTGTGTGCGGGTTAATCCAGTGGTTTCTTCAATGACCCAATATGCTAACTCGCGCAGTTCTTCCTCGGGGTAAAAACCTCGTAATTGCGAAATAATATAATCAATTTGTTGTTTCATGCTGCAAAGGTACGAAAAAAAATGGAAAGTGCAAAATTATACATGTCAAGGTGCTTGCAATTAGCAAGATTGGGCGAATATTATGTAGCCCCTAATCCAATGGTAGGCGCAGTATTGGTGGAGAGTAGAGAAGAGCGAGTAGGGAGTAGAGAGATAATCTTGGGCGAGGGATGGCATGAGCAGTATGGTGGTCCGCATGCGGAACCTAATTGTCTTCGAAATGCAGAAGAAAATCATCCAGAAGGCATTGATTATAAGCGATGTACGTTGTATGTTAGTTTAGAGCCTTGTAGTCATTATGGCAAGACGCCTCCGTGTGCAGAGTTGATAATAAAGAAAGGCATAGGGCGTGTGGTAGTAGGTTGTTTAGATCCAAATCCCAAAGTGGCGGGCAGAGGCGTGAGGATGATGCAAGAGGCAGGAATAGAGGTGATTGTTGGCGTGTTAGAGGAAAAATGCAGAGAGCTAAATAAGCGATTTTTCTGCCTGCAAGAGAAAGGACGTCCGTATGTGACCTTGAAATGGGCACAAACTGCTGATGGGTATATAGATAATAGGCAATTAGGTGATGAGGGAGGCGCTCCATTGGTAATTTCTACTCCGTTGATGAAGCAGTTGGTTCATCAGCAACGCGCAGAGAACATGGCTATTATGGTAGGGACGAATACGGTATTGATGGATAATCCCCGCTTACTAACCACTCATTGGAGTGGTAGAAATCCTATACGTGTGACTCTGGATCGGCATGGTGTGTTGCCGGCAAAGAGTAGGATCTTTTCTGATGAATCCGAGACAATTGTATATAGAGAGAATACAGATTGGTCGTTTGTACTGAAGGATTTGGCGCGGAGAAATATCCATTCGGTATTAGTGGAAGGTGGTGCCAAGTTGCTGAATACGATTTTAGAGACGGGAATATGTGATGAGGTGCATGTGGAAGTGGCAAGAGATATGGTTGTTGGAAGTGGAGTGGCTGCTCCGAAATATAGGTTTGCATCCCAACCGAAATTGGTAGATGGACACTGTGTATATATAGAGAAATGTCGGTGATATGACGACGAAAGTATGGTAAAGACACGGCGAGGTCTCGATGAGGTCACGATGAAGTCACGATGAGGTTCCGATGAGGTTCCGATGACGATAGGTGGCATACGAGGGGCATACTATAGGAAAAAATGGAAAAAATTTGTGCATGTAAAAAAAAAGTTGTATCTTTGCGGGTTAAATGTGGATTCTTATGAAGAAATGGATATGTGTATTTGTTAGTTGCGTTTTGCTCATGGGTTGTGATAAGTTTGAGCAGAAACGTCGTGGTGGTCTGGTGGCTGAGTATAATGGTTCGACTTTAGCTTATTCGGATTTGGATATCTTGACTAGGGGGTTATCGTTGGAAGATAGTGCGCGTGTGGCAGAGCAATATATTCGTCAGTGGGCTACAGGATTGATTGTGTGGGAGAAATCAAAGGATTTAGGGGATAAGGAGATAGATAGATTGGTAGAAGATTACAGGCGTTGGTTGTATCAGTTTGAGTGGGAAAAACGACAAGTGTCTCAGAAAATGCCTACATATATTGAGGATACAGTGGTGCATGATTTTTATGAGAGAAATAAGAGCCATTTTGTGCTGGAAGAATCGATAGTACGTGGTGTCTTACTTGTTATGCCTGCAGGGGCGCCTAATACCGATAAGTTACGAGAAGTGATAAAAAAGCCGTATGATGAGGAGCAGATAGAGTGGGTGGAGAAATATGCGTATCAATACGCAAGTGGGTATGAGTTGTTTTTGGATGATTGGAAGACGGCATCTCAGATAGCATTGTATCTGCCTACGACGAAAGAAGAGTTGTCGAAACAACTGAAGCAAAAGAAGCAGATAGAATGGTGTGACTCGCTGAATATCTATCTGTTGCAGGTGACGGATGTTTGTTCTGCTGGTGAGTATGAGCCTCTGGAATATGTGCAGGATAAAATACAGGAGATGATTCTGAGTGAGCGACAGGTGGAGTTTGTTCAGTCGTTGCGTGATGACCTGTATGAGAAAGCAATAGAAAATGGAAAATTGAAACGATATGAGAAATAGATTATTGTTAGTGAGTAGTTGGTTGTTGACACTATGCGGTTTGTCAATGGCTCAAGATAATATCATTGATGAAGTGATATGGATAGTAGGCGAGGAAGCGATTTTGCGTAGCGAAGTTGAGGAGGAACGCTTGCGTGCTCAGTATGAGGGTACTCCTATTGCAGGTGATCCGTATTGCGTGATTCCAGAGCAATTAGCTATTCAGAAGTTGTATCTTCATCAGGCAGAATTGGACTCAATTGTGGTGAATGAATCATCTGTAAGTAGTCAAGTGGATATGCGTATGGATTATTACATTTCTCAGATAGGTAGCAAGGAGAAGATGGAGGAGTATTTTCGCAAGACGAGTACCGAGATACGTGAAGAAATGATGACAGGTGTTCGTAATCAGATGATCATCCAGCAGATGCAAAGTAAATTAACAGAGAAAATAGCTCCTACTCCCGCTGAAGTTCGTCGCTATTACAACTCATTGCCATCAGATTCTATACCTATGGTTCCAGCTCAAGTAGAGGTGCAAATATTGAGCATCGATCCGCCAGTGCCTTTGGAAGAGACAGAACGTGTGAAATCGTTATTACGTGAGTTTACGGACCGTGTGCATAGTGGCAATGCGGATTTTAGTATGTTAGCTCGTTTGTATTCGGAGGATGTGGAGTCAGCGAAGCGCGGTGGCGAATTGGGTTTTGTGGGGAGAGGTCAGTTAGTGAGTGAGTTTGCAGACGTAGCGTTTAACTTGAGCGATCCCAAACGCGTGTCGCGTGTAGTTCAGACTGAGTATGGCTATCATATCATTCAATTGATAGAGAAAAAAGGTGAACGTATTAATTGCCGCCATATCTTGTTGAAGCCTCGTGTTTCGGGCGAAGATAGAGTGAAGGCAATGGGAATATTGGATTCAATTCGTATTCAGGTAGTTGATAGTGGTATGCTATTTGAGGCAGCAGTTGCATCGTTTTCTGAAGATAAGAATACGTTGATGAGTGGTGGACTGATGACCAATCCCAATACGGGTGCCAGCAAGTTCGAATATCAAGATTTGCCCGCAGAGATAGCACGTCAGATTTATACGATGAATGAAGGTGATGTGAGCCAACCATTTGTGATGATGGATAAGCGAAAAAACAAGGAGGTTTGTGCGATCGTCAAACTGAAATCGAAACGCGATGCCCATAAAGCGAATCTAGTGGACGACTTTCAAGTAATCCTTCAGTTGCTTGAGCAGAAGCAAAGTGTGGAGGTACTGGATGATTGGATTCGAAAAAAGCAAAGAGAGATATATGTTCAGATAGATCCAGCATGGCGTGGTTGTGATTTTGAGTATCCAGGTTGGGTGAAATAGGGATAGGCGAAAGGATGCGCAATTGGAGTTTTGTCATATTGGCCTGTGGGTTGGCTGCGGTGGCGTTTGCTCAAGAGAAAGGCACTCAGATGGTGTATTTGGAACATTCGGAGACGTTGTCTTTTGATGAACGCCGTCTTCCTAATGTGCAGATATTGAAGGGAGATGTGCGTTTTCGCCATGATTCCGTATTGATGTACTGCGATTCTGCTTATTTCTTTGAGAAGGAGAATTCGTTGCATGCTTTTGGTCATGTACATTTGGTTCAAGGTGATAGTATTGAGGGATTTGGTGATATATTGTACTATGATGGCAATACCAAGTTAGCTCGTTTTCGCAAACATGTGAAGTTGATTCATAATGGAGAGACGAGTTTAAAAACTGATAGTTTGAACTATGACCGTGCTCGTAATATAGCGTATTACTTTTCAGGTGGAACGATAGAGGATGAATTGAATACTCTTCGTTCTATTTGGGGACAATATACGCCCGATGACCATCAAGCATTGTTTCGTGGAAACGTACAATTGCACCATCCTAAGTTTGTGTTATCAACAGATACATTGTGCTATAATACAGCGACTCATCAGGCGGATATTGTGAGTGAGACGCAAATTGTATATGAACATGAAACAACAATTTTTTCATCGAAAGGCTGGTATAATACCGATACGGAACGTTCGATGTTGCTGAATCGTTCGCTTATCATTCATAGTGATGGAATGACTTTGACGGGCGATACGATATATTATGATAAGTTGGCGGGTTATGGCAAGGTACGCGGTAATATGCAAAGTACGGATTCTGCAAATCATATGACCTTGTATGGTAATAAAGGTGAGGTATGGGAGAAAGATAATCATGGCTATGTGACAGATAGTGCGATGTTGGTGGAATGGTCGGACTCCCTGATGTTTACATATATGCACGCAGATACACTGTTTACAGATCAGATACCTTATCAACGGTATGATTTAGTAGCGAAAGATAGTGTCATGGTAGATTCAGTATGGCAATATCCAGCTCCAGATACATTGTGGCAGGATACCACTTATTTGCAGGTTAGGGCATACTATAATGTTCGCATTTTTCGTGAAGATGTGCAGGCAGTTTGCGACTCGGTGCATTACAATGGTTTAGATTCGATAGCTACGCTATGTGGTGATCCCGTATGTTGGAATGAGGATAATCAAGTGTCTGCCGATACGGTGAATATTTACCTAAGCAATGGTACGGTGGACTATTTGCATGGCATCGGTAATGCAATAGCAATCAAGCGTGAGGGTAAAGATGAATTTGATCAGTTGGCAGGTAAGGAAATGTATGCCTACGTTCGTGAGGGAGATGTGTATTTGGTTGATGTTCAGGGAAATGCGGAGACAATATTCTATCCTCGTGAGGATGATGGTAGCTATGTGGGAGTAAATAAGACGCAGAGTAGTTTTGTCAAATTGTACTTAGAAAATCGTCAGATACATCATATTTTATTCACTACTTCTACTACGGGTAGAATGATACCGATGAGTCAGGCAACTGAGGAGGATCGGTACTTGGTAACTTTTTTTTGGGCGGAGCAAGAACGTCCTCGCCAACCAGGGGACATATTCTTGAATCCAACACGCACGCCACGTCCTGATGCTGCGGCAGTGTCAGCTTCAGAGGATGAAGATGAGGAAGAAGACAATGAAGAATATTAAATCATAATAGTATAATGAAAAGAATATTATCAGTATGTGTCATGGCTATAATGGTATTGACACTTCAGGCCCAAGAGTATCTAGGCATTCAGTTAGGATATGCACGTCCTATTACGCAATTGAACGACCCTGGAATAGATGCTGGAAAAACCCTAACCCCTTCTGCCTATAATGGTTTTAAGGTGGGTGTAGTGTATGATGCTACCATTATAAAAGGGTTTGGTGTGACTATGGGTTTGAACTATACTTTTGGAGCAAACTCTACGCCTTGGGTGAAGAAAGTAAGTAGTCAACCTACTGATTATCCTCAAGTTAGTTCGAATGGATTATATCATCAGTTGGAGGTACCTGTGGATTGGCAGTATAAGTTCGAGATTGCTAAACGCACTTGGCTGATGCTTTATACGGGACCAACTTTGCAATGTGGTTTGTCGTTCACAAAAAAGAATTATATCAATAATGGTAAGGATGCACAACAAGATGTTGCCAATCCAACCGATGATATCTATTCAGAGGAAGACATGAAGGACAATACACTCAAGCGACTTAATGTCACTTGGGGTATTGGAGCTGGTTTCCAATATGAGCGCTATTTCTTGCGTGGTGGATATGATTTTGGATTGATCAATCCGTATAAATCGCAATCATTTGCAGGTAAAGACATCTATACTCGTGGTCGTTTCGACCAATGGCAAATAAAATTGGGTATCTATCTTTGGGAAAATAACAAATGATTCCACGCGAGACCATAGACCGAATTTTTGAGACTGCCAAGGTGGAGGATGTTGTTGGTAGTTATGTCTCTTTGAAGAAACGAGGGGCAAACTTGCTGGGTTTGTGCCCTTTTCATCATGAGAAGACGGGATCATTTACCGTCTCTCCCTCAAAAGGTATCTACAAATGCTTCGGTTGTGGCAAGGCAGGTAATGCGGTGGGATTTATTATGGAGATAGAGCAGTGCTCTTATATTGAAGCCATCAAGCAGTTGGCGCAACGTTACCACATAACCATTGAGGAGCGTGAACTCACTCAAGAGGAGAAGCAGCGCCAAGACGATCGAGAGTCGATGTTTGTGGTCAATGATTTTGCCAATAGATGGTTTCAATCGCAACTCTTCGATACTCAAGAGGGTACTGCTGTGGGTATGGCATATCTTCGCCAACGTGGTATCCGCGAGGATATTATCCGCAAGTTTCAATTAGGTTATTCCCCAGAGAGAGCCAAACTTTGGGAGGAGGCCAAGAAAGCGGGCTATCAAGATGCGTATTTGGTGAATAATCCTGATAACCAAATTGGTACAGGAGTTTGCTTGAAGGATGAACAAGGGCGATTGTTCGACCGCTTCCGTGGACGTGTGATATTCCCATTCTTCTCGGTGAGTGGTAAGGTGACTGGTTTCGCAGGGCGACTCATCAAGCAGAGTGATAAAGCAGGAAAATATGTCAATTCGCCCACATCCATTCTCTACGAGAAAAGGCATGAGCTATACGGTTTCTACCAAGCCAAGCAGGCGATCAAACGTGAAGATTGTTGCTATCTGGTAGAAGGGCAGTTGGATGTGATTCAGTTGGTGCAATCGGGTATTGAGAACGTGGTGGCATCAGGTGGCACTTCACTCACGTATCCTCAGATTCGTTTGATTCATCGTTTCACCGAAAACGCCACTATCCTTTATGATGGTGATAGCGCGGGTATCAAAGCCGCCTTGCGCGGAATAGATATGATGTTGGAGGAGGGAATCAACGTGAAAGTGGTCCTTCTGCCAGAAGGTGAAGATCCCGATAGCTTTGCTCGCAAACATAATGCTACGGAAGTGTTGGAGTACATCCAACAACATCAGACCGATTTTATTCGCCTGAAAACGCAACTTTTGAGTGCAGATGCAGGTAATGACCCTGTGAAGCGGGCTGATATGATCACGCAGATTGTCCAATCAATTGCTGTTATCCCGGATATTATCAAACGGCAAATCTATACCAAAGATTGCTCCGTATCTTTGGGTATTCAGGAGGATGTGTTGACATGCAAAGTGGTGGAACTACGTAAGAAATATGTGGATGAACAACGTAAAAAGAAATCGACTCCAGAAAAAAACACGGAGGTAGAGGAGATATCAGTAGCGGAGCCAACTGTTGCCGTGGAACCTCAGCAGCCTACTGCAAAAATCACGATCAAAGAGCAGAATATACAAAATCTAATGCAGTTGATTGTGCGCTATGGAGAAGTAGTGATATATCAATCGGAAAATCAGATTGTTCGTGCAGGAGAATATATCATAAGTGAGTTGCATAGGGATAATGTGGATGTGGATAATGCGTTGTATCAGTTGATTATGGAAGAGTATATGGCGCATTATAAAGAGCCGAATTGGGTGGCAGCCACCTATTTTCAGTATCATCCAAACGGCGATATCAGCCAATTGGCAGTGAACATGTTGGCAGATAAATACCAACTCAGCCGTATGTATGCCAAGCAAATGGTTTCGGAGAACGTAGTCAAGGAGGTGGATATGCCATCGGATGTGGATATGCTGCCTGATATGGTGCAACGTATGTTGTTGGAGTTGAAATACACCATTGTTAATGAGCGTATTGATACTATGCAAACTATGCTAAAAGAGGCACAAATGCGCGATGATTGGGAACTGATTCGTACTATTCTGGAGCAACAACCTGTATTGATTGATATTCGCCAACAGCTCTGCAAAGCACTAGGTAACCGAGTAATTTTGCATTGATATGTTATTTGATTCTATTGTATATGGTCCTATTCGTTCACGCCGCTTGGGCGTGTCGTTGGGCGTGAATCTTATGCCTACCGATGCCAAGTTGTGTTCGTTCGACTGTGTGTATTGCGAATGTGGTTGGAACCAACCCGTTTTGCATCCGCAACTTCCTACTCGCCAACAAGTGCGCGATTCTCTAAACACTAAACTCTCAACACTAAACACTAATTTGGACGTCATCACCTTCAGTGGCAATGGCGAGCCAACGATGCACCCTGATTTCTTGGGAATCATTCAGGATACGTGTACC
>JAEIGA010020388.1_pt1 | contig 10109 bp, 5 predicted proteins | sample 9270691 | NCBI WGS metagenome assembly JAEIGA01 (sample SAMN17057246, study PRJNA624740) | gut metagenome | biome: biome; isolation source: fecal sample | host: Bos grunniens | place: China: Xizang | collected 2019
ACCGTAGTTGTGTGCGGACATTCTTCAGAAAGCAATGTGGCTGCATCGATGTGTCTTCCGGATGAAATTTATGAGTCAAGGATTCCTGTGTTTGTATACCAGCCTTTCAGCGGAGAGGTGATGGAATACGCTCGAATGACAGACAGATATCAGTCAGTATTTCCGTTCGGATTCAAGGCCGACTGTTTTGACGCATGGCTTCAGACGCGTCTTGCCCGTGCCAGAAGGGTGGATTATATATATAGCCATCCTGATGCTGTGGAAATGCCTGCAGATGAGGCTTTGTTGCCATCATGGTTCGGACTTAAATATGCCTTCCAACTGTCTAACTTATATGCTGCCAATTCATTCGAGACTAAGTTGAGGTCGGTAAGAGGTGAGAATCCAGACCTTATGCATCCTCTGTCAGAAGAGGAAATTCAGACTCTGGCCTATATTGAACATAACAGGTGGAATATTGAAAGACTGCTGAGCGGATATTCTGCTGTTCCTGCTGAGATCAGGAAGAGAATGTTTGCAGAGGCAGCAAGCAGTGATGCTGCAGTGTCTGCAGCGGCTCAGGCTGAACACCAGGCCTTTAAGGAGAGATTCCGTCATAGGGATATAGCTCCTTATTCGGAGATCGGCGACAATATCAAGAGTATTGACAGGGCGATGGTCAGCAGGATTCTATTGATGATGAAGTAATTTTAAATTATATATGGAAAAGAAGTTATATCCTTTCAAATTTATTCCTGTCGCATCCAGGAGGCCATGGGGTGGTAGTGATCTTGTGGCTCAGTTGGGCAAGAATTTCGTCGAAGTGGATGAAGACGGTAATGAGCATGTACTTGGTACAGATGTGCTTATTGGAGAGAGTTGGGAGCTTGCCGACATGGGAATTGAGGACTCTGTAGTAGAGAACGGATGGCTTGCAGGAAATACCATCAGCGAGCTGATGGAAACATACCTGGAGCGTATCGTCGGTGAAAATGTCTATAATTATTATGGAAGACAGTTCCCTCTGCTGATCAAGTTCCTTGATATAAATGACAAACTTTCCGTGCAGGTACATCCGGATGATGAGGTTGCGGCAGAAAGATATGATTCACTCGGCAAGGCAGAGATCTGGTATATTATGGACGCCAAGCCGGGTGCTAAGATGTATTGCGGCTTCAACCGTGACATCACAGCACAGGAGTTCTATGACAGATGCCACAACGGCACAGTAGAAGAGGTCCTCAATGTAATTACACCTAAGAAAGGAGACGTGATCTATATTACACCTGGTACAGTACACGCTGCTGACGGAGGAATTCTTGTAGCAGAGATCCAGGAGTCATCAGACATGACTTTCAGACTTTATGACTGGGGACGTGAATTCAATCCTGCGACAGCCCGTCAGATGCATCTTGAGGAGGCTATCGACGTTATTGATTATAGCGCATTCGATCCAGGTATCTATAGAAAAGGACCGCTTTGGGGTGAAGAGGCTTCTTATGTCCCTTGCAAGCCAGGAAAATGTAATTGTCATGAAGGAGAAGAATGCCATTGCCACGAAGGTGAAGATTGCCATTGCCATGATGAGAGTCAGGAAGGACAGATGATCCAGAACCTTGTGGAGTGCCCTCAGTTCAGCGTTTCAAAGATAGCTCTTACCGATCCTCTCCATATTTATACCGAGAAGTTTGAAAGCTTCATAATATATATCTGCCTTGAGGGCGCAGCTTCGATCCAGGTGCCTTCTACAAAGGAAAATGGTGAGGCTTATATGGAGACATATGAGTTCAAGAAGGGTGAGACTATTCTCGTCCCTGCGGATATGCCTGATTTCTTCCTTGTTCCTCGCGATCCTGAAACTCTTCTTCTTGAGGGTGTGACTAACCCGGGTGAGGATCCTGATGCATACATAGATCCTGAGACTGATCCATTCCTCGAGGGCGAGGACTATGAAGGTCTTGAGAATGAGGCCGATGATGAACCGGCTGCTCCTTCAGGTGCATCTCCGCTCAATTTTTTCAACTAGTATGGAAGAAATAAGAATAGACAAATATCTTTGGGCGATAAGAGTCTATAAGACCAGGACAGAGGCGACAGACGCCTGCAAGGGAGGCAAGGTGCGCGTCAATGGTGCAGATACCAAGCCTTCAAAGACAGTCAAGGTCGGAGATACCATTGTTGCCAGAAAAGGTGTAGTAGTATACACATATAAGGTTCTTCAGCTGATTGACAAGAGGCAAGGTGCCAAACTTGTACCCAATTATGCTGAAAACCTGACTCCTGCTGAAGAACTTGCGAAACTGCGTGCACCGGTGGAGACCTTCTTCCTCAAGCGCGACCGTGGAGCCGGTCGTCCGACAAAGAAGGACAGACGTCAGATGGAAGATCTCTGGAGCAGTCTTGACTTTGATGTTCCGGACGATATCGCAGAGCAGTTTGCAGAAGATTTCGGCTTTGATGCCTGATGATAGGAAAATGGACTTTCGTCGAAAGTCCATTTTCTGTCTTGTGCCTCAATTTGGCAAATTAAGCATATATATTTGCCACAAATTTTAATGGAATATGACACCTTTCCTCAAACAGGTCGCTGAGTATTATTATTCAGCAGGAAATATAGGCCACAGATGCTTCGTCTTCCCGAACAGGCGTTCTATGGTATTCTTTACAAAGTATCTGACTGAGTCAGTGGCAGCTGATCCTCAGGGAAGACCTTTACTTGCGCCCCAGATGTACACCATCAACGACTTTTTCTATAAGGTTGGTGGTTCGGTACAGACAGACCGTGTCAAGCTTCTCATTGACCTGTATGACTGTTATTCCAAGCTTAATCCCAGGCATGAGTCCCTGGATGATTTCATATTCTGGGGAGATGTCATTCTGGGAGACTTCAATGATATAGACAAATACCTGATAGATCCTGAGCAGCTTTTTACAAATGTATCTGATTATAGACAGATACAAGATACTTTTTCATACCTTACAGATAATCAGAGGGAAGCCATAGAGAGTTTTCTGAGCAATTTCAGCGATAAGAACGGCAGACTTACTGTAGACTTGGATTCGGACAATCCTGCAGTCAAGGAGCGTTTCCTGCAGATATGGAACATGCTGCTGCCTTTATACAAGGACTTCAACCGATTGCTTAAATCCAAGGACGCAGCCTACGAAGGTATGGCATACAGGGCGTTGGCTGACAGGTTGAAGGTGGGTTCTGTCGGTGATGTGATGGAAGAACATTTTCCGTCAGACACTGTGTTTGTATTTGTGGGTCTGAATACCTTGAACGAATGTGAGAAACTGTTGTTGAGGAAGCTAAGAGATGCTTCACGTGCAGAATTCTGCTGGGATTACGCCGGTCCGATGATATCAGATCCGCAGAACCGCTCTTCGCTGTTCATGGATGTGAATGTCCGCGAGTTCCCTCAGGTTGCCGGGTGGAGGAAGGAAACGTTGCCGGTACCGCAGATAAATGTGCTGAGTGTGCCGTCTTCTGTGGGACAGGCCAAGAGGACCCCTGATATACTTAAATCAGTACCTGATACGGAGTCATGTGCAATTGTCCTTCCGGATGAGAACCTTCTGCTCCCGGTCCTGAATTCCATTCCGCCTCATGTCAGGGATATCAATGTGACAATGGGACTGCCGATGAGGAATAGTCTGTTATTTTCCATGATGGAAGTGATTTCAGCTATGCAGCTGCATACGACTTTCAGGAGAGGGAAGTGGCATTTCTATCACAAACAGGTGTGGGACCTCTTTTCAAATGTCCTCTTCAGGAATGCATTGGATGACGATTCTCGCGAACTGGTCAGAAAGGTAAAACAGTCAGCCAAGTATTATATCCCTCAGGAAGACCTGAACGGAACGCCTCTTATGGATGCTGTCTTCAGACCTGTAATCAGTGATTCCAAGCAGGCTGACTCGTCACAGGTAAGCCAGATGGCAGAGTATCAGAAGGAGGTGATTGCAAGGATTGCTCCGTCTGTGGCTGACGATCCGAGACTTGCTCTTGAGCTCGAATATGCTAAGGAATACTACAAGGGGGTCAATATGCTGCAGGACAGTCTGTGTGGTGGAGACCGGAAGCGTGACCTGCTTCCTGTTACATATGTAAGGCTCCTTAATCAGATGCTCGGGGCGACATCAGTACCGTTCAAGGGTGAGCCGCTGAGAGGACTTCAGATCATGGGACCTCTTGAGACAAGAGCACTGGACTTCGATGATGTCGTCATCATGTCAGCTAATGAGGGCGTCTTTCCGCACAGGAATGTAAGTTCATCCTTTATTCCACCTGAGCTCAGGAGAGGTTTCGGACTGCCGACCTACGAACTGCAGGATGCTATATGGGCCTATTATTTCTATAGGATGATATCCCGTGCAAGGAATGTATGGATGTTGGTTGACTCCCGTTCGGAAGGATTGAAGTCAGGAGAGGAAAGCAGATATATCAAGCAGCTTGAATATCACTTCGGTGTGCGTCTGAACAGGTATGTGCTCAAGCTTGAGAGCATGAAGGCTGCTGAGCTTCCTGAGATAACCAAGACTGCAGAGGACATTGATGTAATAAGGTCAGGTTTCATGTCTGCAACAGCTTTGCAGAATTATCTTTCCTGCCCGGCAAAGTTCTATTACTCTGTTGTCAAAGGTCTGCAGAACGAGGATGAAGTATCGGAAACTCTGGACTATGGAATGTTCGGAACGATATATCACGAAGTCATGCGTTCTCTTTATACATCCGAAGAGGCCATGGCGGAGGACTTCTCGTTCAAGAATAAAGGGGAGAAGAGCCTGAGGAACAAGCTCTCTCATGTCACGAGAGCATACATAAGGAACTGGCTGGAGAGGGAAGACGAGATAAAGCGTAAGGTAAGAGCTTTGATCATCAGTGAGATGAATGCTGTCGAGGTGAATGGCCGTAACCTCGTGGTGACAGATGTGCTTGTCAAGTACATAATGAAGACCTTGCGCACAGACCTTAAGCTGCTGGAGGATGCAGGCAAGGATTCATTCGAGATAATAGGACGCGAAATTGTGGTCAAGGGCGATTTCCATGGGTTCAGGTTTGTAGGTTTCATCGACAGACTGGATGCTTTTGACAAAGATCAGGTAAGAGTTGTCGACTACAAGACCGGTGCAGTGCTGGATGAGGATTTCATGATCGAAGAATATGGTCCGGTGGAGGTTGCAGACAAGATATTTGCTCCTGATATCCAGGGAAGACCGAAGATCGCATTCCAGTTCTATATATATGATCTTCTGCTGCAGGGTAGAGAAGATGTCAAGGGACGTAAGATACATAACTGTATATATTCTACATCCCGTCTTTTCAGGGAACTTCCTCAGTCAAGGCCGCTGAACAACTTGTTCTTTGACAGGGTGACTGAGAATCTGGAGAAACTTCTGGATGAGATATGTGACCCGCAGGTCAACTTCAGAAGAACCTCTGACGAGAAGATGTGCAGCTATTGTGATTTCAAGACCATTTGCGGAAGATAGCCATGTTGAAGATAATGAAAGCATCTGCCGGTTCAGGTAAGACCTACAACCTGGCAAAGACATATATAACTCTTCTCTTGAAGAACGAGGACAGGTATGCGTACAGACACATACTTGCAGTGACCTTTACCAACAAGGCTACAGAGGAAATGAAGAGCCGTATCCTCAAGGAACTGCATACTTTGGCAACAGATCCGGCTTCTTCGGACTATCATGATGATTTCGTGCCGTCTCTGTTTCCCGATGATTCTGCCTTGAGTCAGAAGGCGGCTTCAGTCCTGCATGATATCCTGCATGATTACAGTGCGTTTGCGGTCAGTACAATAGACAGATTCTTCCAGCAGACTCTCAAGGCGTTCTCCCGAGAGATAGGCCAGTTTGCTTCCTATCAGGTGCAGCTGGACAGGGATTCTCTTGTGGCTGAGAGCGTTGACCGCATTCTGGATTCGTTGACAGAGGAAGACGGAGGCTTGCTTTCGTGGCTTACAGACAACGTGCTTGAGCAGATCGAGCTGGGCGGACGATATAGTGCGGATGCAAATCTTATGGAGATGGCACTCAGACTTCAGTCAGCCCAGAGAAGAGATGCTGTAGAGGCGGCAGGTAGGTCTGTAGATGAAGTATGCTCTCATGAGAAGCTGATGCAGATCAGACAGTCCTGCAGGGAGATAATTCGCGATTTCAGGCAGGAAGTTGTCACTCGTGCCCAGGCGGCTCTGGATGTCTTGACAGATGCAGGTGTAAATACAGAGGACAGCAACAGGGGGTTCATGAAGGCCTTGTTGAACTATGTGGAACTTGACGAGCATGCAGACATCTGCATGCCGACAGACTCATTCATGTCCAAGGCGCCGGATCATGAACTTTGGTTCTCGAAAGCCAAGGCAAAGACTCTTCTTCCTAAGGTTTATCCTGCTCTCGAAAGCCCTCTTATGGCTTTTCATGAGTTGTGGGGTAATGAATATGCGGTATATAGGACTGCAGTGATCCTTGATGAACAGATATATGGCCTAGGTGTGGCAAGAGAACTTTCTGAGGCGTTCAAGGAACTCATGCGTGAAAAGAATGTACTCTGTATAGATGACTCAAATACAATCCTGAAAGGCATCATAGACGGTTCGGATGCTCCTTTCGTCTATGAAAAGATAGGTGTAAGGTTCGACCATTTCCTTCTTGATGAGTTCCAGGATACATCTTCAGTACAATGGACCAACTTCCGTCCTCTTCTTCTGAACAGCGAGTCCCAGGGAGGAGAAAACCTCGTTGTGGGTGACGTGAAGCAGAGTATATACAGATGGAGAGGCTCCGATTGGAAATTGCTTGACGAGGCAGTCCCTGAGGACTTTCCGGGCTGTAAGGAACAGGTACTGGATACCAATTACAGAAGCCTGTCCAACATAGTGAATTTCAATAATCTTTATTTTACTTCTGCAGCAGAAGTTCTGGACCGCTATAATGGATATACCGAAGATGGTCCCATGTCCAAGATATATTCGGATGTAGAGCAGAAGGTGCACAAGAAGGGTAAGGCTCCTGGAAGTGTAAGTGTTACGTTCTGCGCAAAAGATGATGAACTTCAGAAGGTGCTGGAAAGCGTTAATGAGGCTCGTGCAGCCGGTGCAAGACTATCCGAAATAGCAGTCCTGGTAAGAAGCAATGCCATTGGAGAAGCAGTAGCCGGTTACCTCATAGACAATGGCGTGACTGTCATAACTGATGATTCACTTAAAGTAAAGAGCGCGCTTACGGTGCGCCGTCTGGTCTCCCTGATGTCCTATGTAGACAATCCGGATAATGAGGTTGACGGATATCTGGCAGAGTCGCTGGATGTGGCAGTGCCGGATGACAGCCTGTCTCTGGTCGATATGGCGGAGTCGCTTCTGCGCAGTCTCAAATCGGCTGATACGGATGGTGTCTTTGCCGGTGAAGTTCTCCATGTGCAGTCGTTCATGGACTGCCTGCAGGACTATGTGGCTGCAAATGGAAACAGTTTGAGAGGATTCCTGAAATTCTGGGAAGAACAGAATCCGTCAATAAGCTCTCCGTCAGCAGGTGAGAGCGTTAGGGTGATGACGATCCACAAGTCGAAGGGACTTGATTTTCCGTATGTCATCATCCCTTATGCAGAGAACATAAATCTCTTCAAGGCCGGTAGCTACTGGTGTAGTCCTGACTTGTCAGGAACCAGGCTGGAAGGTGTTGCAGAGGGCGTATACGACGTACTTCTTTCCCGCGCATCAGAGTCGACCTTGTTTGCCGGACATTATCGTAGTGAGAGCTTCCTGCAGCAGGTCGATAATATCAATACGATATATGTAGCCATGACTCGTGCGGCCCTTGGTATGCATATCATAGCAAAGAAGCCGTCAAGGTCATTCCTGTCGTCTGTCAGCAGGGAACCGGATATGGAGTGTACTGATTTCTCGCAGATATTGTATTGGTTTGTCAGTGCATCAGGACGTATGGAAGGTGTCAGACGTAGTGGAGATGAAGATAATCTCAGGTTCGATGTCGGTGAACTGGTTGATTTCGCTTCGTTCAGAAAAGATGATGAGACTGGTCTCATAAGGTTTGATGTGACATCAGGAGAAGAGTATCCTTCATATCCGTTGAATACAGAAAAAGTAGAAGGGGAAGATGGTGAACAGGTAGATGTAAGGGAGCGAGGACGATTGAAATTTTCTGCGGATTCGGTGGATTTCTTCTCGGAGGATGGTCATGTAGGAATTGCGGCTTCAAACAGGATACGCGGTGTCGTGCTTCATGATATTCTTGCTGACATAGTTGTCCCTGCTGATCTGGACAAGGCTGTCAGGAAGGCAGTCGATGCCGGAGAAATCACCTCTGGAGAGGCCTTGGAGATAAAAGGTCTGCTTGCAGAAAGGATAGCTCAGGGCGTCAGGAACGGGTGGTTCCCGGAAGATGCTTCCAAAGTGCTCAATGAAACCAGTCTCATTGCTTCCAGTGGAAGGCTGTATCGTCCGGATCGTGTAGTTTTGGATGACGGCAAGGTCATTATAATCGATTATAAGTTCGGCGAACACTATAGGAAATATGAGAAACAGCTTACCGGATATGCCGACCTCTGGCGCAAGATGGGCTATGAGGATGTTTCGACAATATTGTGGTACGTGCATACCGGTGAGATTATGGCTCTCTAAATAATATTTACTATATTTGTAAATTGATATTTCAAGGATTGAAAATATGGAGAACAAGGATATAGAGACATGTAAGTTGCTGTATAATACGGAGAGGGTGAGACTTTACATACCCGAGTATGGCCGTAATGTACAGAAGATGGTAGATTATCTGAAGACGATCGAAGATCGTGAAAAGAGGAACCAGCAGGCAAGGGCCATCGTAAAGGTGATGGAAATAATCAATCCGGCTGTCCATCTTCAGGATAATTATGAGCAGAAGCTGTGGGACCATCTGCATATAATCTCAGGTTTTGACCTGGATGTAGACTCTCCGTATCCGGCTCCTCTTCCGGAAAGTCTCAATGAGCATCCACGTATGGTCCCTATTGCCAAGAAACCGATCAAGGCGACCCATTATGGCAGGAACATCGAAAGTATCATAGACCTTATTGCAGACATGGAGGATGGCGATGCAAAGACTTCCATGATCCGCTCACTTGCAATATACATGCGCCAGCAATACCTCATCTGGAACAAGGATACAGTGTCAGATGAGACCATATTCCAGGATATAGAGAAACTTTCGGACTTCCGAATCAAGGTTCCGGAGGGATTACAGCTGACAAGAGTGGATTCATCAGCTACATTTGCAAGGCCTGGAAGCTCTCCTAACAAACAGGGAAGAAACCAGAGACAGAAGGGAAATCAGAACAAGAGGAAACAGCATAAGTAATATGGCGGTACAGAAAAAGACTAAAGCAGGCAGACAGAAGGAGAAGAAGTTCTTCTCTTTCTTTTCTGATATGGATCCGGAATTGAAATCGATCCTGGTAAAGTGTATTGGAGTAGTGGCTATGCTGGTCACATTGTTCACCCTCGTGTCGATGCTGTCTTACCTGTTCACATGGCAGGCAGACAAGAGCCTCTTCTCTCATCCGGAGATGATGGATAAGTCTGTTGAGGTATCCAACATGGGAGGAAAACTCGGTTATGTATGGAGCCGTTTTCTTATAAAGGATATGTTCGGTCTGGCAAGTTTCTGCCTGGTTTTCCTGATGGGAGCATATACATACAGACTGTTTTTCTGGCAAAGAAGTATAGGAACAATGAGACTTACTTTCCTGTCTGTTTCTGGTACTGTGATTCTTGCTATGGCCTTCTCACTTTTTGGTTCGGCAACTCTGTTTGACGGTGGACTTGGTGGCGATGCGGGAGCAGCTATCATGTCATCCATGTCCAATCTGGTAGGTCCAATAGTTCCTGTGCTGGTAGTTCTGGTTGCTGCAATGACCTGGATGCTGTTTGCCAGCGGCCGTTTTGCCCATTGGTTTGCAGTTACAGGAGAGAAGAAGCCTGTGGAGTCTGTAGAATCACAGGAGGAAGTTCAGGTAGAACCAGTAGAAGAGGATTCTGATGAAGATGTTGATCCGGTTGAGCCTGAAGAGGTTGTTGAACCGGAGGTACCTGAAGAGCCTGTAACCCCAGTTGTTG
>JAEIGA010020389.1_pt1 | contig 10109 bp, 27 predicted proteins | sample 9270691 | NCBI WGS metagenome assembly JAEIGA01 (sample SAMN17057246, study PRJNA624740) | gut metagenome | biome: biome; isolation source: fecal sample | host: Bos grunniens | place: China: Xizang | collected 2019
GCTATTAATCAATGGTTATTTGATATTCCAGAGCTGGGTTTACGAATCGAGTTAACTTGCAGCGATAGAGGTATTGTGACAGAGCAACGATATAGACTACAAGGAGCTGACAAATAATGCGTAATTCTAAGGTATTAGAGATGTTGTATTTAGGTCGTATTGATGAGTTGAAGAAAGAATTACAAGATGAGATTTATCAAGAAACTTTAAAGAACAAACCTGATGTTAAGAAGCGTTATGCAGCAATGAAAAAATATTTCAAGTATCATAAACCGATTAGAGAAGCATTACAAAAACCATGTCGTGTAAAATTCAGAGATAAAGATTATACTTCTTTCACTAATTCATTTTCTTTAGCTTTGACAACCGAAGATGCTGGCGAGATGGAATTATTCGACAACATCAATAATAATTATCCGAATGTATCTTGTCTCGTTTACTTTGATGGGGATGCTGTGAAAATTGATTTTAATAAGATATTTGCCGACGCCAAAAGTAAAGGATACAAATTGGTAAAAGGTGAAGTGGAATTTCATTATAAATATTTACTTTTATACGATGATAGTTACTATAAAATCGGTCTGTTGGATTCTACTTTCGGAATTATCGATGATGGAAAACCGGCTACCGTATATAAAGCAGAAGGTCGAAATAAACCAATGACTATCGAAACCGATATAGGAGTCTGCGTTATCATGCCACTTAGATACGATGCTGATCCTGAAGAAGATGGTAAGATCGTAATTCGAGTAAATTGATATTCGCGTAATTTACATCGTCCTTTATAGAATAAATTAAACTCATGGAGGATGTAATTATGATGTATGAAACAGTAACAAAGAACAGAGCAGTTATTATCAACAAAGAGGATTTAAAGGAATTAGAATTCATGTTGTGGATGTATGATTTGAGAATTATTAATGTATTCGAGAACATTATGTGCAACGGAAAGAAAATGCCTGGAAATTTCAATGTTGTATATTTCAGATGTTCAGATGAGAAATACAACAAAATTTATGAAAAAATGGATAGTTTAGGATTATGGAAGGGAGACTTTGTTAATCCAAGATTCGAATGGGATTTCTTACGAGCAGACGACATTAATTTGATCGTTGAAGATGTAAGCAAAAGATATTTGATGATTGGGGTCTAACAAAGACTCCTTTCTTTTTTTGTGTTATACAAATATTCTAATAATGGAGTGAGTAACATGATTGATGATATTTATGAATTAATCAAAGAAGAATTCGAAGGCATTGACGCTATATATGAAGAATCTATTATTCATATGATCGGTGTATTCGGTTTGGATTTATTAAAAGAACATAGATTATTAGAAAGCTGTGGTGTAGTAAACGGACGACAGCTATATGTGTTATGTCCTAAACAATAATATTCGCGAAATTTACACGCGGTATTATGAGAAACAGCCCGTATAGGGTAACGGAGGAGGTATAAGTATCGATTCAATGAATTGACACAACCGTAACTGTTTCTCTTTTTCGTTTTATATTCGCGAAATTTACACAGCGTATTATGAGAGGGTAACGATGTAGGTCGTTATAAGGGTCTCAATGGATATTGTAAGGAGGAGTCTTAACGGACTCTTTCTTTTCTTTCTTAACTTTTATGAGCTGTACCCGAGTCGGAGTGGGATAGGGACGCCTAGTCAGGTTCGAATCCTGTTGCAGCTCTTTATTTATATTTTAGGATCTATAGCGCAATAGGTTAGAGCACCCGTCTCATAAACGGGCGGTTCTGGGTTCGAGCCCCAGTAGATCCATTTATCAAGGCGGTTATACCTCTTTATGTTTTTCGTGTATTACCTAAAAAAATAAAATTAATAAAAAGTATTTCGCTATATTTTGTGTTTCATTCATTTAACCGTCTTGATATTTTAAAAAATTTTTGAGGATGTAGCTCAGTTGGTAGAGCGTTTTGCCCCTAACAAATCCTTTCTTTTTAGACACAGGTTCGATTCCTGTCATCCTCATTTAAGGCGGCTGTTAACTTTTACATACAAAAAAATATTTTCCGTTCAAATCCTTATAGTCATGGTCGCCTTATATTTTAGGTTAGTTAGTCTAGTAGACTGTCTGGCCTTTTCTTTTTCTAAAATTAACAAAAAACGAAAGGAGAAACATATGAAAAAGAAAATTTTAGTGGGATTAGTAACTTTAGGAGTGATTGTTGGAGGTATTACTGGATGTAATAAGCAGATTGTAGACTTCACATATTCGTATGGGCGAGCAATCATTTATTTACCAAATGGTGAAGTAATTGACGGTAAGATTCAAAGCTGGACTGATTACGAAGATGGCGATCAGATTCAAGTTAAGATTGATGGTAAGCAATATTTAGTACACAGTTCGAATATTGTATTAATTTCTGAGTAAGGAGTAAGTCGAATGTCCAAAAAGAAAATTAGACGATTAAGTAAGAAATATTACGTATCCGATCCGTATGATCATACTGATGAAATGATTGTCGGAAAGGTGAATGAACTTATCGAAATCGTTAATCAGCAGCAAGAAGAGATTGCTAGATTAAAATTGATATTAAAAGTAAATAAATAGGGGTTAAATATGTCTGCTTTTAAAAATACAGTATCTTTACAAAAATATAAGAACCTTATGATTAGAGCTGCTAAGGATCTCTGTTACGGTCCAGAAGTTATCGACGCGATTAAGAAAGCAGAATCTGAACGTAGGATTACATATATTATGAACAAAGCCCGACACGATACTATCGAACGTGATAGATATAAGGCTTGGAGTAGAAAGAAGAAGGTGGGATAGGTATGAGATATCACAATATTACAAAAGACGATATGTTAAATGGGGATGGACTTCGTGTGGTTCTTTGGGTATCTGGTTGTTCACATCATTGTGAAGGATGTCAGAATCCGATTACATGGAATCCAGAAGACGGATTGATATTTGACGAATTTGCTAAACAAGAGATTTTTGACGAATTAGAAAAAGATTATGTGCGTGGAATTACATTCAGTGGTGGAGATCCGTTACATCCTGCGAATAGAGAAGACATAGCCAGATTAATATTAGAAATCGTGGTTAAGTATCCTCATAAAGATATTTGGTTGTATACGGGTTATACATTTGAAGAAATTTTACAAGATGATTTCCTTAAATATGTGGTTTTATGTCTAGTTGATGTACTAGTCGAAGGTAAATTCGAAAAAGATAAAATGGATGTAAATTACCATTGGGCGGGAAGTACTAACCAACGAGTAATTGATATTGATAAATCAGTGAATGAAAGAGAGATTGTGTTGTATGAAAATTAAAAGGAGAAATAGAATATGAGCGAAATCGTAAAAGTTGTTGGGACTATTAAACTTGGAGGTCAAGAGTTAGACGTATATTCTTCTCTTGATGAACCGGTATTTAAAGCTGCGGATATTGCTACAATGTTAGATTATTCAGCGGGTAATGTTTGGAACTTATTAGGTATGTGTGAAAAAGACGAAAAGCTCACGCTAACATTAATAGTATCAGGTCAGAGAAGACAAGTTAGCTTTGTTAACGAACACGGGTTATATAATATTTTAGAACAAAGCCGTAAACCTCTCGCTAGAAAATGGAGACGAGTTATTAATAACGAATTAATCGCTATGAGAAAAGCTCGTAACATGGATATTTTAGATAGATTCGAAGAGTGGGGTCATGAACTCGATAATATTTATTTCGATGAAGAAACAGGAATGATTATGGAATCGATTACGGTTGCTGGTGGCGATGTTGAACAGGTTCCTTTTAGAGGGGAGTTGGAATAATGATTAGAGTCGAATTAAATCGCAGACAAGTTATTGTACATGGTAGATTAAAAGCATTCTTCCACTGTTGGACTTTATACGGTCCTAGATCAGAAACACGTGCGATAGTTGAGTATGAAGATGGCTATATAGAATCCGTAAAACCGGAACAAATACGTTTCATCGACGGTGGGGATTTCGAAGCATATGACTGGACTGTTCAGGGTGATGTTACCGAGCAACCACACGATTATATTTATGAAGATGCTGTGGATTTTATTCTAGAAAGAACTGGTTTAGATCCTAGTATAATTACAAATGTTCTAGATACAGAATTAGATTATATGCGCAGTATTGGTGTTGCGTATGAATTGGAGGAATAGGGATGAAGATTGTATTCGATGATGAGTCTCAAAAAGAAGCTATGCTCAAGTGTTGTTGTCCTAGTTATTTTATATCGGAACTATCAAGACGTTGCGATAAAGAATGTTATTTAAGAAACGATCTGGGAGCAATTACGACAATATCAAAATGTGCCAAATGTTTTGAGAAATTCGATGATTTTATACAATTGGAGGTAAAAGATGAACAAAGCAGATAATTACATGAAAGAAGCAATTGATAAAATTTTGGAGTATGGATATTTAGATGTAAATCCTAGACCTACGTATAAAGACGGAACTCCAGCACACACCCTCTCGATTAACCACGTAACAAGAACCTATGATTTATCTAAAGGTGAATTTCCAATCTGTACGTTAAGACCAATGGCTTGGAAAACTGCGATTAAGGAAATCCTCACAATCTATCAAAAACCTACGAATGTTATTTCTGAGATGGAAGAAATGGGAGTTACTTGGTGGGGCGATTGGGATATTGGAGACGGCACAATCGGTCAAAGATATGGAGCTACTGTTAGTCGATACGATCTCATTAAGAACCTTATAAAAGATATTCAAGAAGATCCATACGGTAGAAGAAAAGTTGTTTCGTTATGGCAAGAAACAGACTTAAGAGAAACTGCAGGTCTTGCTCCTTGTGCTTTTCTTACTATTTGGAATGTTCGCGGTGAGTATTTAGATATGTGTATGATTCAAAGAAGTGGAGATATGTTAACTGCTTCTGGACCGGGTGGGATTAACGAAATTCAATATGCAGCTTTATTGATGATGATTGCTAGACATTGCGTTTACAGACCTGGTGTATTTACTCATTTTGTCGCTAACGAACAGATTTATGATAGACATCTTTTAGCGGCTAATGAAATGAAGAGAAGATATAGAGATAGAAGCGAATATGAAAAACTTATGGACAGCGATTACTGTAAACCTACACTTATTGTTTGTGGAGAAGGAGAAGGTAAATTCTATGATCTTACAATCGAGAATTTTGAAATGCGTCACTATAATCCAATTCATCCACAATTAAAATTAGAACTTGGAATTTAGGAGGTTTAATTATGGCTATAGCTAAAAAGTGTGATATTTGTGGTAAGTATTACGAACTTTACAACGTGGCTCGCAATGCAAGTAAGCCTAATGGTTTTATGGTAGTGAATATTGATTCCAAAGAACAGTATTTTTCTCATAACGCATTAGACTGTTGTCCAGAATGTATGGACTCTATTTTAGCGCATATCGAATCTTTAAAAAAATAAGGAGAACTAAAATGGGAAGAGCTGAGAGACGCCGAATGGAGCGAAAGAATAGAATCGAAGAGCGTAAGGATAAAATTCTTATGACTCACAAAGATATTAATAATCTTAAGAAAAAAATCATTGACGATGTAGCGGATTTTAAAGTGGAAACATTGATGACTTGTTTTGCTTTGGCTTTACATAGAGTATACGGTTTTGGTGCTAAACGTATTTTAAGATTATTACAGTGTATCGACGATTTAATGGGCGCAATTAATACAGGAGAAAAAACAATTGACGATTACCGAAAAGAGCTTGAAGAAGAAGCTAAGGTTATCGTGAGTTGTAAATAGGAGGTAACTATGACTTTGGTAAACTTATTATACTTCTTGTTAGGAGTATTTATGAAACAGATATTACTAGCATTCGGATATGTGTTATTCAGAATGGGCGAAAAAGTATTATGCATATCTTGCGGTATTAACGAGATTGCTGATTAATGGAGGTAACTATGACAAACGGAGATAAAATCAGACAGATGAGTGATGAGGAACTTGCACAAATGCTGTCGGACGAGCCTTGGTGTAACGGATGTCCTTGGGATAATACGCCTTGTGAAACTTGTTTGTTAGCATATGTTAAAAGGTCCGACGATAATGATATTTTAGAAAGTAAACGTGAAGGTTTCTTTGAGTGCTCTATGACCAACTGTGTATGCTGCTTTGACGGTAAATGTACAAATCCGTGTTATTTAGATTGTTCATATTATTCGTTGAGACAGTCATTACGAGAATTAGTTAAGAAATATGAGGAGATTGTGGTTCATTTATGATTAGAAAAATTTTAGGTTATTTCGCATTTGTACCAATGTATGTTATTGGTTTTCTGTGGACACTCACTATCTATTCTGAAGATTATTATTTTATGGCGATGAAAGTTAATGCTGCTGTTGGGTTATTAGCAATCTATTATGTGATGTATAAGGGTACTTTATATTTACAGGAGAAATTATTAGCCGATAAGGAAGAAAAACAATTGGAGGAAAATAATGATTAAACTTGAAGTAAAAGATTATTGTCAGAGCTGTCCTGGTTTTGAAGCCAACATAACTAAGAATGATGTTTACCACGAAATCAGTAGCGGTCATGATACTATAATTCGTTGCAAGTACAGAACTCGTTGTGAGTCTATGGTTAGATATTTGAGAAAAGAGCAAGAGAAAGATACAATGGGGGTTGAAGTTAATAATGGGTTGGTTGATTAGTATAATAATGTTATTATTCGGATGTATGAACGGTAATGATACCTTAGTTATCGCATCTGGATTATTTGCGATTGCCGGATCTATCGGTGGGGCTATGGAGAATTTTATTCAATCAATTAAGATTATTAAACCTGAATCGGGAGAGTAGCTCGCGAAAAATACACGCCTTCTTATAGAAACATAAAACGAAAATAAGGAGGACAATTATATGTTACACAAAATTTTGAAAGGATTATTAACAGCATTATTATTAGTATTTATGGGAGTGATGAATGTTATTCAAATCGGCATTGAATTAGTTTATCAACTTGTACGATTAGTACGAAGAGGATTTAATGAATTGATGAACAGATTTATAGACAGAATCAAACCTATCTATAATGGTGATGGCAAAATTAGAAGACCTAAAGAAATTATTGAGGACGATAATGACATTACATTTATTGAATTTGAATGTTAGAAAGTGAGAGAGGAATCTTAACAGGTTCTTCTCTTTTTCTTCTTTAGCGAATGTATTTTCTGAGGTGAGGTTCGAATTTATGAGAACGGAAAGGATTATTAACATGGGTTTATTTGTATTTTTAATATGGTTAATTAGAACAGCTGTAACTATATTTTGGATTATGGACATTTTGAATATGCCGTTTATGGTAATGTTCGATACTGTTTATCCGCTTAACGGATGGTTTTGGTTTTTAGTTATTCTGCTATGCGGAGGTATTAAAATTAACTTTGGAAGAGAGGATTAATATTTTGAATTTTGAGATAGATAAGCTAAATGTGGATGAGGCGATATCGAATATTGTAAACGAAGCACGTACTCAAATCGCTAGGTCGTATGATGATTTAATGTTTACTATGTTATATCCGTACGGTATTGATAGATTCAACTGGAAAGAACAAATTAATAGAGTCGTAATCACCGGGCAAAGCGGAATGTATAAACATGTATTCGTAGATGATGTATACGCTTTCACAATAGAAGAAGGAACTGAGTATTTTACGGAATGGGAAAAGGAAAGCTGTTATGCAGCTAAAGTAAATATTAGAGTGAAGATTATTGAAGAAATGAAAGGGATGGAATTAAATGAAAATTATATTTGATAACGAAGAGCAGAAACAGAATTTTTTAAAAGTACTTGAAGACGCTGCTAATAAATGTCCTAGTTATTGCGGTTTTATAGAGTTGCCATCAAATGATTGTACTCCAACGACTAAGGATAATTGTGCAAAATGTTGGGAACAATGCGGAATTGAAATGGAAGTGGTATCGAACGAGGCCCATCCTACTATTAAAGGTGACATATTGATCGATATTCCAGCGGATGGTAGTTATGTGGAAATTCTTGGACATAAAATTTATGGTGACTGGAAAAAAGATGGTGAAGATGCCTTTGTTAATTTCTGTACATATTTGAAGAACGTAAAAGATGTATACGACAGAAACGAGAGACTTAGAAAATTGTTAAAGGAAACAACTACCTTAGCCGCTCTAAGTAATGCTGTTTACGATGCATATTTGACACCTAATGACGTCAGATGGATTGGTGGCGAAGATGAAATTAAAGATCGCCCCGTAATTAATTTTACGAATCAACATGATATTGCTTATGGTACAAACGAAGCTAATATGGAAGTTGAATTAATGTCTAAAGAAGAATGGATGAGCAAGCGTCTGGATGATATTCGTAAGGCTATTGAATTGAAAACTGAAATGTTACAAATCGTACCTATCGCATGGCATTACGAGTATAACGAATTAGTAGCTAAGTTAAAAGTGGAGGATAAAGATGAGTAGAGAATACGATTTATATTTACAAGAACATAAAGAAAATGTAGCGAAAGGTTTAGAGTGGATTCATGAGAACTTACCTAAAGTTTTAGAAGGATGTAATTACGGTGCTCTAGAACAACAAATTCGTTATCATCATGATGCTTCAAAAAGTGAACTTGACGAATACGTAGCGTACGACAGATATTTCTATGGTGGAAATCGTTCGTATCAGGTAGTTCAGGATTTTAATATGGCATGGTTATTACATTTGCATAGAAACCCTCATCATTGGCAATACTGGACGCTGATATGTGATGAACCAGGTGAAGGAATGATCATGCTAGATATGCCTTACAATTATATCATGGAAATGATTTGCGATTGGTGGGCTTTTAGTTGGGCTAAAGGCGATCTTAGAGAAATGTTTAAATGGTATGACGAACATAAAGACTATATGAAACTTAGCGAAAAGACTCGTAAGGCTGTTAATAATATTCTACAGGCGATTAGTGATAAATTAGACGAGTTCGAAGCTGCTGAGAAGAAAGAGGATGTATATGAAGAAGCTTAAATTATTATTTTGTAGACATAAGAACGAAACTACAATCGATAAAAAGGCACGTATTCTTAATGGCATCGAAAAAGTTCAGATTATTACATATTCGTGTCCGGATTGCGGAAAAACATTCGATAAAATTGTTAGATGGTAAGGAGTAAAGTACGATGAAGAAATTATTTATTAGCTGCCCTATGAGAGGTAGAACAGAAGAAAACATTAAAAAATCAATGGAGAAAATGCATAAATTAGCGGAGATTATTTTCGATCAGGAGTTAGAAGTTATCCCTACATATATCGAAGACAACCCACCAGAAGATACTCGTCACTCTAGGGTATGGTATTTGGGCGAATCTATTAAGAAATTATCAGAAGCGGATTATTTCATTGGCATCGAATGGGCTGGATTTTACAACGGATGTAATGTTGAGTCTCATGTTGCTGAATGTTATGATATCCCTAAATATTTAATCAACGCTTATCAATTTATGCCAGATGTTGATGAAATTGTCACGAAACATTACGCACAACAGTCTGAAGTTTGTCCAAAGAATTGTTAGGAGCAAAGTATGATGGAAAATAGTGAAAATATGAAACTAGTGCACTTTGACGAATATTGTAAGCGCTGTATACATAAAAAGAAAAAAGAATCGGAAGATCCATGTTACGAATGTTTAACCGAGCCAGCGAGACAATTTTCACATAAACCTGCAAGATTTGAAGAGGATAGAAAGAAATAATACGCGATAATTACTCCGTATATTATAGAAAGGAGTGGTTAAAATGGGAAAAATTCATAGATTGAAAGTTGTACCCGGATCGGAAGATGAACAATATTTCATGATGTTATTAAAACAGGTTGAGGTTAAACCCGAATCTGTGATGTGTAGACTTGGTGAAATATATGGAGCCCCGTATAACGAGTATATTTTAAGTGATGGATTATTTAATCTTATTAGAAATCATTTAATAGAAAAGAAGGGTCTTAGCCTAATCGGTTAAGGCTTTTCTTTTATTTTCCAAAAACACACCCCTTTTATTGAAGAGGGTAAAGAAAGGAGAAATATTGTGAGAGATAAGTACATAATAAAAGATTTACAATTA
>JAEIGA010020390.1_pt1 | contig 10108 bp, 5 predicted proteins | sample 9270691 | NCBI WGS metagenome assembly JAEIGA01 (sample SAMN17057246, study PRJNA624740) | gut metagenome | biome: biome; isolation source: fecal sample | host: Bos grunniens | place: China: Xizang | collected 2019
ATTTCACACCAGAAAGGATCAACAGTAGCTGCAGATGCTACCACAGGCAGCAGGCTTACGAGCAAAACCATAGTCAGCAGCAGATGTACAAATCTTTTTTTCATCGGAAAGATCAACCTCCTATTTAATATTTCATCCACAATTATGTTTACTTTTCAATTTATTAACATTTGATTCTGATATACACCGCAGGTTTCCCTGCGGTGTATAGGAGGTTTGGATTACAGCAGGTTGTCAGTGTTGACCCAGCCCTGTTCGGTACGGGCCATCTTGCCGACGATTTCGTAGATGTCAACAGTGGACATTCTTGCGTAGGAACCTGCAACTGCGGAGCAGTTAACATCGGTGTAGATGATGGTATTGTCATTGTAGACAACGCGTGCATCCACAGCGCCGTTTACAGCGGGAGTCAGATCAACGTAGTACAGGTAAACCCAACCAGCGTCGCAGCGGCCCCAAGCCATGTTCTCAGCAATGGTGGTTTCATAGATAACCAGAGCCTGACCGTTCTTCAGAGCGGTGGTCTTGGAAGCGGTGGTGGAGGGAGTTGCACGGACGTTGACTTCGTTTGCGCGGATAACCTTACCGGTGTAACGGTAGCCGGAAGTGTTGTTGACGAAGCCACCCTGGCTGCCGGTCTGACCCAGGATAGGTGCAGTGGGAGCAGTGGTAACGTTCTGAACGGGAGCCTTTACATAGACCTCACCCTCGGACATGTAGTCCAGGCGGATCCAGCCGGTGCCCTCATTGGTCTCAATACGGCCCCAGACCTTGTCGTCGATGATATCCAGAGCGGTAACCTCAACCTGGTCACCCTGAACCAGAATATCGAAGACCTCGCCTGCATCGTTTGCATTGCTGTTGTCGTAACCCTTACGGACATTCAGCTTCTCAACGCCGGTCTGAGTATGAACCTTCTCATCCAGAGCGTTCAGGATCATGTAAGTCTCGGGATCCTTGACCCAGCCTTCATTGATACGTGCCCAGTAACCGGTAACGGTAGTAGTGGTGTTAACAGTGGTATCACCGGTAGTCTCATCATCGGACTTGACAACGGTAGTAACCTTAGCCAGCTCGTACATGGTGACGTTTTCAGTGCCGGCAGTGGTACGGATCTTCTCGGAGTCGTTTTCAACGGGGTTGCGGTAGATGGTAGCACCTGCCTGCAGAGCGCCGGTGTAAACAGCGGTGGTAGTGGTCTTTTCAGCCTTGTCGAAGGAATCAACAGTAGTGCCGTTCTTCTGGGTCTCGGGAATAACTTCATTGTAGGAAACCATGGTAACATAGTCCATGCTGATCCAGCCCTGAGCCACACGGCCCCACTTGCCGGCATTGGCAGTTTCCAGAATCTCAACAACGGTGCCGGTCAGCAGCTTGCCGTTAGCAGCATAGCCGGTGCCGGGGCCGGTACGGACATTGACGCCGGAGTAGGTGTTGGCAACGATGCCCTTGCCGGTGCCGTCGGTCTCATACTTGTTGCCGGCGCTGTCGGTAACGGTGGTGTTGCCGTCGATGGTGCCTTCGCGGATATCCAGGTACTGGCCGAAGACCCAGCCGTCATCCTCATAGTCGTAAACGCCGTTCTCGTTGGAGTCGACCTTGTACCAGTCGTCCTCATTGGATTCCCAGACAGCCACAATAGTGCCACGTGCCAGAGAACCGATTCTGGTGCCGTAGGAAGCACCGAAGTCGCGGACCTTCAGAGTATCGGTATTGATAACGGTTGCGATCAGTTTGGTAGTCTTGTTGGTGCTTTCAACATTGGGGATATCGTTACGGGTGAAGTACTTGGAAGCCAGGTTGACAAAGCCTTCCATAGTACCGGCATTGGTCTGAGCATCCTTCTTATACTGGATACGGCCCCAGATGTTCTCGCCGACCAGAGCAACTTCAATAACCTGGACCTCAACACCCTTGTTCAGAGTGAATACCAGACCGGAAGCGTCGCCCCAGTAGCCTCTGACGTTGACAGAGTTGGCTGCAACAGTGTACTTAACAGCATCCAGCTTGACATGGGGATTGGCCTCGTTGTCGTAGGTCAGCTTGACCCATGCAGCTCTGGTATTGTAAACAGTTTCAGTCTTGGTCTTTTCAGCGTCGGTGTAACGCCATTCCTTGTTGGACCAGGTAGCCTTTGCCCAGGTCTCACCGCCGGAAACTGCCAGGTTGGTCAGTGCGACGGAAGTACCTGCGGGGATCTCCAGGTAAACGGTCTCACCCTTGGGATCGTAGTAGTATGCCAGGTTGGTATTATCACCGGGTTCCACATGAGTCTCAACCTTGCCGTTGACAATGCTGCCGGTGAATGCGTAAGTCAGAGCGCCTTCGTCAGAAATGCTGACGTCGTTCTTCATGATCACTCTTGCGTAAGTCAGGCACAGCCAGCCGGACTTGCTGCGGCCCCACTGGTGACCGTTGACAGTCTTGATCTCATACAGGTTAACAGTATCGTTCTTAGCCAGAGCGCCGATGATCTTGCTGTCGGTACCTGCATCGTTGCGGAGGTTCAGATAACCGTTTGCGGTAACAGTAGCGGTAGCGATAACAGTGCCGCCATTATCAGTAAAGGAGTTGCCGGAATTGATGCCAACCTTGACCCAGCCATTGGTATAGCCCTTCACATGGCTCCATCTGTTGCCCTGTGCGTCAATGTAATCTTCATCAACTGCAATGTAACCGTTCTTGGCCATTTCCTCAGCCATGCTCTCGGTCATCTTGGAATCTACAGTGCTTCTGCCCTTGTAGACATTCATGTTGACCAGCTGATTCTGCTTCAGGAAATACTTAACAGGAACAGCATTGTTGCCAGTCTGCCACAGAGCGGTCAGAGTGTGCTTATTGTAAATATGGTTCAGAGAAGGAGCCCAGACAGCATTGCTGGTATTGCTGCCCTCAACGTTGGCATACCAGCCCAGGAAGGTTGCACCCTTCTTGGTGGGAGTTACGGGATGCTCAACATAGCTATCCAGATCGAAGTAGTAGGTGTACTTGGAAGCATCGTTGTAGTCATGCTGAGGCATGCTGCCACCGATGCCGGCATCGTAGTAAACCACACCGTAGCTGGAGGAGATGGTGTTGGAATAAACACCGCTCATGTACATATTCACCAGAACCTGGCCGCGGCTCAGGTTGATGTTGTTGGACCAGATCTTCATGGCATTCAGCATCTCGGTGGTATCATACTTGTTGATGATAGCACTCTTCAGAACGCCGTTGCCGTTCATCCAGCCGGTGCCGCCCAGGAAGGAAGTCAGAACCAGAGCATCATGCTGGTGCTGGCTCAGGGACAGGCCGTTGGAGGTCTCGAAAGCGCAGACCTTGGTATCCAGTGCCTTCAGAGCTTCACGCAGAGCCAGGTCTGCGTTCTTCTGAGTGATGGCATGGTCATACTTGGTGCTGTCAGTGTACTTGGGCTTGCCGTCCACACCGAAGGAATGATCCTTCTCACAGACAGTACCGTAGCCGGTGCGGAACTCCTCACCGGTAAAATGATAACACTTATCCTTGAAAGTAGTCATCTGCTTCAGAACAGTGATCGCAGCCTCGCTGGTGGTATGGGATGCAGCGGATGCGCCCATGGGAACCAGGCTCAGCAGCATGATCAGAGTCAGTAATACACATACAATTCTCTTCTTCATAGCTTCTTACTCCTTTTATTTCTTATGTAAGTAACGGTATTATAACAGACCTGTTTACAAAATGCAACCCCTTTTTCAAAAATAATTACATTTTTGTAACACTTATTTTTCTATTTTTCTTCTTTCAAAGGCGTTTTTCCACAAGATATCCACATATGGTAGGCTTTTTAGCGTGCGTCGTACATTAATTGTTCATTTTTTGTAACCGGAAAGTATTACAGTTTCCGGCAGGATTTGTCCGTTGACTTTCGCCCCCGCCGTTGATATACTCGAAAGAAAAAGAAATGGAGGCCCGCTATGACAAAAAAGAAAGCGCTCATCGGCATGAGCGGCGGTGTTGACAGCAGTGTTGCCGCCTGTCTGATGCTGCAGCAGGGCTATGACTGCGCTGGCGGCACCATGCGGCTACATGATTTTGGCTGTGGCGGAGCAGAAGACGCGCTGGACGCCAGAGCGGTCGCAGATAAACTGGGGATCCCCCACCATATGTTTTCCTTTCAGCCTCAGTTTGATGAGCATGTAATCCGTCAGTTTGTTACCGCCTACGAAAGCGGTCTGACACCCAATCCCTGCATTCTATGCAACAGCCATCTGAAGTTCGGCGCCATGCTGGAAAAAGCCATTGAAATGGGTTTTGATTATGTAGTCTCCGGACACTACGCCCGGATCCGGCAGGATGATGATACTGGAAGATACCTTTTATATAAAGCAGAAGACCGCAGCAAGGATCAGACCTATTTCCTTGCCGGCCTGAACCAGCAGCAGCTGGCCCACATTCTCTTCCCTCTTGGCGGACTTACCAAGGCAGAAGCCAGAAAGATTGCGGAAGATGCCGGGCTTATCAACGCCCGGAAGCGGGACAGTCAGGACATCTGCTTTGTTCCCGACGGAGATTACGCGGCATTTCTGCAGCGCTACACCGGAAAGCTGTATCCGGAAGGCGATTTCCTGGATCTGAGAGGATCCGTAGTCGGAAAACACAAAGGCGCCGCCTGCTATACCCGCGGACAGCGCAAAGGCCTCGGTCTTGCCCTGGGTACACCGGTTTATGTATGCAGCAAGAATATGCAGGCCAATACGGTAACCGTCGGACCCAACGAAGCACTGTTTTCCGGTGCGCTGCGGGCAGACAACTGGAACTGGTTCCCCTTTCCGGCACTGACTGAGCCCATGGCTGTTACTGCCAGGATCCGACACAGCCAGACAGAGCTTCCCGCAACGGTTTACCCCGAGGACAACGGCTGCGCCAGAGTGGAATTTGACACCCCACAAAGAGCCATCACCCCAGGACAGGCAGTCGTCCTGTACAACGGTGATTATGTCGTTGGCGGCGGCACCATAACGGATATATTATAATGTATATATAATATAGAAGAGGGAGGAGCAGATGCTCCTCCCTCTTTCCATTTACCGTTGGAATTTTCCTCGCTTCTTTGCGGGTGCTGTCTTCCATGCCAGCGCACCGAAGACCAGGGCACACACCAGGCTGATCTTCCAGCCCAGTGCGAACGCTCCATTGCGGTAGGTGTATTCCACCAGATGCCTGCCTTCTGCCAGCATAACGCCCACCATACACTCGCCAACCAACCGGATCTCCGCAGGCTTACCGTCCACTTTCACTTCCCAGTTTCCGTTCTGGGGAATGGAGGCATACAGCAGACCGTCCCGGTCACAATCGATCATACCCTTTACATAGGTACTTTCAAAGGTGGTCAGTTCCAGCGTGGCATTATTCAGGATCTCATAACCTTGCCAGAACACATCGTGATTCAAAATGGCAGCGCTGATGTTCATGGTACTGTTCTCATCGGCTTTGCAGACTACACGAACCTCAATCACATCTCCTGCTTCCACATCATCCACCGCAATCATCTGCGGAAGACTGATGGTCTCCTTATAGAGTTCCAGACCGTTGATACTGACATAATAATCATTCCGCTTCGGCAGATCCAGATGCAGACACACAAATCCGGCCCGGTCTGCTTCAAAACGGTAGGTTACACTGCCGTTCTTTACAGTATCCCAATACTTGATATATCCGGTACTGTTCTGCTCAGAAATGTCCGCACCCTCCGCAGTGACTGTAAGGGCATTATCCGGAATCTGATACCAGACTTCTTCCTCCATACCGGTAGCCGCTGTGAACAGTCTGTTTTGGAAGAAGAATGCATTGGAGGTTCTGTCAAATTCCAGGATTGCCAGTTCCGGTTCTGTCAGAAACGCCAGCGGCAGATAAGCCTGGTTTTCCAGGAGCGTGGTTTTTCCGAAGTGGTTCTTCTCTTCAAAAAAGGTACTGGTCTTGTCTTTGTCATCCCGGTCGATCATGTATTTCAGACCCAGGAACAAATTCGCCACAGGAGAGCTTTCCTCAAAGGCATAGCGGTTATAGGTGTTCTTCGCGCCGTAACCCAGGGACTGCATAAACAGCGTGGTCTGTAGATTGGCGGAACTGGTGAAGGCGGAAACACCGTTATAACCGTTCAGCGCACCGTCATTTAAAGTCTGGGTATGGGTTGTCTCCGCCCGGAAGAACAGATTTCTGCGTTCCCGCTCCTTCATATAACGGATCACCGATGCCGTATGCTCCGTTCCCTTGGGATAGTTGGAAACATTGGTGCCTGTAAAATACAGACCAAAACAGATCAGATTGGCCATCAGTTCCACGGCCATCACTGTCAGCAGCAGTCTGCCGGAACGGCGGTACTGGAGCCTTGCTTCTGCTTTGGCAGCCTGTACCTGCTCCTCCCCCGCATCCTCAGGAAGTTCTTCCCGGATGCTGCCCACCAGCATAGCCAGCAAATACAGCGCCAGAAACACCAGATTATATATAAAGTATAGAGGGATATCCATCTTCACTCCGCCCAGTTCCAGAGGAACTGTGGCTGTCAGTTCCTCCGAGCAGGCCAGAACCGCCGCAGCCAGAATGCCGGCCAGGAGAATCCGGCCTACGGAAAATGTTTTCCGCAGAGTCCATGCCCGGTAGGCCATGTACAGCACTACAAAACTGTACAGGAAGCTGAACCGGTAAGGGATCATGTTGGTAAAGTGGAATCCATGCCAGATATAGTCCAGCTGACGGATAATGAAACTGACATTGAAGAAGGTCAGCAGCATTACTGCACTGATTTTATCCCGCAGCGGCACCTGACTTGCCAGAAGATACAGCATCATCAGAAATACACTGATGATACCGCAGTAAACATTGGGCAGACCTTCTTTAAAATTCGGCTCAATAGAGCCACCCATGTTACCGGCCACCTGCCGCATGGCATCCAGAAGACCCACAAGATTATGCTCCTTGGTGATATTCAGCCGGAAGCCGGTGGGGAATTTGTTGACACTGGACTGACTGGACTGCAGCGCTCCCAGAGCAGGCAGTGCCAGGATTGCCGCCATGCCGATGGCCAGTACCGAAAACAGAGCGATCCGGAAAAAGTCGGCAGCAAATTTCTTCCATCCGCCCCAGCGGCAAAACTCATATACAAAGAACAGCAGGAATACGAAGAAACAGGTAAACAGGCCAATATAATAATTGGAGAAAACAGAGAAGAACAAAGAAACAGTGTAAAGAACAAATTTCTTCTCCCGGAGCAGTTTTACCGTACCCAGTGCCACAAGCGGCAGCAGCGCAAAGGTATCCACCCACATAATATTCCACTGAAAACCCAGTGCCCAGGCACACAAACCGTAGAAGCCACCGAACACAGAAACGGAAATATCACTCTTCTCAAAGATATTTTTCAGAAAAACCGCAAAAAACAGTCCCGCAAGTCCCAGTTTAATGGGCACCAGCAGGGAAAAATATTCCAGCAGCAGGCTTTCCGGCACCAGTACACTGAAAAGATTCAGGGGTGATGCCAGATAATACGCGATCAGTCCCAGATAATCCATACCCAGGCCCACACTCCAGGTATAGAGCAGCCCCTTCCCTTCCCGCAGAGCGGAACGGAATTCCACAAAGAAGGGATAATACTGATGGTACATATCGGAATACAGCATGGAATAGTTTCCGAAAGGCTCATACTGACTGATGAGCATCACAAACAGCATGCCCACGCAGGGTATGGCAAACGCCAGCGCCATGCTGCCGCAGTTTCTCTTTTTGCCCTGAGGCAGTTTCATAGGAATCCCTCTGATTCAAAAAAGTTTTTTTCAGTTTACCATATTTTCCCCACAGGGTAAAGTGTTATGTAACGCAATTTTCTTAAGATTTCGTGAAGAAAAGCTCTCCGCTGCCGCGGAGAGCTTTTTGTTACCGATTATACATTGTCATCCAGATCGTCATCCAGTTCATCGTCGGAAGCGGTCATGATCTCACCGAAACGGACACGGCGGCGGATCTTCATCTCCTCCACCTGCTGATGGATCAGCTCCTTGACCATAACAGGGTCCTTGATGTTCTTAAGAACCAGATTGGGCATAGTCTTGTCGGAAGATACCACAATAACGGTACCCACACCGAACAGTCTCTGCCACAGGCTGCGGCGGGTATCAATATCCCGGACACGGTACAGCAGGACTTCGTCATCCTTCAGATTCAGAAAACCTTCAGAGATAAACAGGCGGTCTTCTGAAAGGCAGTAGCGGGTAAAGCTCAGAGGCATGCCAAAATAACGCTTCCGGTCTTTCCACAGATATTCAATGGTGATGGACACTGGACCTTCCCCCTTTGTGTTTTTCTTTATTTTATCCTTTGCATGCCAAAAAGTCAAGAATTCCTCAAAGAATCAGACAAATCAGCCCTGTTGCCCCCTCATTGACGATTCTGGTAAGCGTTCCCCGGAACTTTTCCCGAACATCGGCAGGCAACTGTATCAGTTTCGCGTTCAGTCCATCCTGGATCAGATCATACACCGATTTCCCAAAAATATTGCTCTGCCACAGATGATCCGGATCTTCTTCCGTCAGATGGGCAATCAGATCCCGGGACTGCTTTTCATCCCCTACCATAGGATTGATCTCGGTATCCACATCCACCCGGATCATGTGGATGGAGGAGGCTCCGGCTTTCAGTTTTACCCCAAAAGCACCGCCCTTGCGGATGATCTCCGGTTTCTCCAGTTTCATATCCTCCGCCGTCGGCTGAACGACACCGTAGCCGGTGGCTTTTACCGAGGACAGGGCATCAGAAATTTTGTCGTACTCCTGCTTTACCGTTGCCAGTTCCGTAAGCAGCTGCAGAAGCTGGGCATCGTTTTCTATGGGCAAGCCAACTTTCCCGCTGAGAATCTCGTAATACATCTGCTCCGGCAGCACAATAGTACAGGTAACACTGCCGTCTGCCAGATCCACGCTGCGGATGCTGCAGTCCATTACCTGTTCCAATTCCCGGAGCTGCTCCAGATGCCGCTCCGCCTGGCCGATATTTCCGATCTGACCGGCGTACTGCAGCAGCGTCTGATAAAGCTGCGATTTCACCGGATGGTTTTCTTCCAGGGCATCCAGCCATCGAGGAAGATGCACCCGCAGCCGGGACATTGGGAAAGCACAGAGGATCTGCTTCAGCAGTGTTCCGATGCCTGCCGTATCCAGACTCTGACAGTCCGCAATCAGCGCTGTAATTCCATATTCCCGCTGAATGGTATCCCGGACAGCACGCGCCCCCTCCCCTGCCGGATTGCGGGAATTGATCACAACCAGAAAGGGTTTTCCTGTTTTCTGCATATCCCCGATGGATTTTTTCTCCGCATCCAGATAATCCTCCCGGGGAATATCCGTTATGCTGCCGTCTGTCGTCACCACCAGGCCAATAGAGCAGTGCTCCTGCATAACTTTCTGAGTACCCAGTTCCGCAGCCTGGGTCATGGGAATCTCATAATCGTACCAGGGAGTGGTCACCATTCTGGGAACTCCCTCTTCCTCCGCTCCCGCGGCACCCTTTACCATATAGCCAACAGAATCAATCATCCGGATCCGAAGTCTGGTTTTTCCGTCCGGAGAGATCTCTGCTGCTTCCTCCGGGATGAACTTTGGTTCCGATGTCATAATGGTTCTGCCGGAACCGCTCTGGGGCAGTTCGTCCCGGGCCCGCTCCTTCCGGTAGGGATCCTCAATACCGGGAATCACCAGCTGCTCCATAATTCTTTTGATCAGAGTGGATTTCCCCGTCCGGACCGGCCCCACCACACCGATGTAGACATCTCCGCCGGTACGCCTGGCGATGTCCGCATAAATGCTATCCATAGCGCTTCCTCCTTAAACGCGGCAGGAGAAAGCTCCTGCCATGGGTTTAAAACAAGGTATGTCCGCCAGCTTGGGATTAGAACAAAAGTCTCACCACAATATGCTGTGTTTTTTTCTTGGAAAATGTATAATTTTTTCGAAAATAACATTTGACAAATGGCGCAAAGGGCTATATAATATGTAGGCACGACTGTGAGAAGGAGGGAAAGTATGCTGTTAGGACTTTCCAAAATCATCGACTGTCCCGGCGCATCCGTTCCTTTTTCCACCAGTGTGGATCTGAGTGA
>JAEIGA010020391.1_pt1 | contig 10108 bp, 7 predicted proteins | sample 9270691 | NCBI WGS metagenome assembly JAEIGA01 (sample SAMN17057246, study PRJNA624740) | gut metagenome | biome: biome; isolation source: fecal sample | host: Bos grunniens | place: China: Xizang | collected 2019
ATGCAGCAACGATACAACGCGCTACGATGCAGGTGTAAGCCGCGAACTTGCCGAGTGGCGCAAGGAGACAATAAGTGAGCTAAAGTACAACATCGACATAGACCTAGTGGAGAATATCGGCAAGGTAGATATAGAGTTTGCGGTGGAGCGCGCACAGGAGATAGTCATCGACTTTAGAGCTACGGAGAATATCCTTGCCGTGGAGCGCTATACTAAGCCTTTGAAGCACCGCATCGAGAGTGAGCATATAATAATCCCTAAGAGCGAGATAGAGGCTGGCGACAACTGTATATCTATCCGTTTCAAAGTTGATAATCAGTCGCTTAACCGCAACGAGGAGTTTCTATACACGCTCCTTGTGCCTGACCGTGCGCGCACGCTCTTCCCATGCTTCGAGCAGCCAGATATGAAGGCGAGCTACACACTTGCGCTAACCATACCCGAGGAGTGGGTGGCGGTATCTAACACTCCTGTTCAAAGCGAGGCTACAGACCACTCGACCAACACCAAGCGCGTGGAGTTTGCACCTACAGAGCCACTTAGCACCTATCTATTTTCGTTCGTGGCGGGTAAGCTATATCAGCGCACCTACGACGATGGCGAACATCGCTTCACAGCCTACTACCGCGAGACAGAGCCTAAGCGATTGGAGCAGCTCGACACCATATTTGCCCAAGTCAAGGCATCGCTTGTGTGGTTGGAGGAGTACACTGGCATAAAGTATCCATTTGCCAAGTATGACCTCATTATGTTGCCCGGCTTCCAGTATGGCGGCATGGAGCATACGGGAGCTACGCTCTACAACGACCGTCAGATGTTCCTTAGCGAAAACCCAACCATTGACGAGCTACTTCGCCGCACACAGCTTATAGCGCACGAGACCGCACACATGTGGTTTGGCGACTATGTTACAATGTGCTGGTTTGACGATGTATGGACAAAGGAGGTCTTTGCAAACTACTTTGCAGCACGCATGGCTGAGCCTCTATATAGCGATATAAACCACCGCCTAAATCGCCTTAAGACCTACACCACAGCGGCACTGAACGAGGATCGCACCCTTGGTGCTACATCCATACGCCAGGAGCTTGACAACCTACGCAACGCGGGACTTATATATGGTCAGACCATCTACAACAAGGCTCCAATAGTTATGGATAAGCTTGTGGAGCTTATGGGTGAGGAGGACTTTCGCCGTGGTATTCAGGAGTATCTCACAACATACGCCTACAGCAATGCCACATGGCCAAATCTTATCGCCATACTCGACCGCTACACCGAGGAGGATTTAGCGCAGTTTAGCGATGTGTGGGTACACCAGAAGGGTATGCCTCATATAAGCCTTAGAGTAGATGATAATGAGCTTATTGCAAGCCAAGCCGACCCGCTTAGTCGCGATATTCTCTGGCGACAGAGCTTCGATTGCCGTGTGATATATAGCAGTGGCGAGGTTGAGGATATTGAGGTTGTGATGCGCGAAAAAGAGCAGCGATACCCTATCGGAGAGGGCGTTGTTGCGGTACTACCAAATAGCTGTGGCAGAGGCTATGGATTATTTATTCCTGATGCAAAGAGCCGAGAGTGGATAATGGAGAACTTCGCAACGCTCGATGATGAGCTACTTCGAGAGTCGCTGGCAATAACCCTCAACGAGTGCTACGAAAGCGAGATTATCACACCTCAAACATGGCTCGACTTCCTCCTTAGATATATTGACAGCGAGCCTAACGAGCTTGTTGCATCGACACTCAACAGCTACCTTGGCGGAGTGATGGTTGAGGTGGGCGATAGCCGTGCCGAGGAGCGTGTATGGGAGATTATCCAAGAGAGTCATAACCCTGCGCTTGCGCGTAGGCTCACAATGACACTTGCCCACGCTATGACCTCAGCACCATCCATAGAGCGACTATACAGCATCTGGGAGCAGATGTCCGGCACACAACTTAGCGAGCAGGACTATATGACCCTAAGCTACGAACTCGCCATACGCCTACCTAAGAAGCAACAATATATCTGCACCACACAGCTCGGTCGTATAACAAACCCCGACCGCAGAGCACAGTATGAGTATATATCTCGCGCAACGGTGGCAAGCGCCACAGAGCGCGACACACTCTTTGAGTGGCTACTCAGCGAGGCTAAAAATCGCCGTCCAGAGCCATGGGCTGCATCGATGCTTGGCTATCTATGCCACCATACACGCAACGAGAAGTCTCTACACTATATTTATAAAGGCTTGGAACACCTTAGCGAGATACAACGCACAGGCGATATATTCTTCCCTCGCAACTGGGTGGGCGCACTACTTAGCGGAAACCATACCGCAGAGGTACGAAGCGAGGTTATGCGTTTTCTTGAGGATAATCCCAACTACTCACCACTGCTAAGAAACAAGATACTTCAGGCGGCAGACTAACACAAGAGGTAAGCAGAGATATTTGTTGTTTTGGGATGTGGGGGGAGGTTTGCTATCTGTTGCAACAGAGATTGTAGTCACGCAGTAACTGCTCCTTAAGATCGCCTATAGAGGCAAAGCGTTTCTCGTCACGGAGTTTCTCAACGAGGCATATACGCAAGGTCTTGCCATAGAGATCGCCACTGAAGCCTATAACATGGGTCTCAAGGAGTAACTCCTTGCCACCCACCGAAGGGCGTATGCCCACATTTGACATTGCTACATAGTGTACCCCCTCGATATCTACCTCCGAGCGATATACACCACGCTCTATATCTTCGTGACCCTGCAACGACATATTGGCCGTTGGGAAGCCCAATGCTCTGCCTATCTTCTTTCCGTGTATTACCTCTCGCTCGATACAAATCATCTTACTCGGTCATTTGATGGGTTAACTTCTGAACTAAACTATACTCCGAGAAGAACTCACGGGCAAAGACTCGCAAAACAGTGTATAGAGGTATAGCGAAGAGCATACCCCACACACCTCCTATATATCCAGCGATAAGGATGCAGAGAAATACCTCTAAGGGGTGTGCCTGCACACGGTCGGAGTAGATGGTTGGTTGGATGATAAAGTCATCTACAACCTTAACTATAATAACTGTAGAGCATAGCACAATAGCAGTATGAAGCACATCGCCACCAATAGGCGAGAGTAGCGCTATGCACAACGAAAGTAGTGTTCCTATAACAGGACCTGCATATGGAATAACATTCAGCACACCGATAATAAGACCTATGACGAGGGCATCGCTACCATGCATACCGAAGAGGGTCATCGCCAAAGATATGATAACCATAAGCACGAAACTCTCCACCATAAGACCACCAAAGTAGCGTGATAACAACGCTGTAATGGAATCCAAAGCGTTATATACATTGCCACGGAAACGGTCTGGGAAGAATAGCGCAACAAGGCGATAGAAGAGGTTATCTTCCTTCATAAAGTAGAAGGTGATGAACGATATAGAGAAGAAGGATATTGCAACACTCTTTAGCATAGACAGAACACTGGCAAAGGTCTCTGCAACATCAATATTAACCAGACCGAGCATAAACTGCTTAAAGGTCTCACCAATATCGGTAATCTCCACTGCAAACACTCGCTCCAACAGCCCCTCAATATTTACCAGCGACGACTCTACAGCAGCTGTAACACTCGCCCAATCCATCGAGGCAAGTTCATCGACCTTACCATAGAGAAGTGGTATAAAGAGCCAGCCAAGTGCGCCCATAACAAGCCACATCAAGATGAGTGTTAATGCTGCAGATAGTGTGCGAGAGAGGCTACGACCAAAGATATTTATATGCGTTAGGCGTGACACCAAAGGGCGACCAACAAGCGAAAGCACCGCAGCAATGAGTATATATAGCACCACCTCCCAGAGGTACCATATTACCCACCCCACAACGCCTATTACTACAATGGTAACTATACCCTTAAGTATCTTATCAACGCTCATCTACAATTACTTTAGGCGTGCAATAGGAGTCTGAGAGCCAATCACAGGGTCACCTATCTCAACAAATAGCTCAGAGTTCTTAGGAATAAGAATATCTACGCGCGAGCCAAACTTAATGAAGCCAAGAGTGCTATTCTGCTCAGCTGGAGTTCCCACCTTCACATAGTTCACAATACGGCGTGCTACGAAGCCTGCAATCTGACGAATAAGCACCTTGCGATCGTCGCTAAGACGCACGACTGTTGTGGTGCGCTCATTCTCGGTAGATGACTTAGGGTGCCATGCAACAAGGAAACGACCATGATGGTGCTTGAAATACTCAACCACACCCTTCACAGGCATCCAGTTAACATGGACATTTGTCACCGACATAAAGATAGAGATTTGAAGCATCTCCTCGTGTATATACTCATCATCCTTAACTACCTCCGTTACCACAACACGACCATCACATGGCGAGAAAACCAACGACTCATCGTGTATCTGCACTCGGCGTGGCTCACGGAAGAATGCTGTAACAAAGAACCAAAAGATGAGCAAAAAGCCCGCCATAAACCACATAATAGCAGCTGGCGTTTCAGACAAGAAATAGACTAAGAGCCAGATACCGACACATAGCAGACCTGTAATACCAATGATGATATATCCCTCTTTGTTAATCTTCATAAAGTATAGTTTTTAGGTTAGTAATCGATTAGATATTTGTTGCGAACAATGCAATACACAGATATATAAATGCGCAAGGTGCAGAGAGTATGAGAGCATCAAACCTATCAAGGATACCACCATGACCAGGGATAATGTTGCCCGAATCCTTAACCCCAGCATCTCGCTTAAACATAGACTCCACCAAGTCGCCAACAACGCTTGATAGCGATACTACAAGTGCCAAACCGAGCCATAGTCCATAGCTGCCTCCAGTCACCTCAGCACCAACAATACCCATAGCCAACGAGCCGAGGAGACCTCCAACAAAGCCCTCCCAAGACTTCTTAGGCGAAAGACGCTCGCACATCTTGTGACGACCCATAGTCACACCAACAAGATAGGCAAATACATCGTTGCCCCAAACAAGGAAGAGGTAACAGATAAAGCACCAAGGCATCCACGCACCAACACCACCAAGAAATACAGGTACCAACACCATCAATGACATAGGCAGCGCAACATAGACAACACCCATAATAGTTGTGGCTATGTTGAAAATCGGAGTCTGACGATTGCGAAATACCTCAACAAAGAAGACAGCGAGCATCACGATAAAGGCGAGGATAAAGCTCAACAAACCAGCACCAAACAGTGCTACTCCGTAAATCTCCTCAGGGTCAGCACCAAGCACTAAGCCCCCACCAACTAATGCTCCAGAGATGTAGAGCAACAGGGCGGATAGAATACCCCATCCTCGCTGTGGCTCGGTACCCTTAGCCTGTGCCAAACGATAGAACTCCACGACACCGCCAAGCGTAACAACTCCAAGAAGCGCAGCATAGCCCGCGTAACCTGCAAACGATGCACCAAGTACGACTAATAACAACACCGCACCACTGAGTGTTCTAACAATGAAATTTCGCAACTTATCTGACATAACAACCAATTTTTACAACAGGTCTTACTCTACAACAGAAGCACTCTCACTCTCTGCAAGCGAAGCAACCTCCTCAACACCCTTGGCTCTCTGCTGTGCGCTTACACCCAATACCGACTCTATATCTTCGGTAAATATTGTCTCCTTCTGAAGAAGCAAATCTGCCAAAGCCTCAATACGCTCTCTATCCTCCGAAACAATCCTGCGAGCCAACTCAACAGCCTCATCCACGATACGACGCACCTCATCATCAATAATCTCTGCGGTACGCTCCGAGAATGGCTTTGTGAACATATCGCGCTGTCCCGTAGCATCAAACCAGCTCACATTACCCACCTTAGGGCTCATGCCGTAGTATGCAACCATAGCATACGCTGTCTGTGATGTACGCTCCAGGTCGTTCAAAGCCCCCGTGCTTACAACATCGAGGAGCGTCTGCTCAGCCACACGACCTGCAACCAAGCCAGCGAGTTTATGCATAAAGTGCTCGACATTGTGGTTTACACGCTCCTCAGGCAAGTACCATGTAGCACCGAGTGAACGACCACGAGGAATAATTGTAATCTTTAGCACAGGGTCACAATGCTCCAAGCGCCACATAACTGTAGCGTGTCCCGCCTCATGGATAGCCGTAGAGCGACGCTCCTGGGCTGTCATAGGCATATTTCTACGCTCCAAACCACCTACAATACGGTCAATAGCCGCAAGGAAGTCCTCCTGCGTAACTGCGCTCTTATTATTTCGTGCAGCAATAAGAGCCGCCTCGTTACATACATTAGCAATATCAGCACCCGCAAAGCCTGGTGTCTGCTTAGCAAGGAACTCTCTATCGAGCTTATCATCGAGCTTAATCTTACGAAGATGCACATCAAAGATAGCCTGACGCTCCTTAACATCTGGAAGGCCTACCTCAATCTGACGATCAAAACGACCAGCACGCATCAACGCCTTATCCAAGATATCTACTCGGTTTGTTGCTGCCAAGACAATAACACCCGCATTTGTCTGAAAACCATCCATCTCGGTAAGGAGCTGATTGAGGGTATTCTCACGCTCATCATTACCCGAGAAGCCTGAGTTCTTACCTCGCGCACGACCGATAGCATCAATCTCATCAATAAAGACAATACATGGAGCCACCTTCTTAGCTTGCTCAAAAAGGTCACGAACACGCGACGCACCCACACCCACAAACATCTCCACAAAGTCTGAACCAGAGATTGATAGGAATGGTACATTTGCCTCGCCAGCAACAGCCTTAGCCAACAAAGTTTTACCTGTTCCTGGAGGGCCTGCAAGCAACGCACCTTTTGGAATCTTAGCTCCCAACGCCTTGTATTTATCAGCCTTTTTGAGGAAGTCAACAATCTCCATAATCTCGACCTTCGCCTCCTCCAAGCCAGCGACATCCTTAAAGGTTACACGCTCCTTATTGTTCTTATCGGACATCTGCGCGCGCGCCTTGCCCACATTCATGATGCCACCACCTGCGCCACCATTCGCATTACGCGACATAGAACGCATGATGATAATCCACACTACAACAATAAGTATCCATGGCAGAGCACTTATAAGATACTCCATCCATCCCTTCTCCGAGCGAGCATACTTCACAACAACAGCCTCAGCATCTGGATTCTCCTCCAGTGCCTTTGCCTCCGCCTTAGCTACACGCTCTGCAAAGTACTGCACATCACCACCAGTGTTGTAGCGTATCTGCACTCCTGTCTTTGGGAGAAGTTTAAAACGCTCATCTCCCTCCAACTTCTCATAAGCATCTTCTCTTAAATAGATGCTCGCTTTCTCCTTGTCTAATACCTCAATACGCTCTACTAAGCCACGCTCGACAAGCTCGTCAATCATATTCCAGTCACCCTCAATAGGACGAAGCTCTGGCGAACTGAATGTTGAGTATCCAAGAATTACAATAACTACTAAAACCCAGAACCACATGAAATTAAAGCGTGGTTGCATCATGGGCTTACCCTTTTTTACCTCCATAATAATTTTCTTAACACACCCTAAGAAGCGTAGCGAGCTGCAAAATATTGCGTAGTAGCATGCTTTAACTCCAAGCACCCTCCTTATCGTCCAACAATCTCCCCCATTAGCACAAACCCACAATTAAAGGAGATTAACGATTCTTATAGATAGCATCAAGAGCTACCTACAGCAACACAACAACTGCAACTATCCTCTTCTCACTACTCGCCAAACTCGTACCTCTTCATTGGCGCATCAGCCCACAACTCCTCCAAACGATAAAATTCACGAAGCTCCGTCTGGAAGATATGTACGATGACATCGGTATAGTCCATTGCCACCCAAAATGAGTTCTGACGACCCTCAACTCTCACTGGCCACTCATGCATAACCTCAAACACCTTCTCCTCGATACTCTGCGAAATAGCATCTACCTGTGTTGTAGAATCAGCATGGCAGACAACAAAGTTTGAACATATCGCACCATCAAAACCCGACAAATCAAGCGATACAATACCATGTCCCTTCTTGTCATCAATAGCCTCAACTATCGTGTTAATCAATAATTCCAAATTCTCCATAATATAGTTTTCTGTTAACAATCACCGCAATCGTACGCACGCGTAGCGTACACAATTATGCAATATCTTTGCAAAGATATATATTTTTTTACAAAAAGCAAAAGTTTACAACATTATTAGACTAAATAGATGAGTAGAACAAACAAAAAAATAGATAAAGAGGCTGACTAAAAAGTGACTTAGCCAGCCCCCATAACCTAAGAGATAAGTAAAAACAATTAAACACGCTCCTGATCCACACACTCCAATATGGTGCTACGCAGCGCCTCAACGATAGACTGTTTCACATAAGTACGACTAACAGCAAGAGCCACACGGCGCGAAGTTGCACCCTTAGCGATACTCTTAACTCGGTTACGACGCGCCTGAGGAATAAACTCCAATGCCATCTCAGGAATAATAGTCATACACGAGGTACAATCCACCATTCTCATCAGTGTATCCAACGAACCAGACTCAAAATAGAAGTGCGATGGGATATCATGTGCAGCCTGACATAGTTCAAAAATTTGGTCACGCATACAGTTACCACGACTCAACAAAATAAGATCCTTAAAATCTATATCCTCAATACGAATATTGGAGCGCTCATAGAGTGGATGAGAGGGGGAAATATAAGCATAAAAATGGTCGCTAAATAGGTCATGTTCAGTGATTCCCTCACCACATGTTCCAGAGGCTACCAACGCTGCATCTATTCGATCATGCTTCAACGCCTCGATAATATCTGCCGTAACCATTTCGTGTATCTCAAGTTCAACTTTTGGATACTCCTTAATGAATGTTGGAATGAATTTATGGAGCAGGTATGGAGCTATGGTTGGGATAACACCAAGACGCATCTTTCCCGCCGTCTCGCCACGCATCTCAGCCACCGACTCACGGATGTAGTTATACGAACGCAAAGTCTGTCGCGCTTGCTCCAAAACCACCTCACCAACAGCCGTTGGAATGATTGGTTTCTTCGTTCTATCGAGCAACACCACACCAAGCTCCTCCTCAAGAGCCTTAATCTGCATAGATAGTGATGGCTGTGTCACAAAGCAGTGTTCAGCAGCAACAGAAAAACTACCACAATTTGCCACCGCCATAAGGTATTCAAGCTGGATAATAGTCATAGGTTACTATAAGTTATTTAAGTTTTATAACCACAAAGGTATAATAAAAATTTATATTACACAATAACATATAGTATATTCGCCAAATTTTTGTTATTTTTGTCGCCCACACACCTATAAATAGGTGAAAAGTGAAAATTCAAAACAGATAACTAAAGAGTAAAAATAAAAATTATAAAGGGTTATATAGTGTTAGGAGGGATGCACAACCATCTCCAAACTATTGAAAACCACCTAAGAAAACTATGAAGAAGATTATTCTTACGGGCGACCGCCCAACAGGCAAACTACACCTCGGACACTTTGTTGGCTCTTTGAGCCGTCGCGTAGAGCTTCAAAACTCTGGCGAGTATGATAAGATTTTCATAATGATTGCCGATGCACAGGCACTAACAGATAATGCCGACAACCCTGACAAGGTTCGCGAAAATATCATCGAGGTGGCACTCGACTACTTATCATGCGGCATCGACCCAACAAAGTCAACAATCTTTGTTCAGTCCTATGTTACGGAGCTTACCGAGCTTGCCTTCTACTACATGAACCTTGTGACCGTGCAGCGCCTACAGCGCAATCCAACGGTTAAGGCTGAGATTCAGCTCCGCGGCTTTGCTGAGAACAATGGCGAGGAGGAGAACCACCAGCGCAAGGGTACTCCTGTAGGTTTCTTCACCTACCCTATCTCTCAGGCTGCCGATATTACTGCCTTCCGCGCTACAACCGTACCTGTAGGTGAGGATCAGGAGCCTATGATTGAGCAGACACGCGAGATTGTGCATAAGTTCAACTCTGTATATGGCGAGACACTAATCGAGCCACAGATAATGCTACCAACAAACTCAGCATGCCTACGCCTCCCAGGTACTGACGGCAAGGCTAAGATGTCTAAGTCGCTTGGCAACTGCATCTACCTATCAGAC
>JAEIGA010020392.1_pt1 | contig 10108 bp, 7 predicted proteins | sample 9270691 | NCBI WGS metagenome assembly JAEIGA01 (sample SAMN17057246, study PRJNA624740) | gut metagenome | biome: biome; isolation source: fecal sample | host: Bos grunniens | place: China: Xizang | collected 2019
ATTGAGGTGAATCAGGAAATGGACGCCTTGAAAGAGATGCTTTTGTCTGCAGCTGAGTTAATACGTCCCGGTGGTAGGTTGGTGGTGCTCACCTATCATTCATTGGAGGATAGAATGGTGAAGAATCTGATAAAGACCGGAAATATAGAGGGAAAGAAAGAACAGGATTTTTTTGGGAATGTAGTATGTCCTTTTAGAGCGGTCAACAATAAGGTGGTGATGGCTAACGAAGAGGAACAGCAGCGGAATCCACGCAGTAGAAGTGCGAAACTAAGAATAGCTGAAAAGAAATGACGGATAGTATGGAAGAAAAAGACAGAAAGGCAGGAGCGTGGGGGCATGAAGGTGTATGCGCCTCTGATGTTGCAGTGTCGATGGGCGGCCAGCATGTTCCGGCGGGTGAGAAAGGGAATGGTGAGGAAGCTTCTCCGTTGGAGGTCTTGACCCAAGACGAGGGGGTCGAGCAACGTTCGCATGTTTCGCTTAAAGAGATTTTGGGTGGTGATATTTTAATGGCAGAATGGCTGCGTCGCCAGATGGGGCTTTTGTTGCTTTGTGTGTTTTTTATCATTGTGTATATCACCAATCGTTATTCGTCAGAACAAGAGATGATAGAAATAGATAAGTTGAAGGTGGAATTGACTGAGGTGAAATATCGTGCGCTGACGCGTTCGGGTGAGTTGACAGTAAAGTCGCGCCAAAGTCAGATAGAGAAGAGTTTGCGTCATTCGCCGGACAGTTTGTTGCAAGTGTCTAACGAACCGCCGTTTGTGGTATATTTAGAGGAGGATGCAGAATAATGGATTTTGATAGTAAGAACATAATGCCCCGTTTTAACCTACTTGTGATTGTCATGGTGCTGTTGGGGCTATATATACTGGGAAACGCTGCCTATTTGATGTTGGCGGAGCGTGATTATTGGTTGGTAGTCAGTAAGAAGTTTGTCAAAGAGAATGTGCCAATTCCTGCCAAACGAGGCAATGTGTTCTCAGCCGACGGACAACTAATGGCCAGTATGTTGCCGGAATACAAGATTTATATGGATTTTGTGGCTTATGACAAAAATCCGGAAGAAAAAGCCAAATTGCAACATTGGCGTGATACGATGTTGCTGAATAATATCGATTCCATCTCCAAGGGGTTAAGCAAAATATTCCCTGATAAGTCTGCCAAGGAGTTTAAGGCGCATCTGTTGAAAGGGAAGAAAAACAAAAGAAGGAACTGGTTGGTTTATCCCAAGCGTATCTCATATATCCAATACAAGGAGTGTAAGAAATTGCCTTTATTCAGAGAGTCGCCCAATAGAGGTGGGTTCTATTATACGGAATTTAATGTACGGAAGAAACCATACGGCTCTTTGGCTACTCGAACATTAGGTGATTTGTATGCCGGCAAAGATTCTGCAAAGAATGGATTGGAATTGGCATACGATACCATTCTCAGAGGGAAACCGGGTGTGTCACATCGTTCAAAAGTTCGTAACAAATGGTTGTCCATCGTGGATGTGCAACCCGAAGACGGGTGTGATATTGTGGCAACTATTGACGTTGGCATGCAGGATGCGGCAGAAAAAGCTTTATTGAAGCAACTGAAGAATATTAACGCGGATGCGGGTGTGGTGATTCTCATGGAAGTGGCAACGGGCGACGTGAAAGCCATTGTCAATATGAACAAATGTTCAGATGGAGAGTATTATGAGACGCGAAACAATGCAGTAGCGGATATGATGGAGCCGGGTTCTACTTTTAAGACGGCATCTATCATGGTGGCATTGGAAGATGGAAAGATTACCAAACATGATTCTGTGGCTACCGCCAATGGGCAATGGAAGATGCATGGTCGAGTGATGAAGGACCATAATTGGCATAGAGGAGGTTATGGAACACTGACCATTCCGGAGGTGTTGATGTATTCCTCTAATATCGGAGTCAGTCGTGTGATAGATGAGAATTATTATGATTGTCCGGAGAAATATGTTGAGGGGTTGTATCGTTGCGGAGTCGGTATTCCATTGAATCTTCCGTTAGCAGGAAGTGCGAACCCTCGTGTGAAACACCCAAAGAAAAATAAGAATCTATGGTGGAGAACTTCTTTACCGTGGATGAGCATCGGATATGAAACACAATTACCACCGATTGCTACGCTCACTTTTTATAATGCCATCGCTAATGGAGGTAAGATGGTGAAACCTCGTTTTGTAAGTGCGGTAAAGAAAAATGGTGAAACACTCTACGAATATCCGGTAGAAGTATTGAGAGAGCAAATCTGTTCGCCAAGTACATTGGCAGACATCCAGGAGATGTTGGAGCTGGTGGTCAGTAAAGGTTTGGGAAAGAAAGCCGGAAGTAAGGATTTTAAGGTGTCCGGAAAAACAGGGACAGCGCAGGTGTCACAAGGTGCCGGAGGTTACAAGAGTGGCAAGACTAAATATTTGATCAGTTTTTGTGGTTATTACCCTTCGGAAGAGCCCCAATATAGTTGTATCGTCGCGATACAAAAGACGGGATTGCCGGCATCGGGAGGTGGACATTGCGGTCCGGTGTTCAGCGAGATTGCACAAAGCGTAATGGCGAAAGGTGTTTTCCAGAATGTAACGGAGGCGGCAGATTCGACCGCGGTATTTGTACCTGAAACAAAGGACGGAAATATAGCCGCTGCGCGTTTGGTGTTGGAAGAAATCAATATACCGGTGCGTCACGATATAGATCATGACGTGGCAGATGCTTGGGGTAGTGCAAAAAATATCGGTTCGGCGGTGGCACTTGAAAAGAAACAGGTGGCGGATGAGTTGGTGCCTGATGTTCGTGGTATGGGCGCAAGGGATGCCGTATACTTGTTAGAAAGCAGAGGCTTGAAAGTGACACTTGAAGGAGTGGGAAATGTTGTAGGACAAAGCATTCCCCCTCAAGCGACAATTCAAAAAGGGCAAAGTATACATATCAGACTAAAACGATAAGGAGAATACAATATGAAACTAAACGTTCTTTTGAAGGACATACAAAAGGTTAAAGTGTTTGGTGAAGAAGACAAGGACATTACAGGTGTTCAAATTGATTCACGGAAGATACAGTCGGGACATCTTTTTATAGCGGTAAAAGGAACTCAGGCTGATGGACATTCGTATATCGGTAAGGCAATTGAGTTGGGAGCGTCGGCAGTTGTGTGTCAGGAAATTCCTGATGTAAGGGTAGAGGGAGTGACCTATATACAGGTGGAAGATTCCGAACAGTGTGTAGGGCATATTGCTACGGCTTTTTACGGATATCCGACTTCTAAATTGAAGCTGGTGGGTGTGACAGGAACAAACGGTAAGACGACCATTGCTACTTTGTTGTACAAGATGTTCCGTTCTTTTGGATATAAGTGTGGACTGTGTTCTACGGTGTGCAACTATATAGATGGCGAGGCGGTGCCGACGGAACATACGACTCCGGATCCCATCACCCTGAATCAGTTGTTAGGACGTATGGCGGACGAGGGCTGTGAATATGCATTTATGGAAGTCAGTTCGCATGCCGTAGCACAGCATCGTATCGCAGGATTGAATTTTGTCGGTGGTATTTTCACGAATCTGACACGTGACCATTTGGATTATCATAAGACTTTTGAAAATTATCGGGATGCCAAAAAGGCTTTCTTTGACAGCTTGCCGAAAGAGGCTTTTGCCGTAACGAATGTGGATGATAAGAACGGTCGGGTGATGGTGCAAAATACGAAAGCCAATGTACACACATATTCGTTGCGTTCCATGGCTGACTTCAAGGCGAAAGTCCTGGAAGAATCCTTTGAGGGAATGTGCTTGGATGTGAATGGCAAGGAAGTGAGTGTGGCATTTATTGGAAGATTTAATGTGTCCAATCTGTTGGCTGTATATAGTGCGGCAATTGCTTTGGGACACCAGCCGGAGGAGGTGCTGGTGGCAATGAGTATGCTGCACCCTGTGAATGGACGCTTTGAAACCATCCGTTCGGAAGAGGGAGTGACGGCCATTGTGGACTATGCGCACACGCCGGATGCTTTGGTCAATGTACTGACGACTATCAATGATATTTTGAAGGGGCGTGGCGAGGTCATCACCGTTTGCGGGGCAGGTGGCAACAGGGATAAAGGCAAACGTCCTCTGATGGCACAGGTGGCTGTGAAACACAGTGATAGAGTGATCATCACCAGTGATAACCCTCGTTTTGAAGAACCACAGGATATCATCAATGATATGTTGGCAGGTCTGGATAAAGAACAGATGCGCAAAGTGGTGTCTGTGGTAGACAGAAAAGAGGCTATCCGTACTGCTTGTATGATGGCGCGTCCCGGTGATGTAGTGCTGGTGGCTGGAAAGGGTCATGAGGATTATCAGGATATCAAGGGCGTAAAACATCATTTTGATGACCATGAAGTAATAAAGGAGATTTTTGAAATATAATACGAATAGATATGTTGTACTATCTTTTTAGATTCTTGGAAGATTTTGGCGTGACAGGTGCGCATATGTGGAGCTATATTTCGTTCCGCTCTTTGTTGACATTGATTCTTTCGTTGGTCATTTCTGTTTGGTTCGGTCAGCATTTTATCAATTGGATGAAACGCCACAATGTCAGTGAAGCACAAAGAGATGCAAGTATCGATCCCTATGGACAGAGCAAAAAGGGTGTACCGACAATGGGTGGGGTGATTATTATTGTTTCAATCATTGTTCCTTGCCTGCTCTTCGGAAGATTACGTAATATTTATATGATCTTAATGCTGATTACTACCATATGGTTGGGAATGATAGGTTTTGCCGATGATTACATCAAGATGAAAAAGAGTAAAGATGGGTTGCGTCCTATCTATAAATTGGCAGGCCAGGCATTACTTGGACTTTTTGTCGGTCTCACCTTGTGGCTGAGTCCGGATGCAGTGATACGTGAGAATATCACTTCCGAGAAACAGGGCAATGCGGAGGTCGTGGTTTATAAGAGTGAACCGGTAAAATCCACGAAAACTACGATACCTTTTGTGAAGAACAATAATTTGGACTATGCTGAACTGATGAGTTTCTGTGGCAAGTACAAAAACGCTGCCGGCTGGTTCCTTTTTGTGGTCATGACAACATTGGTGGTGGTTTCTGTGTCAAATGGTTCAAACCTGAATGATGGTATGGATGGTATGACGGCCGGAAACTCAGCTATTATAGGTGTGGCTTTGGGTGTATTGGCATATGTGTCCAGTCATATCTCTTTTGCAAGTTACTTGAATATCATGTATATTCCGGGTTCGGAGGAGTTGGTCATCTTTATCTGTGCATTTGTCGGTGCATTGGTGGGATTCCTTTGGTATAATGCTTATCCGGCGCAGGTGTTTATGGGGGATACCGGTAGTCTGACCATCGGTGGTATCATCGCAGTAACAGCTATCATTATTCATAAGGAGTTGCTGATTCCACTGATGTGTTTCGTCTTCTTGATGGAAAGCCTGAGCGTAATATTACAAGTAAAATATGCCGCTATGGGAAATAAGAAGGGATTGAAATGGAGGGTGTTCAAACGTGCACCTATTCATGATGCCTTCCGTGTGCTTCCCGGACAGCTGTCGGCAGATACAAAAGTATTGGTGAATTGGCCGAAGGGTTGTTGGTTGGAATCAAAAATTACAGTACGTTTTTGGATTATCACCATTATTTTAGCGGCATTGACCATTATTACATTAAAGATCAGATAAAATGGCGAGGATTGTTGTATTGGGAGCAGCCGAAAGCGGTGTAGGAGCTGCTGTTCTGGCGCAGAAGAAGGGGTTTGACGTATTTGTCTCAGATATGGGAAAGGTCAAACAGCGTTATGCAGAGATGCTTGACAATTACGGTATTGCATGGGAAGATGGGCACCATACCGAGACCTTGATTTTAAATGCAGATGAGGTGATAAAGAGTCCCGGTATACCGGATGAAGCACCCATGATCAAGAAGATAAAGGCAGCAGGAATACCCATCATATCTGAAATAGAGTTTGCGGGACGTTATACGCAAGCCAAGATGGTATGTATTACCGGTAGTAACGGAAAGACCACCACGACCTCTCTCGTATATCATATCCTTAAAAACGCAGGATTAAACGTAGGATTGGCAGGAAATATAGGACAAAGTTTGGCGTTGCAGGTGGCTGAGTCGGAGGTAGACTGCTACGTGATAGAACTTAGCAGTTTCCAATTGGATAACATGTATGAATTTCGTGCGAATGTGGCAGTGTTATTGAATATTACTCCGGATCATCTGGATCGTTATGGTTTTGAAATGCAAAACTATGTAGATTCAAAGATGCGGATTTTGCAGAACCAGCAGGAGGACGATGCTTTTATATATTGGGCCAATGATCCGATTGTCAGTGTTGAATTGCCTAAATATCAAGTAAGGTCCAAGATGTGTCCATTCTCCATCTTGACGAAAGAGGGTATGGCTGCCTATGTGGCAGATGAGCAGTATGTATTGAAAGAACCTGTATGTTTTAGTTTCTCCCAAGAAAAACTATCATTGTCGGGCAAACATAATCTCTATAATTCGTTGGCGGCCGGACTTGCTGCCCGTCAGTGTGGGGTTTCTGACGAAGATATCCTAAAGGGTTTGATGAGTTTCAAAGGTGTGGAACATCGATTGGAGAAAGTGGCAACGAGAGGTGGAATAGAATTTATCAACGACTCAAAAGCCACGAATGTGGATGCATGTTGGTATGCGCTTGACAGTATGACCCAGCCGACCATCTTGATTGTTGGGGGAAAGGATAAGGGGAATGACTATCAAGCCATTGCTGAGATGGTAAAAAAGAAGTGCAAGGGTTTAGTGTTCCTGGGGGCGGATAATCAAAAATTGCGAGATTTCTTCGCAGATTTCGGAATACCTACAGCCGATACGCATAGTATGAAGGAGTGTGTAGATGCTTGTATGAGTATGGCTTGTCCTGGTGATGTGGTATTGTTGAGCCCATGTTGTGCAAGTTTTGACTTGTTCAAGAACATGGAAGACCGTGGCGAACAGTTTAAAGAATTAGTAAAGAATATATAAGAGGACAGGTATGGAGTTTTCTTCAAAATCTATCAAGAAATGGAAATTGTTTGAAGGGGATAAAGTGGTCTGGATGGTACTGTTTTTCCTGGCAATCATTTCAATCGTGGAAGTGTATAGTGCTTCCAGCAATATGACATATAAATCAGGGGCTTATTGGAGGCCGATTCTGCAACATGCTTCATACCTGTTAGCAGGTGTTGCTTTTACGGTGGGAATCCATAAGATACCCTGTAAATTTTTCAAGATAGTCCCTCTGGCTTTGCCTCTTGTCGTCTTTCTTTTGGTGTTGGTGATGTTCATGCCTAAGGTGAACAATGCGAGTCGTTGGCTATGGGGCTTCCAACCTTCAGAATTGGCAAAGTTTGTATTGGTCGTGACGACGGCATTCATTCTTTCCAGTACTCGCGACGATCAAGCATCAAAGAAAAGTGCCTTTAAGTTGTTGTTGGTCATTACCGGAGTAATCTGTGGCTTGATTGCTCCCGAGAACTTTTCAACTGCAGGTATGACGGCTATTGTTGTGGGTATGATGATGCTTGTGGGGAAGATGCCTAAAAAGGAGATGAACCTACTGATGGGTTCTATTGTGATTGTCGGGGCGATGGGGTATGGTTTTTTGCGTTTTGCTCCCGTTTCTACCATAGAGACGGTATCCGAAGTGCCCGGTTTGCATCGTGTGGAGACATGGGCGAACCGTTTGAGAGAGGGTGGAGGAAAACCGGAGAATCCGGTGGATTATGACATTACGGACAATCCACAGGTGACACATGCACAGATTGCCATAGCGACTTGTAATGTCATTGGAAAAGGACCGGGAAATTCGGTGGAACGGGACTTTTTGCCACAATCTTTCTCAGATTTTATTTATGCAATTGTCATAGAGGAATTAGGGTTGTTCGGAGCTTTCTTTGTCATGTTCCTGTATATCGTTTTGCTATTCAGAGCGGCTCGAATTGCCTCCCGTTGTAAACGGAATTTTCCTGCCTACCTGGTCATGGGGTTGTCTCTGTTGTTGGTGACGCAGGCCATGATCAATATGGCGGTGGCAGTGGGTGTGTTTCCAGTTACCGGACAACCCCTTCCGCTCATCAGTAAGGGAGGAACGTCTACATGGATCAATTGTGTGTATTTGGGAATGATTTTGAGCGTCAGCCGTTCGGCGACGAAAAAAGATGATGTCCCTGTTGCGGAAGCACTAGAACAAAAAGAACAAACACATTGATTCTTAAAAAATAAAAGAGAAGTAAGCATATAAATTTCAGATTTATTAGTATTTTTGCTGACAAATACACGTGCGCATGAAAGAGGAACTCAGGATTATTGTTAGTGGAGGAGGTACGGGAGGACACATTTTCCCGGCAGTGTCTATTGCCAATGCAATAAAGGCACAACATCCGGAGGCGGAGATTCTGTTCGTAGGAGCAGAGGGGCGTATGGAAATGACAAGGGTGCCGGCAGCCGGTTACCCTATCAAGGCATTGCCGATATGTGGTTTCGATCGTAAGCATCTGCTGAAAAATATTTCTGTGTTTTTTAAAATACTGAAAAGCCGTTGGATGGCTAAAAGGATCATCAAGGATTTTCAGCCGATGGCTGTTGTAGGAGTTGGTGGATATGCCAGTGGTCCGACATTGAACGTGGCTGCCGCTATGGGTATTCCGACTTTGATTCAAGAGCAGAATTCATATGCCGGTGTCACCAATAAACTGTTGGCAAAGGGTGCGAAGAAAATATGTGTGGCTTACGAGGGTATGGAACGTTTTTTTCCGAAAGAAAAAATTATCCTGACCGGAAATCCCGTACGACAGGGATTATTGAACCCGATGAGAAGCAAAGAAGAAGCGATGGCTTCGTTTAATTTGCAACCGGGCAAGAAAACAATATTGCTGATTGGCGGCAGTCTGGGAGCGCGTACTTTGAATGAGAGTGTCCTGGCGAATCTGTCTATGATAGCAGCTGCCCATGATGTGCAGTTGATTTGGCAGACAGGTGGCTATTACTATAACAACATACAGGAACGTTTGAAGAAAGTTGAGGTTCCTTCAAATCTTTTTGTTACAGATTTCATTGCAAAGATGGAAGATGCCTATGCGGTTGCGGATTTGGTCATTTCTCGCGCAGGTGCAAGTAGTATTTCTGAATTGTGCCTATTGGGTAAGCCAGTGATATTGGTGCCTTCGCCGAATGTGGCAGAGGATCATCAAACAAAGAATGCGTTGGCATTGGTGGATAAGGATGCAGCTTTATATGTGAGGGACAGTGAGGCAGAAGAAAAATTGCTACCGCTTGCCATCAGTACAGTTGCGGATGAGGCTCGTTTGAAAACATTGAGCGAGAATGTTAAGAAATTGGCGTTTGAGGATTCAGCGAACAAAATCGCTGAAGAGGTTTATCAATTGGCAGTGGCATACAGAAGAGGAAAGTAATCATGGAAATGAATTCTATAAAAGCAGTTTACTTCGTAGGAATCGGTGGTATAGGAATGAGTGCCATTGCCCGCTATTTCTTGCATAAAGGCTTGGTTGTGGGTGGTTATGACAAGACGCCTACCGATTTGACACGCAAGTTGGAAGAGGAAGGTGCTTTGGTGCACTATGAGGAAAATGTAGAATTGATTCCATTGCCTTGCAGAGATCAAACCGGTTGTTTGGTGGTATATACACCTGCCATACCGGATACCCACCAAGAATTACAATATTTCAAGCAACAGGGTTTTGAGATTGAAAAGCGTGCTCAGGTGTTGGGCGTGTTGACTCAAGCGTATAAAGGACTTTGTGTGGCAGGCACACATGGTAAAACGACCACCTCTTCAATGGCTGCGCATTTGTTGCATCAAAGTCATGTGGATTGTAATGCCTTTTTGGGTGGAATTACCAAAAACTACGGGACAAATTATATTTTGTCTGCTGAAAGTGAATATGTAGTGATTGAAGCGGATGAGTTTGACCGTTCGTTCCATTGGTTGACACCATACGCTACTGTTATTACGGCAACGGATGCCGACCACTTGGATATCTATGGGACTAAGGAGGCTTATTTGGAGAGCTTCAGAAAATATACGTCACTGATAAGACC
>JAEIGA010020393.1_pt1 | contig 10107 bp, 11 predicted proteins | sample 9270691 | NCBI WGS metagenome assembly JAEIGA01 (sample SAMN17057246, study PRJNA624740) | gut metagenome | biome: biome; isolation source: fecal sample | host: Bos grunniens | place: China: Xizang | collected 2019
AAGTGACGATCATCACCAGAACCGAATCGGCCTCCCGATTTTTCCGAACCGCAGCCTGCGCATAGAAGGAAGAAGCGGAAATCCCGCCGAGGGTTTCCCCATTTCCATCTACCAAAGTCAGAGCATCCAGAACATAATCCGCTTCGTTCTCGTCCGAAGTATGCAATGTCGCATACCGAAGTGCCTCATTGCCGCTCCAGATTTTGATTTTGTTCCAATCGGCTTCTCTGCCAGAATAATAAATGTCCGACAGGTTTTTGCAGCCAAAGAAGGCGTTGTCGTCGATGTCCAGAACCGTAGCGGGGATCACCACAGATCTCAGATCGTTGCAATCCTCAATGCAGACGTCGCAAATGAATGCCGCTCCGGTTGGTGCGGGAATGAGGAACTGCACTGCCTTTTCGTTTCTGCCGCAGAAGGAGCAGTAGTGCGTGCTCTTATTTGGTGTGTTTGCCATGTGTCAGCATGACTCCTTTCCCCTGCAATTAGGGTCTTTTTGCAATGATCTTGTCGATCAGACCGTATTCCAGCGCCTGCTGTGCAGTCATGTAGTTGTCGCGGTCCGTATCGCGCTCAATGATCTCCAGAGGCTTTCCTGTGTTCTCGGAAAGGATCTCGTTGAGCGTGCGCTTCACGCGAAGGATCTGCTCTGCCTGGATCTGAATATCGGTTGCCTGACCGCGTGCACCGCCCAAGGGCTGGTGGATCATGATCTCACTGTGGGGAAGGGCAAATCTCTTTCCCTTGGTTCCGGAGGAAAGCAGGAAGGCGCCCATGCTTGCCGCCATGCCGATGCAGATGGTGGACACGTCGCATTTGATGAATTGCATCGTATCGTAAATCGCCATGCCTGCAGTCACAGATCCACCGGGAGAGTTGATATAGAAGGAAATTTCCTTCTCTGCATCCTGTGCCTCCAGGAAGAGCATCTGCGCGACCACAAGGGAAGCGGTGGTGTCATTGACTTCATCAGAGAGAAAAACGATGCGGTCATTGAGCAGGCGAGAGAAGATATCATAGGAGCGCTCGCCTCTGCCGGTTTGCTCAACCACCATGGGGACAAGTGCGTCGCGGGATAGATTTCTCGGATCAAACATACATGTTTACCTCGTTTCTAATAGAATTTTGAACCGGAAATTGCATAGGCGACTTCCGGTTCAATCAGCGTTCAGATTATTTCGTGATTGCCTTTTCCTTTACGAGATCCATTGCCTTCTTGACCTTGATGTCCTCTGCAACAGAATCTACGGGAATAGCGTTACGTACATCCTCAATCTTCATCTGGTATGCATCAGCAATTCTCTGAAGCTCAGCATCGATGTCCTCCTCGGTAGCGGTGAGGTTCTCGAGCTTTGCGATGGTCTCGAGCGCCAGTCTCATCTTTACCTGCTTTTCAGCCTGGGGACGAAGCTGTGCGCGGAGGGAATCCAGATCCATGCCGGTGTACTGGAAGTAGGTCTTGAGGTCGAGTCCCTGCATGCGGAGACGGTTGTCGTAATCGCGTACAAAGTTCTCGGTTTCAGCAACATACATCGCCTCGGGGATCTCAGCAACGAGATTCTCCATCAAGGTCTCCATCAGCTGGCTCTCGAACTTCTCCTCAGCCTCTGCCTGGTGTCTCTTTGTGATTTTTGCCTTGATATCAGCGCGATATTCATCGATGGTGTCAAATTCGGAAACGTCCTTTGCAAAATCGTCATCCAGCTCGGGAAGCTCGATGTGAGCGATCTTGTGGATCACAGTCTTGAATACTGCAGCCTTGCCTGCAAGCTCCTTTGCATGGTACTCCTCGGGGAAGGTTACGTTTACGTCGAACTCCTCCTCAAGCTTGTGACCTGCAACCTGCTCCTCGAATCCGGGAATGAAGTTTCCGGAGCCGAGCTTGAGGGGGTATCCCTCGCCCTTGCCGCCATCGAAGGGAACGCCGTCAACGGAGCCCTCGTAATCAATGGTGCAAACGTCACCCATAGCACTTACGCCATCAGTAACCTCGATTTCTCTGGAGTTGCGCTCCTGAATGGTCTTCAGCTCAGCCTCAACCTCAGCCTTGGTTACTCTTGCAACCTTCTTCTCAGCCTTGATGCCAAGGTAATCCTTGATCTCAGCCTCGGGCTTGGGGAATACCTTTGCGGTGAAAACGACACCGTTCTCCTCGTCAGCGGAAAGAACGTCAAACTCGGGCTGACCAACGGTCTCGCCGATCTTGCTCTCTGCGAGAGCTGCATCAAATGCCTCGGGGAGAATTGCATTGAAAGCATCCTCATAGAAGAATCCCTTGCCGTACATCTTCTCGATCACGGAGCGGGGAGCCTTGCCCTTGCGGAAACCGGGAACGGTTACCTTTGCAGCGTTCTTGCGATAAGAATCGGAGAGCGCCTTCTTAAATGTTTCGCTATCCACGGAAAACTCAAGCGTGATTTCTCCGGGATTGGTCTTTTCGGATTTCAACAGACTCATTTTTTATCATCCTCCAAAAGTTGAAATGGATATTTTTTCATACAAATTATATTATACTTCTTTTTTTCAATTTTGTCAATCTGTTTTTTAAAAATTCATAGATATAAACAAAATCAAGCCTCCCAAACGGGCAGAGGTATAAAATTCAGATAATCAGCGGCGCAAATTGTAAAGTTAATTCCCTCAAAGCATTGCGTTCTCGGGATGTGATACGCGCCGTGAATGTGCCCGAAGTAGCAGGATTTCACTCCAAATTCATGAAGGATATCCAAGATCTCACGGCAGACGAAATCGTTCCAAACGGGAGGGAAGTGCAAAAATACGATCAAAGGCAATTCTTCGCCCTCTCTCTGAAGCTTTTGTGCCTCCTCCAGGCTCAAGCGAAGTCGGATCGCCTCGCGGTTGACGATCTTTGCATACTCCACCTCTCCGATGGTGTGCTGCTGAGATTCCTCAACAAACCAACCTCTCGTGCCGCAAACGATGCAGTTATCAAAGCGATGCGCGTTGTTATAAAGAATGTTGATGGAATTGATGCCGTTCGTCTCCCAAAAGGCACGAAGCTTGGAATGGGTCGACCACCAAAAATCGTGATTTCCTTTTCCGATCAGCTTTTGACCATTGAGGGAATCCAGAAAGCGAAAATCATCCAGCGAGTCCTCAAGCTTCAGGCTCCAGGAGATATCCCCGGGAATGATAACGGTATCCTCGGGAGAAACCACCGCATTCCAATTTTTTTCAATTTTTTTCATGTGATCCTGCCATCTCGCCCCGAAAATGTCCATGGATTTGGAACGGTCGGAGGAAAGATGTAAGTCTGCCATGACAAATAACGACATGAGAACAGGCTCCTTTTTAGGTATAGATTCAATGGTTTTGTACAGACTATCGATGAGAGATCATTCTCTTAATTTCTGAATTCGGAAAGGAAGAACTGAAATGGATACCTGCAATTCCAAGGATTACGGATGCAAGCACATCAAGGGAATCAAATGTGACGTAAAGAACTGCTACTATCACAACGCCGAGACCTACTGCACTGCAGAGCAGATCTCTGTAGGCCCTCAGAACGCGGATACGTCCGGAGAGACGCTTTGCGCGACCTTCAAGCCCAAGAACTGTTGACCTGACAGAGGCTTGAATGCGGGCGCCGTGAAAACGGCGCCCGTTTTGTTTTATCCCAAGTATTCCAGAACCGCCTGTGCCATTTCGGTGCGGTCACGTACCATGGTGAAGTTAACAGGTCTCTTTGCCAGTCCAACAAGCGGATAGGGGATCTCAACGCCGGTCAGCTCGGTCAGCTGATCAAGTGCCGCGAGATCAGATTCGGGATCCTTTCCGGCCAGCGAGCGGTAAACGTTGTTTGCAAACTTGTAGGGGCTCGCCGTGGAATCAACAACCAGGGGAAGGCTTTCCTTGGTGTCTGCAAGATACTGCTCAGCGGCGTAGATCGCAACGGCAGTATGTGTGTCAGCCAGATAGTTGCACTCGTTGTAGATGCTGCGGATCGTTTCTGCAGTCTGCTCCTCACTTGCATAGTAGCCGACGAAATTCTTCTGGATCTCTGCAAGAACGTCGGCGTCAACCGTGTATTTTCCGGTTTCCTTAAGCGACTTCATGTATGCCGCGGTGCGCTCGCTGCCTGCAGCAAAGTAAAGCAGACGCTCAAGATTACTGGAGATGAGAATGTCCATAGAGGGAGACATCGTCAGGTGGAAATCGCGGTTGCGGTCATAGGTTCCGGTGCGCAGGAAGTCTGTGAGAATATTGTTGGTGTTGGAAGCGCAAATAAAGCGATTTACGGGAAGACCCATAAGCTTTGCAATATAACCGGCAAAGATGTTTCCGAAGTTACCCGTGGGTACGCATACGTTGAACTTGTCACCAAACTTGCACTTGCCTGCGTTGAGCAGGTCGCAGTAAGCAGAAACATAGTAAACGATCTGAGGCGCGAGACGACCCCAGTTGATGGAGTTTGCGCTGGAGAAGACGTAACCCTTTGCGTCAAGCTTTTTCGCCATCTCTGCATCTCCAAAGATCTCCTTGACACCGGTCTGCGCATCGTCAAAGTTTCCTTCGATCGCACACACGTTCACGTTAGAACCGGTCTGGGTTGCCATCTGCAGCTTCTGAACGTGGCTTACACCGTCAACGGGATAGAAGACCATGATCTTCACGCCATCTATGTCGCGATAACCCTCGAGTGCCGCCTTTCCGGTGTCGCCGGAGGTCGCAACAAGGATGAGTGCGGTGCGCTTCTCGCCGGTTTTTACCAGTGCTCTGGAGAGCAGACGGGGCATGATCTGAAGCGCCATGTCCTTGAATGCAGCGGTAGGGCCGTGCCAAAGCTCCATGATCTCCAAGGGGGCTTTGATGGATACGAGCGGTGCGGCACCGCCGATGAAACTCTCGGGGGAGTATGCAAGCTTGCAATCCTCCAAAAGCTCCTCCTCGGTATAGTCGGTAAGGAACATGGAGAGGATCTTTGCCGCACGCTCAGCGTAGGATTTCTTGCAAAGAGAAAGAATGTCCTCCTCGGTCAGAGCTGGAATGTACTCGGGAACGAACAGTCCTCCGTCATCAGCCAGACCCTGCTTGATTGCCTGTGCAGCAGTTACAGTTGCCTTCTCGGTGCTTCTTGTACTTCTGAAATAGATCATTTTTCTTCTCCTGGTATATGTTTTTTAAAATTGTTTTCGTGATGGTTTGTTTGCGCGGGATCACGTCAGATACCGAGTCGCAAACTGATGTGCGTTTCTGAAAAAGAGTTTATCCAACAGAGCGTCGGAATAATAATTTGAAAGATACTCGCGCAGGGAGGGGATTGCCGCAAGATCGGGAAGATCGGCCGGCATCGTTGCGCCGTCCATGTCGCACCCGAAGCATAGCGCATCCTCACACCCTTGCTCCAGAAAATACTCCATATGTCTCAAAACATCCTCTCGCGTCGCCGATTTTTGATTGGACAAAAAGGGGCGATGAAGATTCAATCCAATGATTCCGCTCAGTGCAAGCAGATCGCGGATTTGATCCCGACGGAGATTTCTTGAAACGGGGCAGATATCATAGGCGTTGGAATGGGAAGCGATTGCAGGGCGCCCCTCGCGCGATGCGATCTCAAGGATCTCGTCGGCAGAGCGAAGGGAAGCGTGCGAAATATCTGCGATCATGCCGAGTGAAACAGCATCCCTGATTGCATGCCTTCCAAAATCGGTTAACCCCTTGTCTGTGTCGTGAGAGCCGCCAATGCAGGTCTCGCCTCCCCAAAGCGGGGTGAGGATTCGGAATCCGAGACGGTGCAACTCCTCCACTCTCTCCAGCCTTCGATTCAGAACTCTTGCATCCTCAAGGGCAAGTAAGAGGGAAGCACCGCTTCCAATCTCATCTCCCTTGGTAACAAGTGTAGCCCTTCCTTCTCGAATCGATCGATCTGCGCGCAGATAGGCAAGAACATCTCGCAGTCGCCTCCATCCTTCCTCATTTTCCGTTGAAGGTTCTGTCCAGATCGCCATGACCTGAACGTATGGATCAAGATCAGCCGCTTTTTGGAGGGAGACCGAGAGAGAATTGCTCTCAAGGGCTTCTCCTCGACTGAAAATCTCGGTTGCAGTATCGCAATGAAGATCAAAAAATGAGGTTCTCATGCGTTCAGTATGCTCCCTTTATGTGATGAATCCTGAGCACTCGTGGCTTTTTACATTCGTCAGATGCTTCAAGCCAGATCTCGATCACATCCATGCGAGGCTTTTTCGAGGTTGGATGCTCATATAAATATTGCTTTGCCGCCTGTCTTGTAAAGCGTCGCTTGTCGGCGTTGACCGCGTGCCCCGGGGGAGGGGAGGTGTCTAGCTCGCTCGGATGGTAGCTCCTTGCCTTGACCTCCACGAAGGCGATCGTTTTCCAAGTAGCTGCAACAATGTCGATCTCGTGGTGTCCGGCGCGATAGTTTTGCTCTTTTACCGCGTATCCGTGAAGACGGAGATAGCGAGCCGCGTACCTCTCGCCAAAGCTTCCGATGGAATGGCTCTTAGGATTTATTTTCATCGCGGTCAAGAAAACGAATGAATTGCTTGCGGTGGATAGGAGATGGCCCATGCTGTCTGAGTGCATCCATGTGCGCCTTCGTGCCGTATCCCTTGTGCTTTGCGATCCCATATTCGGGATACTGTCGATCAAGATCGATGCACTGACGGTCACGCGTCACCTTGGCAAGGACAGATGCCGCCGCGATGCTGGGGGAGAGTGCATCTCCGTGGATCACCGCGCGTGCGGGAATCTGAAAATCTCTTGCGATATTTCCGTCGATCAGGGCAAAATCCGCCTTGATCTGTAGTCCGTCAATGGCGCGGCGCATGGCGAGCAGATCTGCCTCCAAAATGTTCAGGGCATCGATTTCCTCAACGGTTGCCTCTGCAATAGAGTATGCCAAAGCGTTTTGGCAGATGACGTCAAAGAGTGCCTCGCGTTTTTTTGCGGTCAGCTTTTTAGAATCGTTCAATCCCTTGGGGATATAATCCGGCGGAAGAATGACCGCGGCTGCGACAACGGAGCCGCAAAGCGGACCTCTGCCTGCCTCGTCTACACCGCAGATTGCAGTAAATCCTTCTGCACGAAGCTCTTGTTCAATGCTTTGCTCCATGACTTACGCCCTCCGTTCAGGCTTTTCCACGCGGTCGAGGGTAATACGACCGATCTTGGCGGAGCGGAATTCCTCCAGCAGCATGGCAGCGGTGCGCTCCTCGCTCACCTCTCCGCCGCTGATCAAAAATCCGCGCTTTCGTCCGATTGCAAGAAAGATATCATAGTCGCTCATATCCTCCGGAATGCTCTCCAGCTTGTATCTTGCGGCAAGCATTTCGGGATACAGACGGCGCAATCTTCCGCAAAGAATCACGGCAAGTGTCTCGGTGTCCAGAATATCGTCCTTGATCGCGCCTGTCAGTGCCAGATTTTCACCAACGCGCTTTTCCTCAAACTTCGGCCACAAAATACCGGGCATATCCAACAGATCCACACCGATCGCCGTGCTCACCCATTGCTTGTCGCGCGTGACTCCGGGGCGATTTTCGACCTTGGTCTTTTTGTTGCCGCAGATCTTGTTGATCAGCGAGGATTTTCCAACGTTCGGAACGCCGAGCACCATCGCGCGAAGATGCTTGCCGGACATTCCCTTGGCTTCATATCTTTGAATTTTTTCAGCCAGAAGCTGACGAATGGCAGGGGCGATGCGATTCATGCCCTCACCGTTGACACAGTCAATGATGAGACAAACCGTATTTTCGTTGGTGTAGTACTGTTGCCAAATTTTGTTTTGTGCGGCATCCGAGAGGGAAGCCTTGTTGAGCAAGAGGATCGTAGGCTTTCCGGATGTCAGACGTGTGATCTCGGGGTTTCTGGAGCTATAAGGGATTCTGGCGTCCAGAATTTCCAGGATCACATCCACGTTCTTGAGGTTCTCCGAGATCATGCGGCGTGTTTTCGCCATATGACCGGGAAACCATTGTATCGTTTCAGATGGCATGATTTGCCCATCCTTTCTGCTTTTTTTATGCGAGAACTGTAAACGGAGAAAGTCTCAGAATGACCTTGCCGAGAATACATTGCTCGTCAATAAATCCGATGTCGGGATGGCGGCTATCCTTGGAATTGTTTCGGTTATCTCCCAGGACAAAGACCTTTCCCTCGGGAACGGTCGCCGTATAAATCCCTGTGCTGTAATCAAAATTCATGTAGAACAGATTGTCGTATCTTCCCGTGATCTCATCGGTGATGCGATCCTTGAGAACGGAGTGGCTGTCCTCGTACGGAATACCGTCTACCGTGATTTCGTTCGTTTGGGTATTGATGATCACTTCCTGTCCCTCGAGCGCGATCACGCGCTTGACAAGCGTTTTTTGCTTGTTTGACGTCTCCGGAAGATGAAAAACGATGATATCATCCTGCTTTGGCTGATAAGCGACGTTGTGGAGTAACAGGTATTCGTTGTGATGGAGGGTGTTTTCCATGGATTCTCCGTCCACGCGACAGAGTCGGACGCCGAAGGTGAAGATCATCAGAACCGCAAAGATCGAAATGACAAACAGCTCCAGATAATCAAAGGCGCCGCGAACAAGGCGATGAAACAAAGATTCCTGATTTTCGGTTTCGTTCATTGGAAATCCTTTCTCGTTATTTGGTCATAAGCTCCATCAGCTCATAACCGAACGGGATATAATTTTGCTTTCTTGCCGCACTTTCCTCAGAGAAGCTGTCAACGCCGTCGAGCGACTTGTCGGAGGAATAGAGGAAGAAGGGAACAGGATCGATGGTGTGTGTGCGCAAGCGAATGGGCGTGGGGTGATCGGGAAGCACCAGGATCTTAAAGTCCTCGCCGCAAGCGGAGAGATACTCATATACAGGCTTGAGGATCTCCGAGTCAATTTTTTCAATCGAGAGGACCTTATTTTCAAGCTCTGCGCGGTGTCCGCATTCATCGGGCGCCTCAACGTGAACGTAAACGTAGTCGTATCCGTCAGAGAATGCCTTGATCGCGGCATCGGCCTTTCCCTTGTAGTTGGTATGTACGTTGCCCGTCGCGCCCTCGACGTCGATCGAGGTCATGTTGGCGCAGAGAGCAATTCCCTTGATCAGATCCACCGCAGAGATGACCGCTCCGCGAAGATTCCATTTCTCACTGAAGTTCGGAAGGGCAGGCTTTTTGCCGGGGCTCCAGAACCAAGCCGAGTTGGCAGGCTTCAGTCCTCTTGCGCGTCTTGCCTCGTTGACGGGGTGATGATTCAGAACGTCAAAGCTCTCTCTCATGAGGCGATAGAACTCTCTGCCGCCGTTTTCCTCCTTCGGGAGGTATTCGCCGATTCTCTTGCCGAGAATATCGTGCGGTCTCATGAAGGGATAGGTATCATTGCCGTTTTTCCAAATGAGGCAATGACGGTAGCTGACACCCGTGTAGAACTTGCGGATGTCATCTCCGAATTTTTCCTGAAGCGCCTTGATCAGCTCGTCTGCCTCAGGTGTTGTGATCTCATCTGCGCTGTGGTCAAGAATGATTTTGTCGTCGTAGTCCTCGCCCTCGTCGGAGAGGGTGACAACGTTGCATCGATAAGCGGTTTCATCCGGAAGCATTTCGATTCCCATGCTGACCGCTTCGAGGGGAGAGCGTCCCTTCGAGTAGACCTTGGGGTCAAAGGAAAGAATAGACATATTTGCAGTGTCGCTTTCGGGCACCATTCCTTCGGGCACGTTTGATACAGTTCCTACAAGCGCTCGGGATGCCAGCATGTCCATGGTGGGCTTGACTGCGGCTTCCATGGGGGTGCGATTTCCGAGTGCTTGAATTTTTTCATCTGCCATTCCGTCAGGAATCAAAACAAAATATTTCATGAGTTGCCTCCAGTAAATTATATTCAACATATTATATCATATATTTTTGAAAAGTACAAGGGGAAGAATCATTTTTTTTGAACAGAATTTGATTCACTTTCCGATTCTTTTTGTTGTTTTTGAACAGAGAACAAAAAAGAGGGGGAATATAGGAAGTTTTATCTTGCTTTTTGACAGCGTTTGTGATAAAATAAAAGGGATGAAGAACAAAAGGAGATCGCTATGAACGAGGAAAAGTCTCAGGACGAATTGAAGATCAAGCAGCAAAGG
>JAEIGA010020394.1_pt1 | contig 10107 bp, 7 predicted proteins | sample 9270691 | NCBI WGS metagenome assembly JAEIGA01 (sample SAMN17057246, study PRJNA624740) | gut metagenome | biome: biome; isolation source: fecal sample | host: Bos grunniens | place: China: Xizang | collected 2019
GATAATTAAAACAAACAAAAACATGAATATAGAAACATTGGCAACACAGGGTAGAGAGAAAGTTTCAAACGGCTTGGCCGGAATAGACGTAAACAAACTAAACAAACTTAGAAACAAAAACTTACGCGATTGTTTTTCACACTTTGACGATGATCCTTATCGATTGAAATTCACAGCACGCATACACGGTATAGAATTTATAAACGATGCTATGTCGCGCACTCCAAACGCTACATGGTATTCGTTGGAAACAATGGATAAAGCCGTTATTTGGATTGCCAATGGCGATAACAACACTACTGATTTTACAAGCCTTATCCCTCTTGCTCTACGCAAAATACGTATGCTGATATGTATTGGTGAAGACAATCATCGCCTACACGAAGTGTTTTCAGGAATAATACCAACAATTGTTGATGCAAATTCCATAAAAGATGCTGTAACAAAAGCTCTTTATTCCGACATAAACAACTCTGTGGTACTATTCTCGCCGGCCTGCGAAAACGGAGTTCCGATGAGAGAACAAGGCAACGAGTTTCAACGTGAAGTTTACGACTTATAATTAAACAACTTAGAAAAAACAATCACAAGAAAAAAATGAAAATTGGTGCAAAATATTATTTACGAGGCGACAAAGTAATTTGGATTGTTATAATAATCCTTAGCTTTATATCGTTGATTGAAGTATATAGTTCTATAGGTAAATTTGCATATGACAAAGAAGCAAATACTATATTTCTATTTCTAAAACATTTAGGTATAATTTGCTTTACATACATCGCCACGATTATAATGTCTCGCATTGATTATCATTATTTTGCCCGCTTGTCACAATGGGGGTACTATATCTCTGTTATAGCCCTTATTGCCACTTTTGTTACATACATGTCATTCGGCTCCAGTAAAGGAGCGGGAAGATGGTTAGAAATACCGGTAATAGGAAATTTTCAACCATCGGAAATTGCAAAATTCATTCTTGTGATATATACAGCCCGAATGGTAGCAAAGGCAAAAGACAGTATAAAAGAATTGGATACATTTAAAAAACTTATGATTCCAATAATTGTTATACCTGCTCTCATATTCCCCCAAAACTTTTCTACTGCAGGCATTTTGTTTGTTACATGTTTTACAATGTTGTTTTTGGGGAACGTAAATTCCAAGTATTGGTTCAGAGTTGCCGGAGCCGGACTACTTGTTTCTGCAATAGCTTTTTGTATAGTAATAAACAAAGCCGACAAAGCACAACAAGAAACGACAGAAATCAATACTGCAAAAATAGATGCTTTTAGAAGCGACACTTGGATGCAGCGTATAATTGATTGGCGCGAGAATGACAAAGAAGCCAATACTCAGATAAATACTGCCCGCAAAGCTATTGCTACCGGATCCCTTACGGGAGTTATGCCGGGAAACACCATACAAGGACGACTACTTAGCGAATCACACAACGACTTTATATATGCAATAATAATAGAGGAATTGGGGTTCGTAGGTGGTATAAGTATACTATTTCTATATTCTGTACTATTCTTTAGATGTATCGTAATTGCACGCAATTGCAACAGCGCATTCAGATCTCTGACCGTTTCGGGTCTGGGCTTACTTATATATCTTCAAGCTCTTATAAATATGGGCGTTGCCGTGGGATACCTACCCGTTACAGGACAAACATTGCCTTTTATAAGCTACGGTGGAACATCGTATCTTTTCACAGGCTGTGCCATAGGTGTGATTCAATCTATATGTGAATCATTCAAAATTGAAAAAAGAGCTTTGGAAACAGCTGAGAAAAATAATAACCCAGTAATAAATAATAAAACAATAAACGAATAGATATGAAAGTAATAATAAGTGGAGGAGGAACAGGGGGACACATATTTCCTGCATTAGCCATTGCTAATGCCATAACAGAACGCTATCCAAATTCTAACATCCTATTTATAGGTGCCATTGGCAAAATGGAAATGGAAAAAGTGCCTGCTGCAGGTTATCCCATTGAAGGATTGCCTATTGCCGGATTGCAACGCAAACTATCATTAAAAAACTTATTACTTCCTATAAAACTATTCAAAAGCCAACAACGAGCCAAAGAGATTATAAAAAAATTCAACCCGGACATAGTGGTAGGTGTAGGTGGATATGCTAGTGCTCCAACACTAAAGATGGCTGAAAAGCTGGGCTATCCTACTATTTTGCAAGAACAAAATTCATATCCGGGACTTACAAACAAAATGCTCGCAAAGAAAGCAAACAAAATATGTGTTGCATATGATGGACTTGACCGCTTTTTTCCTAAAGAAAAGATTGTTTTTACGGGCAATCCTGTAAGAAAATCAATAGAACAAATGGATGTAACCAAGACTGAAAGCACTAATTTCTTTGACCTTGACCCCAACAAAAAAACAATACTTTCGATAGGCGGCAGTTTAGGTGCTAGAAGCATAAACGAAGCATTGCATGCAAACATTGATTTCTTTAAGAAAAACGATATTCAACTAATTTGGCAAACAGGAAAATGGTACTACAACACAGCAAAAAATGCTGTAGCTGAAGCTAAAGCCGAAAACAATATAAAAGTTTTTGACTTCATAGCGGCAATGGATAAAGCATATTGTGCTGCAGATAGTATCATATCGCGTTCGGGAGCTATAGCAATATCTGAACTTTGCCTTGTGGGCAAACCAACTATATTGATACCTTCGCCTAACGTTTCGGAAGACCATCAGACAAAAAATGCCATGGCACTAGTAAACAAAGGCGCCGCAATAATGATTGCAGACAACGAAATAACGAACAAACTTGCACATACATTAGGCGACTTTATGAAAGACAAAGAAAAACAAAGTGCAATGAGCAAAGCCTGCTTAAATATGGGAGTAAGAGATGCAGCAAACAAAATAGTTGATGAGATCGACTCTATAATAAAACAACGATAAAAAACTTGTACAAACAATAATAATGAAAGATATAAAAACATATTATTTTTTGGGTATCGGTGGTATTGGAATGAGTGCTTTGGCAAGATATTTCAAAAGTTTGGGACACAATGTTTCGGGCTACGATAGAACAGCCACTAAACTTACACTCCAACTCGAAAGCGAAGGAATAGAAATACACTACACTCCCAACATCAACCTCATACCAAAGACGGTAGACTTGGTAGTGTACACTCCTGCTATACCATCAGATAACGAAGAATACACTTATATCGTTAACAATAATATACCACTAAAAAAACGAGCAGAAGTATTGGGCGAAATAACCCAAGACAAAAAATGTATTGCTATAGCCGGCAGTCATGGCAAAACTACAACATCGGGAATGATAGCCCATATATTGAGCAAAAGTTCGGTAGGATGCTCAGCTTTTCTTGGCGGCATTGCGAAAAACTTCGACAATAATTTCATCCTCAATAGCAATAGTGAATATGTAGTGGTAGAAGCCGATGAATATGACCGTTCATTCCTCCAACTGCACCCCACATACTCCGTTATAACAGCTACAGATCCTGACCATTTGGATATATACAAAACCCACGAAAACCTTTTGACTGCATTTGCCCAATACGGAAATCAGACTCAAAAAGATGGTAAACTTTTCATCAAACAAAATATAGATTTGGATATAAACGAGAGCGTAAATATAGAACACTACTCGTTTGACAATATAGAAGCCGAATACTATGCATGGAATGTACGCATATACAAAGGCAACTACTTTTTTGACCTACACACCTCAAAGCATATATATTACGATATGGAACTAACCGGTGCACCACTATATAACATAGAAAATGCAGTGGCGGCATGCGCAATAGCATTGGAGTGTGGTGTAAATGAACATGAACTACGCTACGGATTAAAAACATTTGAAGGAATACGTCGACGTTTCGATTATAGAATAAAAACAGACAATTTTGTATTTATCGACGACTATGCCCATCATCCAATGGAGCTTAGTACCGTAATAGAATCCGTAAAAAGATTATATCCAAACAAACGTATTGTTGGTGTTTTTCAACCCCACTTATACTCTCGTACTATGGATTTTGCCCAAGAATTTGCCGATTCTCTTTTGCCTTTGGACGAAATCATACTTCTGGATATCTATCCGGCACGAGAAAAACCAATACCGGGTATTTCGTCGAAAACCATACTTCACAAAATAAATAAAATGAGCAAATATCTTTGCGGAAAAGAAGAGTTATGCAGTGTGCTATTGGCATTGGCACCAGACGTACTGATAACACTTGGAGCAGGAGATATTGACGCTCTTGTACCAACAATAGAAATGGCATTTAAAGAAGAACTTGAAATAAAATAAATGATATGAAAATAAACCGTAAATACTCAATAGCATTAAAATTTATATCAATCATACTTGTGGTTGTATGCATTGTGTATGCAAATATTTCTCGCGGAAAAGCCGAAATCAACGGTTTGAACATCGATATCGAATACAATGGTAATGACACTTTGGTAACAGCAACGGCTCTAAAAAATATAATGGCATCAAAAATACCGGATATAAACACTTTTACCATAAACGATATTGATAGAAAGAAGATCGAAGACATCATAAAGCAAAACCCATACATAGAATCAAGCAATGTATCGGTAAGTATAAAAGGTACTATTCAGATAAATGCTGTACAACGAACACCCATAGTGAGAATAATACAAAATTCAAAGCAATTCTATTTGGACAATAATGGCAAATACATACCGGCTAGTCGTATAAATAATCCAAATGTAATCATAGCAAGCGGATATATCATTGGCACCATTAATGATGAAATGAACAAAAAAAATATCGATACTACTGAAAACGACATCAGTCGTATCTACAAACTAGCAACTTATCTTATAGAACACAAAGATCTGAAACCACTGTTTGATCATATATACATTTGCCAAAACGGCGATATAGAATTGGTTCCCAAAGTAGGCAACCATACCATCGTAATAGGAGATTTGAATAATTTGGACGAAAAGTTTGAAAATCTTTTCGCTATATATAATAAAGGGTTTTCCAACATCGGCTGGGACTCTTACAAAAAAATAAATTTGAAATTTAAAAACCAAGTAGTGTGTACAAAAAAATAAATAACCATGAGTAATGAAATTATCGTCGGTCTCGACATAGGAACAACAAAAATAGCATGCTTTATAGGCCAAGCTAGCGAAAACGGAAAAATAAAGATACTAGGTTGGGGAAAAACCTCGAGTATCGGAGTTCAACATGGCGAAGTAAAAAATATAATAGAAACAGCCAACGACATACAAAGAGCGGTAGAAGAGGCTTCTGAAAGAGCAAACTACGAAGTAACAGAGGTATATGTGGGTATAGCAGGAAAACATATCAAGAGTATACAAAACCGTGGTGCCCTAACACTAAGCAAACAACAAAAGATTATCGATAAAAACGACATAAAGCAACTTATCGATAACCAACGAAACATTATGTTACCTGCCGGAGAAGAAATTATACATATCATTCCGCAAACATTCTTCGTAGACAATGAAGAATTAACCGTAAACCCAATAGGAGTTCCGGGAAATTGCTTAGAAGCAATATTCCACATAGTAACAGGAAATACTAGATGTCTTGAAAACATTAAACAAAGTGTTTTGAATGCAGGCTTACGGATAAAAGGAGTTGTATTGGAACCCATAGCTTCGGCCGAAAGTACATTGGACGATATAGAAAAGAAAGCAGGGGTGGCATTGGTAGATATTGGGGGTGGCACCACCGATATAGCCATATTCGAAAATGGAGTTATCCGCCACACTGCAGTAATACCTATGGCAGGAAACCTTATTACCAAAGATATTCATGAAGGATGCACTATAGCACGAATTGAACAAGCCGAAAATTTAAAAATAAAATTCGGATGTTGCCTACCAAGCGAAGTAAATGCCGATGATATTGTAAGTATTCCCGGATTACGCGGCCAAGCACCACGCGAAATATCAATGAAAACACTCGCCGGCATCATAAATGCACGTGCCAAAATGATATTGGAACTCGTGGCACGAGAAATAGAAATAGCCGGTTTTTCTAAAAAACTTATGGGCGGAATGGTACTTACCGGAGGTGGTGCACAACTCAAATACATCAAAGAATTAGCCTCATACATATCAGCTACAAACTCGCGCATAGGAATACCAAACGAATATCTCGAAACTCCTAGTGAAATAGATCATCCAATGTATGCAACAGGAGTAGGATTGGTACTATACGGACTGAAAGAGATAGAAGACAACAAGACATCGGAAGAGAAAGAAGAATTTGTATCTTTTGACAAAGTTTACGAAGAACCCACCATTGATAATGACGATACTAAAAAACCATCCGGCATAGAGGGAATTGGAAAAACAGTATCAAAATGGTTGACCGCCTTCTTCAAAGATGACAATATTACTTAACAGCAACATGTTGAAAATTACTTTTTAAAGACCTTCTGTATTGAAAAAATAAAATGTAATTTTACACTTGGAATATAGTACGCCTATAACAAGGCAAGTTTTTTGTAGTCAAATATATACATATAACAAAAACATGGAAGAAGACATATTAAACGGCAATAATGGTATGATTTTTGATGCTCCCAAAGACCAAGCATCATATATTAAAGTAATCGGTGTTGGCGGTGGCGGTAGCAATGCAGTCAATCACATGTATCGTCAAGGTATTAAAGGCGTAGATTTTATCGTTTGTAATACTGATGCGAAATCGCTCATGCAAAGTCCTGTACCCACCAAAATAAAATTAGGTGAATTAGGAGCAGGTAGCAAACCCGAAGTAGCAGAGGCAGCAGCTCGTAAAAGAGCTGACGAGATAAAAGAAATAATATCCAACAATACAAAAATGCTATTTATAACTGCCGGCATGGGTGGTGGTACAGGTACGGGAGCAGCACCGGTAATAGCAGAAATTGCTAAACAAGTTGACATCGATGACGATGTAAACAAAATTTTGGTAGTTGCAATCGTTACATTTCCATTAGCATTTGAGGGTCCTCGCCGCAAAAAACAAGCCGAAGAAGGAATAAATGAATTGCGAAAATACGTTGATTCCATCATCATAATAAACAATGACAAACTTCGCGATTTCGGAAATATGAAAATGAGCGAAGCCTTTGCTAAAGCCGACAATGTATTGCTTACAGCAGCAAAAGGTATTGCCGAAATTATCACCGTAGAAGGATATGTAGCCGTTGACTTCCGTGATGTAAACACTGTTATGGCCAATTCGGGTACTGCTCTAATGGGAGCCGGTGTAGCAAAAGGTGATAACCGTGCTTCTGAAGCCATAGAACTTGCCTCAACAAGTGTACTGCTTAACGACAACGATATATCGGGTGCGAAAAACATACTATTGTATTTCTCATATAGTTCGGATTGCGAAATAACTATGGATGAAATTGATACCGTTACCAACTATATTGCCAACCTTACAGGGGGTGAAACCGACATTATATGGGGTATGGGGCCAGACGAAGAACTAGGAGAAAACTTATCTATAACTCTTGTTGCTACAGGTTTCGAAGCTAAAAAAATCGAACGTCCGTCAGGTACTACTACAGTACTATCTGATGACTGGCCAAAAGAAACACAAACCACCAAAGCTACAGCCACTGATGAAATAACAATAAAACATGTTGATACTGCAAAAACAAACGAACATGTTATGGCAGAATCCAATATACACACTTCTAATCCGACTGACATTTACGGTGGAAGTACAAACAATTCATCACAGTCCAATAGCACCAACAATACCCCTACCAACCGTAGTAAAGGACATGTTTATAAATTGGAAGAAGATGAAACAACCACTACTACTATGCCTCGAATGGAAAACAACGATGACTCCGACATTGTGTTAAAACAATCTCAACTACAATACCTCGATATATCTGAAACTACCATTAGCAAACAGGGAAGCATAAACGGAATGGAAAATGTAGGCAAAATGGATGATGAAGCTGCTTTGAATCGTGCTTCACGCATATCTCGCATACATTCCATGCTTAACGATGAAGAAGGCTTGAATAAACTACGTAGTATTCCTGCATATCAATTGCTGAACGAAGATATTTATCAAACACCTTCGTCATCATCAAGCGAAGTGTCGGGAAGTATTGATGCCAACGGAATGATGCAGATGCAAAACGGATTCTTACATCAAAATCCGGATTGATTAATATAAATAATACCGTTCATTTTTTACACACTAAAACAAAACGAACATAGGTGGAAATATATCATTCATGGGCAAAATATAGAATGAAAAAAACATTGTAGTACCCACCTTGTTCGTTTTTTTTGTATATATTTGGCAATATATCTACCTCACCCTTGCATTCCACAACATTAAAATATATGAATTATCTCTCATATCTGCTTAAAGCAAAAAATCAGTACAACCTTCATAGCCCATATCTTTTTAGTTTCTACAACGAATTAATAGCTTCGAAAATAAATAGAAATGTAATAATCCCTCCTCTTGAGAAGGATGAACAAATTATATACAAAATAATAAACTCATTTCAACCTAAAACCATCTTTATAAGCAAAGACATACCTGCCGAAAGAATAAAAAATATAGTAGACAAAGCAACAAAAAAAACACCAAATTACAATTGTGATTCAACAATAGACTGTGCTATAATAAGCCACGAATGGAATGAAATACGAAACCATGTAGGTCCAAACAGTGTAATAATCCAATATCGTCCACATAAAAACATTGAAGCAAGCAAAACACTAGAAACTTTAAAATCAGACCTAAAAATAAAAGTAACCATGGATATGTACCATATAGCCATAGCACTACTCCTACCCCACTTACACAAACAAAACCTTATACTAAGATAATACCTACTGAAAATCCTCTGTATTCCGGGAAAATAAATTTGCACCGGGATAAAAAATAGAAGTCCAACTTTAGGTAACTTTTAGACTTGCAGTCTACCATGATGATTCAAAAGATGTAGAAATCTTTATAGCAAAATCCCACAAAACGTATGCAAAGCAATTTCTAGAAATTGCCTATAATAAAAGGAAGAAAACAAATCAGTTTTCTTCCTTTTGCTTTTATTATACAGTAATATATAGGTGAACTACTTTATTACCACTATCTTTTGAGCTCTGTAGTTGCCTATCTTCACGAAGTATGCACCCGATATTGGCACCTCGAATTCCAATCTCGAATACTCGTCTCGCTTGGTAGCCAATAGGCGACCGTTCATATCAAACAGCATTACATTGTTACCCTCGGCACCTTCCACTACTATGCGGCTATGGCTCGAATATACACGGGCATTTATTACCGCAACGTCTTCTATACCTGTAGTACTGTCGGTAATATAAATGGTGTCGTGGATATATATGGTGTCATGTAGATAAACAGTATCAAACAGCCACAAAGTATCTGTTTCGGTTAAATATACCGTATCGTAGATAAAGTTATCTATGGTATCATACAGCGTAGTGGTAATAGTGTCATATACTGTGTTTATTATCGTATCGGTTTGTGTTATTATAGTTGTGTCATGTACTGGCACATTGATATATGTAGTATCGTGAACGGTATTTATAACTGTATCAAATACCGTATTGGTCATGGTAATAGTATCTATCTGCGTTATAATAGTAGTGTCATGAACAGGTACATTTATATATGTAGTATCATGAACGGTATTGATAATAGTGTCATATACCGTATTTATAACTGTGTCGAATACTGTGTTCGTTACCGTAACCGTATCTATTTGAGTTATTATTGTAGTGTCATGTACTGGTACATTTATATATGTAGTATCATGGACAGGCACGTATGTAGTATCGTGAACAAATGCAGTATCTGGTATTATCTCTTCAAAATAAGCTACCAGGTTAGTATCTCTTGTTACTGTAAAGGTATATGGATTAATAGTAGAGTTGTTATTCCAATTGGTAAATCGGTAACCATTATTAGGCACAGCAGCTACTGTTGCTGAACTATTAAGTTCATACTCTCCGCCTCCTATTACAGTTCCCATAGTTTCGTTGACCGATGATACAGACACAGTCTTCATTGCTTCGAATATTGCAATAA
>JAEIGA010020395.1_pt1 | contig 10106 bp, 6 predicted proteins | sample 9270691 | NCBI WGS metagenome assembly JAEIGA01 (sample SAMN17057246, study PRJNA624740) | gut metagenome | biome: biome; isolation source: fecal sample | host: Bos grunniens | place: China: Xizang | collected 2019
AAATGATGTAACATTCAAAGAAGGTGCATTAACCATCAAAGACTATAGTCTAGATGACAAAGATATTCTCGCTGCATTCAGTGAAGTAGAAGCCATTGACAATACTGAAGTAGAAAATAGACAAGACGTTAGTATGACATTTGGTCACCTTCTTTCTAAAGTATCTTTCAAATTCACTTACGCTGAAGCAAAAGAAAATATTAAAGTCCAGATAACTAATATTAGTCTTAATGTTCCTTTGACAGCTACTTGTACAGCTACTTCATCTAACACAGAATGGACTGGTCACACAGGAAGTAAAGCATACTCATTCACTGACGAAGATATAAATAAATTTGAGGCAATAACCTACGCAAATTCTGAAGACATTGAATTGTCTGAAGAATTTTATGTATTACCTAATAAAATAGAAGGAGCAGTACTTACATTCACAGCCACATATATGGACACAACACAAGGTGATGCAGTAGTTAGAGAAAAAACATATAGCTTACCTCTTTCTAATGGAAAAGTTAATGACGATGAGTATGATTGGATCGCAAACAATGTTTATCAATACAATGTAAGCTTGCCATTCTCACCGTTGTATATTGATTTTACAGTAGGAGGTATAACAGATTGGAATACACCTGCTAATATTGTTGACATAACTCCTAATGATGCTCCAATAGGTGAATAACAATCCTCAATTATCAACCTTAAGGAATCTCCTTTCGCAAGGAGGGAGGTTCCATGGGGTTAGATTTTAATGAAGAAAAATAAATCAAATTAGCACTGACATAACAAAAAGACATACTCCTTGGTATGAAATACTTATCTACTATATTATTACTACTTCCGTTGTGTGCGGGTTGCAGTTCTGATTGGGATATTGACCATAACATTCCAACCGGTAAGAAAGCACAGATTGGATTTTCATCCCGTATGCATATAACTCGTGCAGATGCTACTCTTGCGGATATACAGACCAATGGCTTTTCTGTATGGGGTGGTTATGTAGGTAATACTGTATTTGAAGGTAGAAAGGTAACTTTTAAAAATAGTGCATGGGGTTACGAAAATACGGAGTACTGGACATACAATACTTACGATTTTCATGGAGTATATCCAACTCCCGATGCAAATTCAACAGATAAAAACTATACCGTTACTTGGAACAACACAACAAAAGAACTGAATCTTACAGGATTTGATGCTTCAAGCGGAATAGATTTACTTCATTCGCCTCTCGTAGGATTAGATGGTAGTAATACAAATATTTCCGGAAAACCGATTGAAATGAATTTTAACCACATTCTTACCAATGTAAACGTTGAGTTGGTAAAAGCCACAGAAAATAGTGTACATGATATTAGAATTACGCAGGTAGTTATTTATGGCCTCTGTACCAAAGGTGATTATAGTTGGACCAAAGAAAAGACCAAAGAAAATGCACTATGGGATACAGATGAATCTTCAATATCATACATAAGTAAAGAAATCAACAATATTGTTGATTTGAAAGTAAAGTCTGACAATGCAAATGACAATTATGGATATACGTCGATTTTAAGTGATGTATTATGCATTCCACAAGATATAAATGAGAACTCCATTTACTTAGGAGTTGCTTATGATTTTAAACTAAAAACAGCAGCAGAATATATAACAGGTAACTCTATGATAGTAGCGCTACCTACTACTTATAATTGGGGTATAGGAGAAAAGGTTACATATAGAGCCACTATAGATGCTCACATGAATTTGGAATTTGGTGCGCCTGGTATTGAAGCATGGGGCGAAGAACCGGAAAGCGGAACGATTATAATTAAGTAAGAAAATAATAGACAATGAAATATATAAACTTCCATATAACCCTTATGCTGATGTTTGTAGCCACATTTACAGGCTGCGAACAGAAGATTTTGTTTGAAGATGAAGACAAAATAGTGTATATACCGGATAATGGTTATATATTCTTTAATTCTACTGCTTCAAACTCTATAACACGTGGTACTCTTGTTACCGATATGAAAAGAGATTTTGGAGTATTGGGTTATAAATGGGATTTTGAAAATACAAACGATATCTGGACAACAGTAGAAAAAGCTGCAAAACCTATAGTTTTTACAGAAGATGGTCGTGCTGAATACCCGTTACATGTTACTTATGAAAATAATTTATACTCTTATAATGATATTGTAGAATGGGAAGCAGGAAAAAAGTATGCTTTTTTTGGTTATTATCCATACGGTAATAGTGCTATAGTTGTTAGTGGTAAGAATGTAGAAGGTACACCTTTTATTGAATATACTTTACCTAACACTTCAGATGCAATGCTTGATGTTATGACTGCTGCCGATTTTAATACCGATTACACAATGGTTCAAAATGGTGAAGTAGTACTGGAATTCAAACATCGTCTATCTGCAATAGATTTAAAAATGCTAAATCTTAACGATCCATATAATGGCACACCTGTGTATGTCCAGATTAGTGATATGCTGATTCACTTTAATAATAATCTGAAATACAATAAAATAAAACTCTATTTGGATGAAGCAAAAGCAAATGAACCATCAGTGGTAGGAACAGTGGTTCAGGACTATACTATGTTTGCGAGTGCTAAAAGTATAGCTCCGGCAACTACAGATGCGGCTTATGTTACATCGGGTAATCCATTGATAGTAATTCCACAAAACAAAGATAATAGCGAAGACGGTCTTAAAGGAACTCTTACTTTTAATTTGCAGTATGTAGATGCTAATCGTAATACATTAAATATAACAGATGCCGATATTCAACCGGGTGCCAAAAGTGTAGATTTTAATTTTGACAGAGATATAAGACCACGTAGAAAGAATACAATTCAGTTGTCTTTTACACGTGATGCTATTACAATAGATATTTTGCCTGATGGCGATTGGGTAGAACATAAGTCAATAATTGAGTTTGAATAAAAATTACGATTATGCAGAAAAGATTATTACATATATACTTTGTAGTTATAGCAACTATACTTATGCTGCAATTAACATCTTGTAGCCAAGATGAAATAAGCATTCAAAGCAGTAGTCCAAATATTCAAGTTATAGGAAGAATTCCTAATTACAATCCCTATTATGTTAATACCAAAGCAGATGATAATGGTAAAACTGTAGAAGAGAGCGCTATTAAATATATGGCACTGCTTACGTTTGATACATCTGGAAAACTTATAGATACCCAACAACTAAGAGGTTCTGCCGCTATTTTTGTTATAGACAGAGATATATTGAAAGAAAAAGCTACCAATAGAGATTTGACTAAATCTTCAATGTATCTAATTGCTAATATTGACCAGTCACAAGCTGCAGGTTGGAATATAGTAACCATAGATGATTTAAAGAATCTGGTTTATAAAACTTCTTTGACTTCTGTAGGAATACCATCTACAGGAATCCCTATGATAGGTAAAATAGAAAATTTTGATTTAAGTCCTGATGCCACTATAGCAGGGGATAAGATTCAAATAGAACTTGAATTGCTCTATGCTAAAATAGAATTTAATTTAACTTTAAATGCTACACAGATAGAGCCGCAAACTCCGTCGTTTTATGTAAGGAGTTGTGTGGCATATAATTTACCAAAAGGAGTCCATTTGGTGGATAATGTTAATGAGACTACTAATCAGACAAAATATTTTAATGATGTAATTGCAGAAGGTATTAATATTCCAATTACCGGAAATAGAGAACTTACTAATATGAATTCTCTTGATTTTACTTTTTATATGCCGGAACATCAGGTTAATCCTTCTAATACAGTTACATATCCTGACAACATTTCTGAATCTGAAAAGCAACGCTATAAACCACTATTTGTAGAAGATGGTGAAGGTAATTATTCTAATGGTAAACCGGCTTATGTACTTATAAATGGTACTTATACCGATCATCAAAATCAGGAACATTTAGTTACTTATAAGGTCTATTTAGGTAGTAATGCAATAGATAATTTCTACGTAGAAAGAAATGGACGTTATGTGAATGATGTAACCATTAAGGGTATTACAAATTCAATAGATGCTGAAGAAGGGAGTGTTTCATTAGACCATCGTGTTAATGTATCGCGTAATGACTTTATAGTATTTATGGAACGCGAAGCTATGCTGGATTCGCACTTTGAAGTACGCCCTATCAGAGTTAAAATAAATCCCGACGAAAATGGCCAACCTAAAGGTAGGGTAACTATTTCCATACCTGATGATTGCAATTGGATTAGATTGGAGAAGAAAACATCTGCCCCTGCAAACGATACAAAGTACTGCACAAATGGTAAACGTAAATATTTCACCACAACACTGTTTGATAATTCAGATTTAGGAGAATCCACAAGTTGTGACATAGAATCAAATGTTGATAATTGTGTTTGGTTATATATAAATGAATATGTGGAAATTTTAACAGGGCTGACCGGCAAAACTGATGAACAGATAGCTGCTATGGTTGCAGAACAACAAAGAAAAAAGAGAAGTACTACCATTACCATTACATATACTCCGGCTAATGGCGGCCCTACAGAAGTAACTGAATATCAGTTTATACAGCGCTGTATTTATCCTGTAATGACAACTGTAAATAATCCTCTATATAATAGGAGAAATGCCGATGGTACACCTTATATCTACTATATAGAATTCTTTGAGGAATATTTGCATAATTTTGATTCAAACGATGGATTTGGATTGACCGATTATGATGGTATTCCATGGGGACTGGAAGATTTGCAGATTTCTTCACAACACCAGGCTGCGTTTATTGACGTGGCAGCAGAAGGTCTTTTAACAGAATGGGGAATAAACATCAATACGGCATTGGAAGAGACTGTTGCAAAATTATCTCCATACTATGATTTCTATTTAACTAGAGATAAAGAAGAAAAAGGATTACCAGAAGCAGTTACCTTACGAGATTACAAAGGAAAGGACTTTACACATGAAATTATGACGGTAGCAAAGAATAATGGTAAAATAAGTGCAGGAACATTAGATGTTGAACCTGAAAGCGCTGTTGAATATTGCTACAATAAGAATAAAAGAGATAATAATAATCTGCTGAGCAAAGATAATATGCATTGGTATATGCCGTCAATAGATGAAATTGAAGATATTGTCACCTCTGCTCATTTTGATTTTCCTGTATTTCAGGATAATTTTTATTGGTCTTCACAACCAGCATATACTTATAATGATTTTAGTATTTCATACAATGTATTATGGTGGGAAACTGATAAAGCTACAGGTAAGTATTATGATGATGATGTAAATAGAGCACGCTCAACTAAGGTTGAATGGGGGCAAACTGACCCAACCCTAAGTGGTGTTTCCGAAGCAATAGGAATTCAACCATATACATATGTGACATATTTTTTGGGCAATTATTTTGATGAAGGAGAGTATCAGTCTTACGATAAGAATCTGAATAACATTAGAGAAGACGGTAATAAAGCCCGTACAGAGGAATGTCGTGTAAGAGCGGTATATATGCCGTAATAAACATTTGTTCTATCCTAAACCATAAAGAAACGGAAGTGCTATGTGGCACTTCCGTTTCTTTATTGGTTGCTTACACAATAGACGTTGTTTTTTGAAACAAATAATACTCTCTTTTTAGCAGCCAACCGCTTAAAAAGAGAGTATTAAAGTATATCCTGTTATAGGTATGACGGGCGCTTAAGGAGCTGCCTTAAAATCAGCTATTGAAGTGTATTCAACTCCTTTATAGATGATTTTACCTATAATTGCTCCATCTTCTATAGAAATTTTACTCTTATTCTCTGTTGTATTCAAGTGTAATGTTTCAATGTTTGCACCTTTCTTAATATTTACTTTTGGGGGATAAGAAGCTGTATAGTCGTCTATGTTCAGTAATGTAACCTTAGAACCATTGTTTATGGTAATAGTTCCGCTTACAAGTGGAACTGCATTTATTTTATCAATAGTTGATGTTCCGGATATTTCTAATTTACCGTGATTGCTTACATCTATAGTTCCAATTCTACTGTTGTTTATTTGGGTTAAGTCATTATCCGGTACAAAAACATCGTAAACGCCATGGACGTTGCTGCAGTTTTGTGCATTTACATTTTTGTCTTTAGCTCCTACCCAATATGTACCAGTAATAGTGCAATTGTTTAGTGTGGCTTTGCCAAGGCTGGAAAAGACCGACATAGGAATGCTTCCGGCTGAATTGTAGCAATAGATACCATTATCTATAATCTCTACATTCTCAAACAGAGTGTTGTAGTTGATACGTCCACTAACGCCTCCGTAAACACCTCCAAATATGCCAAAATGTTCGCCTTTAAATGTTATGTTCTTGACGGTTACTAATTGTCCATCGGCTGCAGCAAATGCATTCTTTGTTACAAAACTGTATCCATAGGGTTCGTATGTTACTGTATATCCCTTACCATCTATAGTATATGGTTTGTCATATAGAGGTGTGCTACTTGCTGTCCAACTTTCCGGCATAGGCTGAATGATATAACCGTTTCTAATGTTCCAGTCGTCAGGAAGTTCTATGGTTTTTCCGGCTAATGCCTCTTCTGTGTATATGCCGGTATGCTCCTCCCACAAATTGCTGTTGGTGTAGGTGTGTTCACCGTCGTAGAGAGGATCTATTTTTACTTTTACATCAATATCGTTAATGCCTACATTTTCTCCGGCTATGATAATGTTTGTTCTGTGGTTTCTCTGTACAGGAGCATTTTCAAGTCCATTATGCAGAGTGATTGAGGTAGAACCATCCTGAGAAGTGAGGTTGAATTCTAAACTTGCCAATGTACCGGATGCGCCATCTCTATCATCGGCTGCAAGGAAATAGCTCATAGATAGGTATTTGTATGTTTCTTGTTCTCCATTGCAATCCAGGTCAATATAAAGATAATCTTCCGGAATCTTGGCCGATGCAAATGTTATGTCTTCTGCGTTTTCTACAGAACCATCCATAAGATTGAGAGTTGTGGCAGCCTGCTTAATCTCTACTTCAGACAGTTCTATCTTTATGTTGTTTCTGTAGGCGCTTTGCCAGTCGCTTTCCGGGATACCCACGTTTAGCTGTGCAAAAGGACGCTTTAAAACAATGTCCAGTTTTGTACCTTCTGTTACAGTAAATGTTTCTGTTTTAAAGAATGCATCTCTGTTTTCGTCGTTGTTAAGGGCTGTTGAATAGTCAACAGTGATGGTCTTCATATCTTCCGATACGGTATATGCAGTACATTCTTTGTTTTGTGCCCAGAAGACTGCGGTGTATTCTTCTCCCTTAACCAAGGAGGTTGTTGTGTTGAATGGGAATCCTGCCTCTTTGTCCTGGCTGGATTCTACAATGTTACCTTCGCTATTGAATATAGCGTAGTGAAGTTTGTTAATGCCTGTGCCATCACTAATGGCGCGGGTCATCATACTGTTTTCCAGTCCAAGTGAAAATGTTACTTGTACCTTCTCTTCTGACAAATTGATTTTGTCATCATTTGAACACGATGTTGCCAGCGTCATACCAAGCGCAGCAAACATTCCTAGTAATAACTTTCTTTTCATCTTTTATAGTTTTAATTCGTTATATATTTTCTCTCTAATAAGGCATTACAATATTGTAGTTGCCGTCAAAACCTGGATTCAGGTTTACACCTCCGGAGGCATTCTGCATAAGAAAGCTTCCGGTTAAGATGGTGTGATAGCTGGGTTTTAATGGAACTTTAATCAAATCTGTAATGGCAATTTGTTCTCCATCTTCATCATATACACCTATCTGTATAGTGATTGCCGATTCTTTTTCGCCTGTAAACACATAATCAAATCCCATTGAGGCTTCTGTGGAATTCAACTCTTTCAGTGTAGTTTCGAACATTACGCCTGTAGTGGAATCTATGGGTTTGTTTGTGAAAAGGCTGAATGCATCGGGCATATAGCCTATATAGTGTATTCTTACTCTGCATTTATCAATGTCTTCTGCTTTGGACTTGATAAAAGCTGCTAAATCGTTGGCTATTATTTCAAATTTAGCCAAAGGGCGGTTCATGCTAATGTCTATAGTATCTGTTTGTCCGTAGGTGGTGCTGGCATGAAGCAATATATTGCCCTTGCCGTAAAATGCATCACGTTGGTTGGTGTTACCCTGATGGTCGTTTTGTAGTGTGATTTCGGAAAAATTTCCTGCATCATAGAAGTGGTCTTCTTCCGATTCTACCAAATCTGACCAGACCATTATGTTATAATTACCGGGATATAGGTTTAGAGTGACTTCATAGTCGTATCCATCTACTATATCTCTTGTGATTACAAACTCCTGTATATGGTTTGGTGCAGAACGTTTTTTCTCAGAGATAGGGTAGGTGCGGACAATGTATCTTATCTTGCCGTGACTGTAATGGTTTTCGTATGTATCTCCTAATCCCTGGTCTATAACAGAATTTCCGTTATACAGATGTCTCCACTCTGTCATTTGTGTTTCATAGTCAAGTCTGAGATGTAGTTGGGCGTACTCCGGAGTTTCCGGCCATTCATGGACATCGCATGCTGTTACAAGTAGTGCGAGTATAAAGATTGCAAGGTGTAGTATCTTTTTCATAGCTTAACTCCTTTCTTCTTTAGGTCAAATGAATATGATAAAGAGACTGCTACCTGGTCTAAGCCCCAATAGGTTTTCTTTATGCTCTCTACTAACAAACCGTCTTTTGTGTTATTGGTATTGAAGAACTTATCGTAACGTAGTTTATATGCACCGGCTCCTAACTGCATTTCCAATAACCAACGGTTTTTTTTGCTTACTGGTAATCTGTAACCAATGGATAAACCGCCTCCAATAGCAGGAGTTTTTCCGTCATGATCCTGGTATCGGTAATTTCCATTAAAGGCAAAGTTGTAGTATGCCAATCCTAAATGGGCACCTGTAAAGAACCCGTTGTTGTTCTTAGATATCCAGTAACGGATTTCCGGCTGAATGGATAGTGTCCTGAATTTAACTGTTGTCTTGAAATAGTTCCAGGCTGAATAATATATGGGCAATGCAAATGACCAGTGATTAGTGAAATCTACTTCTGCAGCTATATTGGTAATGCCCATTCCCAAACCTACTGCATTTGTTTTAAGATAGAATTTGTTTGACCAAATGTCTTCTTGTGGAACTGTCTGAGTAATTGTAACCGCTCTTGGTTTTACAAGTTCGGTGTTTACAGTAAGTTCAGGTCTTTCCATCTGTGGTGTGAATTCGCTATAGTATAATATGCAGAATATAGAATTTCTGATTCTGGGATAGTATGTCTGTATTAGATATCTATAGACAGGAAGTTGCTCCATACGCAACTTTTTTGTTCCTATATTGATATCTTAATCAATTATGTATAGTACCTTTTCTATGGTCTCTTTTTTCATCAAGGTGTCGTTTTGTACATATTCCCTTAATCTGCCCCACGATTCACCATCGGGATATACATATAAACGTTCGCTTAGCTCCGGATGTACCTCTTGTATATAGTTTTGCATGGTATTTGCTCTTTTCTGTGATAGCATAAGATTATGCTCATATACACCTTCGGGTGATGACTGTGATACTATAACTATTGAATCTATCTTTGAAATGCCAATGGAGTCTATTTTATGTGCGAAATCTTGTAGTGATTGCCTGTTATCCATGTAGTCCGGATCAAGATTGTATTTGTCGAATCGGAAGTGGATTTCTATGTTCTGATGTCTGGAAATATTTTGCGAATTAGATATACTTGTGCCAAGTAATACAAATATAATAATAAATAAAAAATTCTTGACACACATATACTATATCCAATACTTACGGCCGTCTTTTATGCATATTTTAATACTATGCAAAATTACTTTTTTTTTTACAGTGTAACCAAACTTGGATACATATAAATGAGGATTTTTTATTACTTTAACACTCCGGTGTATATTGTGAATTTTAATTGGTTGCTATTCAGTTTGATTGTGTGTATATTGTAAAAAAAAGTGTGCCGACGAATCGACACACTTTCCAATGATATGTAGTTGTTGTTAGTGAATTATCTCTGTCTGAAATTCCACTTTGAATTGTCGCTGTTCATATCGAACTTATCGAGAGTTGCAAAGCTGT
>JAEIGA010020396.1_pt1 | contig 10106 bp, 11 predicted proteins | sample 9270691 | NCBI WGS metagenome assembly JAEIGA01 (sample SAMN17057246, study PRJNA624740) | gut metagenome | biome: biome; isolation source: fecal sample | host: Bos grunniens | place: China: Xizang | collected 2019
AACAATTCAAACACTATAAAAGAAAATAAAATTACATATGAATATTTAAATTAGGAGGATTATATGAACGATTGTATTTTTTGTAAAATTATTAAAGGTGACCTACCATCAAAAACTATTTATGAGGATGATTTAATTAAAGTTATAATGAATATCAACCCAACAACAAATGGACATTTACTGGTTCTTCCAAAAGAACATTATGTAGATATATTTGATATAGATGAAAAAATCATCAATCATAGTTTTAAAGTAATTAGAGATACTTTATATCCTTTATTAAAAGAACGCCTAGGATGTGAAGGTGTAACATTATCAGAAAACAACTTACTAGGACAAGAAATTCATCATTTCCATATCCACGTAACACCAAGATATCAAAATGATTTAGTTGATTTCTTATATAATAAGGATATGTTAGAAGACCTAGATACAGTTTTTGAAAAACTAAAATAAAAAGTACCAAGTTCATCTTGGTACTTTTTTAATATGAAGACGTTCCACCTAAGATAATTGCTAATAAAATATATAGTACTAACACTAAAACAAATCCATTTCCCCTACCTGAATTATTTATACAACTAGACACTTTTATCCCTCCCTTTAAATATAAGCACCTAAAATAATAATTAATAAAATAAATAAGACTAAAATGATAGCTGAAGATGATACATGATTATTCATAAAATTGCCTCCTTTTTTTATACTTTCAAATTATTTTATGGTAAAACCTCAAATTGTGTGCCAAATCTTGCATATTTATTGCACTCAGAATATTTTTTTGTTATTATAAATAATTGTATAGGAGGAAAAATCATGAAAAATAAAAAATTAATTTTATGTATATTCAGTATTTTAGCAATTTCATTATTCGCAACAGGATGCAAACAAGAAATCGAAATAAAAGATGGTTCTAAAGTTGCCGTAAAATTAGATGGTGTAAAAATCACTGCTACAGAGTATTATGAAAAAATAAAAGAAACAAACGTAGCTATTTTAGTTGATATGATTGACAAAGAACTATTAGAAAAAGATTTCCCAACTACTGATGAAGAAGATAAACAAATCGAAGAACAAATGAAACAACTAAAAGAAAACTACAGCGACGAAGAAACATACAACCAATTATTAACTCAATATTTTGGTGTTAATTCTGAAGAAGAATTAGAAGAAGTATTAAGATTAGAATACAAAAGAAATGAAGCTGTAGAAAAATATGTTTCAGATCATATTACAGACAAAGAAATTGATAAATACTACAAAGATGAAATCTATGGAGAAGTAAAAGCAAGTCATATCATCATTATCCCTTCAGTATCTGATAATGCAGATGAAGATGAAATTAAAGAAGCTGAATCTGAAGCTTTAAAAACTGCTAAAAAAGTTATTAAAGAATTAAAAGAAGGTAAAAAATTTGAAAACCTTGCTAAAAAATATTCTCAAGAACAAGCTACTGCTGAAAAAGGTGGAGACTTAGGATATTTCGAATTAGATGAAATGGTATCAGAATTCTCTAATGCAGTTAAAGAATTAAAAGTAAATGAATATACAAAAGAACCTGTTAAAACTCAATACGGATATCATATTATTTTAAAAACAGGAGAAAAAGATAAACCTAAACTAAAAGATGTTAAAGAAGATATCAAAGAAAAATTAACACTACAAAAATTAAACTCTGATGTAACTCTTTATTATCAAACTCTAATTAATATTAGAAAAGATAAAAACATCAAATGGAATGATACAGTAATTGAAAAGAAATATGAAAAATTAATGGATCAACTAATTGAAACTGCTAAAAAACAAGCAGCACAAAACCAATAAAAAAGATTCGATTTACTTCGAATCTTTTTTCTTATATAAAATAGTATCTTTATTATCTAATAAAACTTCATAATCATCAGAGTAACCCAAATATGTATTTATAGGATACTTTCTATTAACCAAGAAATAATCAAAATCATATTTCTCAATCATCTTAATATAGTCTCCCTTAAGCATAGAAATATCACTATAATCACTCAAATTATATTTTGAATATAAATCTGCTCTTCCATCAATAAATACTTCTATATCATTAGAAATTAATTCTCCACCATAATCATACATATTATAAAGTCTTTTTGGAGACTCTTTTTTTATTGTGCTAATCATTTCATCGCTAATTACTGTTTTAGAATATTCTTTATCTAAAATCTCATAATTAGTCATAAATATAACTAAAAATAAACTTCCCAACAAGAATAATATTCTTGTAGTTCCCCTATCTATTTTTCTCTCATTTATATAATTAAATACAACATAACTCATAAAGATATAAGTATAACCCCAAAATCTAATACTTTTTAATCCCAATACTATAGAAATTCCTAACAAAGCCAAATCAATAAACTTAATTTTTTCTTTGCTTAAAAGCATTACACCAACTATAAATATAACTAAAATAAAATATGGATAATGACTACTATTACTTAAAACAGTAGGTTGCCATTCACTAATAAAATTAACCATAACAGAATCAGCTATATTTAAATATGGATAACTAAGCATTTTCACACCATGTGGATTAATACAAATTACTAAAGCACATATTAGCGCAACACTTAAATACTTTAAAATCTGCTTCTTACCAAGTCTAGTTGCAGCTACTTTTGTAAAATTAAACTTAAATAGTCCCACAACCACAAATATTAAACATAATATATAACTTAAATTACTAGAACCACCATGAAAGTTTGTCCAAAACAATGTAACTAGCGGCAGAAAATAAATCTTCTTAGACTTTTCATTATTAAATAAATCATATAAGAACCATATTGTCAGTGCTACAAATGAAAAACTTAATAAATGAGGTCTTGCCTGCATATAAACACAAAATATTAAAAATCCTATTATCCAAAATAAACTAAAAATAATATTTTTCAAATAATTTTTCTTATTAGATAAAAATAATATTAATAATAAACCTGTTATACATAAAAATGGATATATGAATAAGTGACTCTTTCCAAATACCGATTTAAGTAAATAAATTAACACATCAAATCCCCATTCATGAGACATCCAATATTTACCATTCATAAACCAAGAAAACACATCTTTGGTAAGAACACCTTTATTTTTTACCATATATTCTCCCGCTTTAACATGCCACAAATAATCACTTTCTTTGTGAAATAACATTGTCATAAATAACGAAAAACAAACTAATAAAAAACTAATACCAAGTACATATTTATGTTTTTTTAACCATTCCTTAATCTTCATAATATAATCCTTTCTGATATAGTTTTTCTTTAATTCTTCTATTTAATTCATAACCCTCATATTTTCTACTAAGTTTGTTATATAATTTTTCGTATTCTTTTTTCGCAATATCTTTATCATTAGAAAAATCAAATTCATTAACACACCCAGATATAATAGAAGTATCATATCCTAAATTAACTAAATCATTCACAATCTTTTTCTTTAAGACAACTCCTCCTCTATTTCTATTAGAATTGTATAATCTGTTCGCAACTTTTTTAATTTTTTCTAGTTGAGTTTCCTCATCAAAAACTTCTATTTCCTCATCAATAATATTAATATCCACTCTATGTTCTATAAGTTCTCTTCTAATTTTATAAGGTCCTTTATTTGTAGTGATAATTTGATTATTAATATAACTCTTCGCAAAACTTCTATCATTTAAATATCCTTGGTCTAATAACTTACTTATTGCTTTTTCTACTAACTCATAAGGATATTCTTTCTTAAGTAATGCTTCCTTCAAATCATAAGTACTTTTAAATCTTCTATTAATACTTTCTAGTCCAACATGATAAACATCACACTCTTGATTAAAAAGCTCAATCTCCATTATATCCTTTTCAAGTATCTCTTTCTTTAAAAGTAAATTAAATTTCAAAATGACATCTTCGTATAACAAAAGTTCCCTACCATCATCTAAATAAATTTTATATCTTCCTTTAGTTGTCTTCTTATATTTAATAATCTTCATGTAATCACCACCTACATTAAGTATATCAAACTTTTTAAACAAAAAAAAGGAGACTACTCTCCTCTTTTTGATACCTTGATTAAGCCTTCACAGACCTCCTCAAGAGCCCTTCCTATATTCTTTTTACATTTGTACTCGGATTCAGGCATTTGTAAATATCCATCTTTTGCCATTTGTTTACTTCTTCTAGCTGATATGTGAACCAACTCATATTTTGAATCAACTATATTAAGTAACTTGTCGATTGAAGGATAAATCATTCGTATCACACTCCCTATTATTAGAATAAAACACCCTAATAAAATAATCAACAAAGCTGACACAATTAGACACTTTTATTTACAAATACACTTTACACTTATTGAAGTTGTATTTCTATACCAACAACTCCATACTTTTCTTGTTCTTCTTTTGAATAATATAATTCCATGTCTTCTGGTTTAGCTTCCTCGTCTTTTCCATACCCAAGAGACACTTTATCATAATCTCTATATAAATCAGCAAAAGAACTATAAATATGCATTGCAATTACTTTAGTACTTAACTCTTCCTCAGTAACTCTATTTTTAAAAACAATTTCATCTCCAACTTGTATTTGTTGTCTTTTCTCATCAAACAATCTTAATTCAATTGTTTTTGTACCAGCTTGAATTAACTTAAATGGAGCATCATGTAATCTCATTTCATGTATCATTTTACTCACCTCTACTCATTTCAACTGCTAACTCTAATGCCAAAAGCATAACTTCTTTTTTCTTATCTATATTTGTAAGACCTGATAAACTTCTCTCATCCCATTCAGTACTATCAAGATTATCACCAGCATAATAGAATGTAAAATAATCAAGTCCTAATCTCTTACAAACTGCTGCAATTACAGAACCTTCCATCTCAACGCATACTGCACCATTCTTTTTAAAATACTCAATCTTCTCAGGAGTCTCTCTAAAGAATGCATCTGTTGTCCAAGTATATCCCTTAGTATGTTCAAACTTATACTTATCTAATATTTCAAGGAACTTTTCTTCATATTTTAAATCAATATCAATCATATCTGATTCTTCTTGATAATGATAACTTGTTCCCTCATCTCTAAAAGCTTTTGTAGGAATAATTATAGAACAATCTTCTATTTTAGAATCTAAAACTCCACAGTTTCCAAATATAATAAATTTCTCTACACCTTGAGCATGTAACTCCTCAATATCTGCAGAAATCCAAGGCCCACTAACTCCAGCCATGAAGAATGTAATTTCTGTATCCTTATAATTTAAAATGAATACTTCTCTTTCTGCATTAGCACATTTAAGCATCCCAACTTCCCTACAAGGAAACTTTTGTACAACATCATAAAATAAATGTCTAGAAAAAACGCCAAGCGCAACTTTTGGTAATTTAATATTTGTATCTTGACCTTCTTTAAACTTAATACCCTTTGGTCTTATAAAACCTTCCTGATTACTAAATCTTATCATATTATCACCTCTTAAAATTCATCTAAATATTTCATATAATCCATATTCATTAACTTATTAGTTTTATTATTTATTTCATCCAATAACATATCTCGCACTTTATAAACAACTTCATAATCCTCTTGCGTAATTTCACCATACTTATATGCTTCTATTAATTCATGTTCATCTAAAATATTAATTTTCCCATCTAAATATGTAATATCTAAATATAAATCATCATAACAAGGAACTTTACTCAAAGTATCCAATCTATTATTCTTACAAATATCAAAATAATATTCTAATGCCTCTTTTTTATCATTCAAAAACAATCGCATTGCATAGTTTTCATTCTTAGGAATAACTTCAAATATATAATAACCATTATCCATTACACATAATCCACCATTAATAATAAACTTCTCACGAACGTCAATTAACCTCTTTACAGAAATCCAACAATCATCCTCATCTAAAAACAACTTAATTTGATATTTCTCTACGTCTCTTAAATATGTATTAGAAATTATTTTTGTTTTCATACTACATCACCTAATCTGATTATACCACAAAAAATAAAGACTATAACTAGCCTTTATCTAAACTGACAACAAGAACCGCACTGAATATTACTTACAGTATTTTCTTCACTACAAGTATACACAGGTCTATAAGTATGTTTATAAACATGATGATTAATTATTCTAGTATGAATTGGACATGTATGTGGAACTTCATGGACAAAAGTTCTATTCACAACACGTTGTTGTACACCTTCATTCATATTATTCATCATATTTGGTTGTACCATAGAATTATTATATCCCATCATTTCAACATCAACATTCATATCATTATTAATAACATTATTATTTCCAACAATAGAATTATCAAAACCAAAATCTTGATTTATACCTTGATCAAACATAATATACCTCCTACATTATATTATGTAATATTAAATATTTAGTCACAAAAAAACTACTATCACTAGTAGTTTAATTATGAAACAAATGAAGCCAATAGCTTTTCAAAATCTAATATCTCAACTTCATGTTTATGCTCTTTTGGTAAAACAGAAATCGCAACTTTTATATCCATAATATCACGATAACTTACTCCAATTTTTTGTAAATCCTCATCAATACATTCTGCTAAAAAACCAATATTTTGCTTTTTAATTTCACAATATGCATTTTCCATAGCAAGCAAACTATCAAAAGTTAAATACGTATATTTACTTCCATCTGCCTTCCAAGAATACAATTGTAATAATCTATTACCATTATTTTCTTGTATTTGCATAATAGTAACAGAATCTTCTAAAACAGCACCCGTCGATGTTATCTTTTCACCACAAATCTTCTTTTCAGATTGAAATTCCAAAATACCATTCTCATCATATGAAATATTAGATACTGAACTACCTAAAAAGCCTACTTCTACTGTATCGCCAACTCTTTCTACAATATTTTCTAATATTTCAACTTTGTCTTCATAACTGGCACCTTCAACCAGTTTTTTAACTTCACTTATATTCATGAGACCTTCCTCCTAAAACGGTAATTTCATATTACCATTTGTAAACTGTTTCATCATTTTTTTCATTTGATCAAACTGTTGTAATAATCTATTAACTTCTTGAACTGTTCTTCCACTACCTGCAGCAATTCTTGTCTTACGACTAGCTTTAATAATATCAGGATTTCTTCTTTCCTTTGGAGTCATAGATAAAACAATCGCCTCAATATGAGCCATTTGTTTAGGATCAATTTCTATATTAGTTAATCCCATCTTTTGAGCTCCTGGAATCATCTTAATTAATTTCTCTAATGGTCCAAGTTTTTTTACTTGTTTCATTGTAGATAAGAAATCCTCTAAGTCAAATTTTCCTTGTTGCATTCTCTTAGCAGCCTTCTCAGCTTCTTTTTCATCTATTACTTCAGTTGCATGTTCAACAAGTGAAATAATATCTCCCATACCAAGAATTCTACCAGCCATTCTCTCTGGATCAAATAATTCAAGTCCATCTAATTTTTCAGAAGTACCCATAAATTTAATTGGTACATTTGTTAAATGTCTTACAGATAAAGCTACTCCACCTCTAGTATCACCATCTAACTTAGTTAAAATAACACCCGTAAGTGGTAACTTATCATTAAAACCAGTAATAACATTAATAGCATCTTGCCCCATCATAGAATCAATTACTAATAATATTTCATTTGGATTAACCTCATTCTTAATATTATCAAGTTCATCCATTAATTCTTCATCAATATGAAGTCTACCAGCTGTATCGATTAAAACATAATCATGACCATTTTCTTTAGCAAACTTAATACCATTAAGCGCAATTTTAACAGGGTCATCTTTCCCCTCATCATAAACATCAATATTAAGTTGTTTACCAAGTTGTTTTAATTGGTCAATTGCAGCAGGACGGTAAACATCACATGCAACTAATAATGGTTTTTTACTATGTTTCTTTCTTAAGAAATTAGCTAACTTTCCAATAGTTGTAGTTTTACCTGAACCTTGAAGACCAACTAACATAAGTGTTGCAGGATTCCCTTTAGTATTTAAAGGAGCACTTTCTCCTCCTAATAATTCAGTAAGTTCATCCTTAACAATCTTAACAAATAAATCACCTGGGTTAATACTACTAGCAACTTCTTCTCCAAGCGCTTTTTCTTTTACTGTATTAGTAAATTCTTTTACTACTTTATAATTAACATCTGCTTCTAATAAAGCAAGACGAATTTCACGCATCATATCAGAAATATTATCTTCAGTTATTTTTCCATAACCTTTAATTTTATGCAGTGCGTTTTGTAATCTTTCTCCTAAATTTTCAAACATTATAATCACCTATTCCTTATTATAACAAAAAAAAGTGGATTTCTCCACTTATTTTATTACTATAATTGGTCAAAGAATGATACCAATGATGTACCACTACTTAATTGACTAATATCAGGGGCACTACTTATATTACTATCTCCACCAAAGTTCATATTGCTTGGTGGTGCAAATGTATCATTTGGATTATTTGGTGATGGAATATTATTTATTGCATTAAGCAAATCATTTCCATTAGTTAAACCACTTGCATTTAATGCTGCAAAATCAGGTTTTCCAAATGTATCATTAGAAGGATTTCCTCCACCTAAATCATTTCCAAAATTAACTAAACCATTAGTACTAGGTGCATTATTATTTGCACTCAAGTCAACAGGCATTGGATTTCCAGGAAGACTTGGAGCAGCACTCATATTAACAAGTGGAGAATTTCCAAATGAATTTTCAGCTCCACTTGGCGCTGCTAAAGCAGTTGGTTCAGTATTAACAAAGTTAATTCCACCATCACCACTACCTTCGCTTTCTTCTTCAACACCATTTCCAGTATTTTCAAAAACATTGGTATTTATTGTTGGCGCAGCCATTACACCAGTAGTTGGTGTACTTAATGAATTAGCAGGTTTATTTGTATCAACACTTGGTGTACTTGCAGCTGGTGCAGTACCATCAGTTGTAGTAAATGATACTAAGTTACTTAATGGATTAGCAGGAGCTTCTTCTTTAGGTTCTTCCTTAACAGGAACACTACCTGGATTAAATGCAACTAATGAAGGTGCAGGCGTATCTAAATCAACTGGTCCCTTCTTAACATTTGGATCGCTGAAGTTAACAACAGATAATCCCTCTCCAAGACCATTAGGAAGATTAACTTCTGCTGGTTTAGCTTCTTCTACTTTTTTCTCTTCTTTAGCAGCTCCCATATTTACTAAATCAACACCACTATCTGTTGTTGGAACTTTAATTTCTTCTGGAGCAGGTTCATCAATTAAACCAAACTCTCCAGCATGCATTGTAGGAGTTTCTTGTTCTTCTGTATTCATCTTAACTAATGAATTATCAGAAGATTCGCTCTTTTCTGCAGCCTTAGGTTCTTCTAATGGACTAAATATACTTCCAACAGGAATATTATTTGTTGGTACCATTCCACTAGCAGGGGCTTCCATACTTGCAGTAGCAGAACCTCCACCCCAGAATGAAACTACATCACAGTTTCCACTCCATGGAGCAGGATCAGGCATTTCCATCTTAACAACCATTGGTATCTTAAATGCACTACCAAATCCTAAACAAGTACCAGATTGTAATGTCTTTTGTTTTTCAACAATTTCATCACTAATATTTGGAACCATTTTTCTAATATATTCAACATCCACTGGATGGTTCATCTTAAATATTAAGAAGTTTGCACATTGTGAAATAACTGTATCAGAAAGTTCAACAGGTCTTTGAGTAATAATACCTAAAATAACACCATACTTACGCCCTTCCTTAGCAATTCTTTCAAATATATTGTAACCAATTAAAAATCTATCGTTATCGTTTTGAATATATCTATGTGCTTCTTCAATAACTAAATGGAAAGGATTACTTGCTCTTTCAGCAAGTCCTTTAGAATGATCAAATATTAATCTAGCATAAATCTTTGTAATAACTTTCGCAAAATCATCATCAACATCATCTAAGTTAATATTAACAAATTGATACTTCTTACTATCAACATTAACTAATGATTTTAAATAATCTTCAACAGTCATATATTGTTTAACATCAAAGAATTTAGCATT
>JAEIGA010020397.1_pt1 | contig 10106 bp, 9 predicted proteins | sample 9270691 | NCBI WGS metagenome assembly JAEIGA01 (sample SAMN17057246, study PRJNA624740) | gut metagenome | biome: biome; isolation source: fecal sample | host: Bos grunniens | place: China: Xizang | collected 2019
AATCGACGACCTTATTGCTACAGGTGGTACAATGAAGGCAGCTGCTGAGTTAGTAGAAGAATTAGGTGGAGAAGTTGTGAAGATACTCTTCTTAATCGAGTTAGCTGGCTTAGAAGGACGTAAAGTATTAGAAGGCTATGATGTAGATTCTGTTGTTGTATATCCAGGAAAATAACATCAGAAGGATAAAAATAGAAAATCGGAAGCATACTATCTCATATATTGAAAAGGAGAGATAGCATGAATCAGATGAGAGGTAATGGGAGTCTTTGTTTTTCAAAGGCTCCTTTTATTATTAGTACAGCCTCTGTGGTAGGTAAAAAAGAAGGAGAGGGTCCTTTAAAAGACTGTTTTGATGTGATAGGAAGCGACGAAAAGTTTGGAGAAGAAAACTGGGAAGCTGCAGAAAGTGCCCTACAGAAAGAGGCGCTTGCACTAACACTTAGCAAAGTGAATCGTAAAGCGAAAGATGTTAGATATTTATTTGCAGGCGATTTGCTAGGGCAAACGATAGCATCTTCATTTGGTTTGAAAGAATTTGAAATTCCATTGTTTGGTTTATATGGGGCTTGTTCTACCTGTGGAGAATCGTTGTCGTTAGCGTCTATGAGTGTAGCAGCTGGATATGCGGATTGTGTGGCGGCAGTCACATCCAGCCATTTTGCGAGTGCCGAAAAGCAGTTTCGTTTTCCTTTGGAATATGCCAATCAAAGACCCAAATCTGCGACATGGACAGTGACGGGGAGCGGCGCATTTTTACTTGCGTCAGAGGAATTGGTAAATGAATGGAAGGTTTTCCCTATTGCGAAAATTACGGGTATTACAACAGGAAAAATTGTGGATTTTGGAATCAAGGATTCCATGAATATGGGGGCAGCCATGGCACCAGCAGCTTGTGACCTGATATATCAGCATTTTGAAGACTTTAAATGCGTTCCGGAAGAATATGACTGTATTGTAACGGGAGATTTGGGGACAGTAGGATCAGAGATTCTTGTGGATTTGTTAAAAGAAAAGGGGTATGACATTTCAAAAATACACGAGGATTGTGGCGTAAAGATATTTGATGGAGAAAATCAAGGTACAGGTGCAGGCGGTTCAGGATGTGGTTGTTCTGCTGTTACATTAAGCGGACATTATTTAAAAGAAATCCAAGAAGGCAAAATAAAGAAAATGTTGTTTGTACCGACAGGCGCGTTGTTGTCTACGGTTAGTTTTAATGAGGGACAGACAGTTCCAGGAATTGCACACGGAGTCGTGATTGAATCTGTGTAGAAAGAGGACAGTAAGAATGGATTATGTAAAAGCGTTTATCGTAGGTGGTATTATTTGTGCTTTGGCACAGATATTGATGGATAAAACAAAGATGCTTCCAGGACGAATTATGGTGCTTTTGGTGTGTCTAGGGGCGCTATTAGGCGCAATTGGTATATATGAACCCTTTTCAACTTGGGCAGGTGCCGGTGCAAATGTGCCATTACTCGGTTTTGGAAATGTCTTGTGGACAGGTATAAAGGAAGCAGTTGACAAAGATGGATTTTTAGGAATATTCAAAGGCGGATTTACCGCATCTGCAGTTGGAATTAGTGCAGCGCTTGTTTTTTCCTATTTGGCATCGCTTATTTTTGAGTCAAAAATGAAAAAATAGTAAAGAAAAAAATAGTTGTTACTTTGTCTTGAAAAATAGTGGTTAGAGTGATACTATGAACTATGTTCAACAATTTATGAACAAGATTGTGGATAACTAATACTATTTTAAAGAGGTTTTATGAATCATAAAGTAACATCAAAAGATAAAATTTTAGAACAGGCACTTCTGATTGCAAAAAAAGAAGGTGTAGATAAACTAAGTATTCGTAAGCTTGCTACAGCGTGTGGGATTGCTGTTGGATCCGTATACAATTATTATCCAGATAAGGATGCGCTTGTGACTGCATTAGCAGAGACATTCTGGAATAATATTTTTTCTGATCAGGACAGACTCTATCATCATGGCATGGGATTTACACAGTTTTTGGAATGGTACTACAGCTATATCCAGGCCAAAATGTCTCCATATGACAGTAGCTGGGTAAGAGAATTAGAAGGAAAGATTCCTATGGACCAGACAGTGAATCTTTTTATGCAGATTTTAAAAGAGGATGACAAAGTGAATAATTCCATCTGGAATATGGATTTTCAACCAGAGAACTTCTGTCGTTATGTATTTACGAATCTTATGGCATTGTTACAGTCTGGAGAAAGTAACTGCAGATTCTTTATTTATTTGTTGGAAAATTTATTGTATCAAAAATAATGCATGACACAATTGTATAAATCAGCCAGTCTTGTATCATACTAATCTCAAAAAGAAAAGGAGATTTGTATGATGAAGAAAAGTAAAATTTTTGTATTATGCGCTGTGCTCGCTACAAGTACATTGTTAGTAACTGGTTGTAACAGGGGTAATAATTCAAATGACACCCAGGCTCCGTATGAGGATGAATCAGGGGATAAAGTCAATGACATGAATAACGGCAACAATGGAACCAATAATAACAATAATAACAACGGAACCAACAATGATGCCAACAATGGAATGAATAATGACATGGATATGACTCCTAATGATACAACGAACCAGGGTGCGGTGCAGGATGGTACCCAGGAAAGTGGTAATGACTTAAGAGATGCAGGAAGAAACTTGCTCGATAGCATGCAGGAGACAGGAGATGCGATTCGAGATGGTGTAGATGATTTAACAAATGATGGAAATAATCGTCGATAGGACATAGACGTTATAGAAAAGAGAGCATATATGACAAAAGAGAATTATATAAAAATGACCCAGCCATTTCGAGATCATCCTGAAATGGCTAAGGGGATACATATCCTAAATAAAGCATGTACGTTGACAATGTATGTGGCATATCCAATTTTGCTTATATATCTTTTTTTAAATAGAGAAAGTAGTTATTTTAGTTTTAGACATGCACTCTTTGTGCCAGCAATTAGTTTTGTGCTTCTAAGTGTGGTGAGAGCTCTTATCAATAGACCTAGACCATATGAAGCATTTGAGGTAGCTCCTGTTATCAAAAAAGATACAAAAGGGAATTCTTTTCCAAGTCGACATGTGTTTTCCGCTGCTATTATTTCTATGACATTTGTTTTCATGTCACCATGGAATTGGCTTGGACTTATTTTCTTAGCAGTTACCATTTTACTAGCGGTGGTAAGAGTCGTTTCTGGAGTGCATTATATTAGCGATGTCATCGCAGGTATCGCCTGTGGCATAGTGGCCGCTATTTTGGGATATGTTGTTTTTTATTAAATTTCATAAGAAGCAGATTTGCGGAACTTGCTTGGTGTCATACCAAAGTGTTGTTTGAAGGCACGATTAAAGTAAGAGAGATTGTCAAAGCCTACTTCAGTTGCAATGGTAAGTACCGTGGCATCAGATGCCAGAAGGAGTCGGGCTGCCATAGTAAGTCGGTATTCGCGTAGGTAGTCGACAAAAGAAGTTCCCATATTTTCTTTAAAATAACGCATAAAATGAGACTCAGAGAAGTCAATCTGTGCGGCTGCATCTGCTACGCTGATTTTATGCATGTAATTATTTTCAATGTATTTAAATACGATTTTCATTTTATCCAAGGACTTTGCAGTTCTTGGATTTTTTTGATTTCTGCATCGGTTGCTAAGGATATAAAAGAATTCAAATAATTTGCCTTTGATGTATAACTCATATCCTTCTGGCTTTGTTTTACAGATTTCATCGCATGCATCAATACAGCGTGAGAGTTCATCATAATGATCAGAGATAATAGTATATACAGCAGGAACCGAAATCTGGCCAGCAAGCAATGGGCGCAAAAACTGCGTGCTGCTCGCGTCTTCTGTTCGAGACAATAGCATTCCGATGTTGAAAATGATATTTTCATATTCCATGCTTAGATCATCGTATTGATCGATGGAATGTAGCTGTCCCGGTAAAATTAATACCAGCGTATTGCCCGAAACCTTATACTGTTTGAAATCTACAGTGACATATCCATGTCCTTTTTTTATATAGATGATCTCCATTTCATCATGCCAGTGTAAAGGCACACGCTCAAAGTCCAAAGGTATGGTACAGAGGTATGTGTTGTACGGAAAAGCAACATCTACATGTCTTTTTTTCTCTTGATAGTTTTCATATTCTAAAATGTTCATGATAGAATAGTACCATGTTTTGAGGGTATATGACAAGAAAAATGATAGGATTTTACATATACTATACTTATTCTTGTTATAGTTCACTTAGGAGGAAAAGAAAATGACTTTAACAAAGGCGGTAGAAACAAAATGGAATAAACAGATAGCAGAATGTACAAATGAAGAAATCTATTTTGCTCTCCTGGACATGGTAAAAGACATGGCAAAGGAAAAAGAGAGCAATCAGGGAAAGAAGAAAGTATATTACATTTCTGCAGAATTCCTAATTGGAAAATTATTATCTAACAACTTAATAAACTTAGGCATCTATGACGAAGTAAAACAGACTTTGGCAGATGCAGGTAAATCTTTGGCAGAAATCGAGGAGATTGAGATGGAACCATCACTTGGTAATGGTGGTCTTGGACGACTTGCGGCATGTTTCCTTGATTCTATGGCTACACTTGGTTTAAACGGTGACGGTATCGGATTAAAATATCACTACGGTCTCTTTAAACAGGTATTTGAATGGAACAAACAGAAAGAAACACCAAACCCATGGCTTACAGAGCATAGCTGGGTAAACAAAACAGATGTATGTTACCCTATCGATTTTGGTGGTATGCGTGTTTGGTCTAGAATGTACGATATTGATGTATGTGGTTACAACAACCGTACAACAAAACTTCATTTATTTGATATTGAATCAGTAGATGAAAGAATTGTAGAAGATACGATTCATTTTAATAAAGAGGATATCATGAGAAACCTTACACTTTTCTTGTATCCAGATGATTCGGATGAACAGGGTAGACTTCTCCGTGTATATCAGCAGTACTTTATGGTAAGCAATGCAGCACATATGATTTTAGATGAAGCAGTAGAAAAAGGCTCTACTCTTTACGATTTATCAGATTATGCTGTTATTCAGATCAACGATACACATCCATCTATGGTAATTCCTGAACTTATTCGCCAGCTTCAGGAAAGAGGAATGCTTATGGATGACGCAATCAAGGTAGTTTCTAAGGTGTGTGCATACACAAACCACACAATCCTTGCAGAAGCATTGGAAAAATGGCCAATTTATTTTCTTGAAAAAGCTGTACCACAGCTTATGCCAATTATCCGTGAATTAGATAACCGCATTCGTAGCAAAGTAAAAGACGAAAGCACATATATTATCAAAGATGAGCTTGTGCATATGGCTCATATGGATATTCACTATGGATATAGCGTAAATGGTGTTGCTTATCTTCATACTGAAATTTTAAAGAATACAGAGCTTAACAACTTCTACAAGTTATATCCTAAGAAGTTTAACAACAAGACAAACGGTATCACTTTCCGTCGTTGGTTCATGGAATGTAACCCAGAGTTATCCAACTACGTAACAAGCTTGATTGGTGAAGACTGGAAGAAAGACGCCGGAAAACTTGAGAAATTAGAAAAATTCTTAGATGATGCAGAAGTACAGAATAAAGTACTTGAAATCAAAGCAGGCAAAAAAGCAGAATTAAGAGATTATCTTGCAAGAACACAGAATCTCTATGTAAACGCAGATTCTATCTTTGATATTCAGGTAAAACGTCTCCACGAATACAAGAGACAACAGCTTAATGTGCTTTATGTTATCCATAAATATTTGGAAATCAAAGCAGGAAAAATTCCAAGCAGACCAATTACCGTATTCTTTGGTGCAAAAGCTGCTCCAGCATACATCATTGCAAAGGATATCATTCATTTAATCCTTTGCTTACAGAATGTAATTAACAACGATCCACAGGTAAATCAGCACTTAAACATCTACATGGTAGAAAACTACAATGTAACTTTAGCTGAAAAATTAATTCCAGCTTGTGATGTATCAGAACAGATTTCGCTTGCTTCAAAAGAAGCATCTGGAACAGGTAATATGAAGTTCATGTTAAATGGTGCTGTAACTCTCGGTACAATGGATGGTGCAAACGTAGAAATCGCAGAACTTGTAGGCGAAGACAATATCTACACATTTGGTGAAGATTCGCAGACGGTTATCGATCGTTATGAACGTGGCGACTACTGTTCACGTAGCTACTACGATGCAGATGAAGATTTAAAACGTGCAGTAGACTTTATTGTAAGTGATGCCGTAAGACGCGTAGGGGATGACGAATGCTTATATCGTCTCTACCATGAACTTTTAAACAAAGACTGGTTTATGACATTCCCAGATTTCAAAGAATACGTAGAAACTCGTGAAAAAGTATACGCAGACTATGAAAACAGAGATGCATGGGCAAGAAAAATGCTCGTAAACATCGCAAAAGCAGGCTTCTTCTCATCAGATAGAACAATTGCGCAGTACAATAAGGATATCTGGAAATTATAATAGTCACGTCAATTGTTTGTGTGGGAATATAAATGGGCGTATAGAGAAAATTTATGTGGAAACACCCAAATCTGCACGTTGAATCCGATATAAGATTTGAGATGGGCGTAGGTGAGAAAACTTCTCCCTACGCCCATGAAAATTGTAAAAATGTGGGCGTAAGAAGAGATTTTCCCTCTTACGCCCATTTTTGTTGAGTTAAGTTGTGTAGAAGGCTTATTTTAATAATAGCTGGGGCGTAGAGAAAGATATTTCTATATACGCCCCAGCTGACATAATTAATTGTAAGGGTGTAACATTAGAAATATCCTGGCTCATTTCGTAGTCTTTAGATGGTCTGCGCGATATAGTTCTCTACCACCGATTCACCGCATGCTCGATAAATGCGAGCACATCTTTAAATTCTTTCATTCCCTCATCCGTTTCAATAGTCCCAGAGAAATGCCCAAAAATCTGATGACAATGTGTATCCACGACCACAAATTCATTGCAAGTAGCATTGTCATAAAATGGTGTAAATGTAAATTGCAGTTTGTTTTCTGCATCATGGAAGTGTTTTACACCTAATAAATCATTATCATCCCATTCGCCTATGAGTTCTCCAATTTTGTATCCCTTTTTGTTATAAAAATAAATATTTTCCGTAGCGTGGCGCAGGTCCCCAAAGCCCCAACCGATGTTAAATCCAAATGGTACGCCATCGATGTGCGAAGTAAGATTTCCCCAGTACCATTCATGCGAATAAGGCCAGATACCACGTCCCCAGTCGAGAAGACCGGTAGCATCAGAAAAGTCGACTTCTTTTTCGCCAAAACGGACAAGTCCATTTGCCTTATAATAATTCTCTTTGTAATTTAGATAGAATTGAGTTGGTTTAGAAAATGGTGTTGCAATAACCAGTTTTTCATTGTCGGGATCATTTTCGATTTCCAGATGTACATATATTTTTGGAAATCCTTTATTGCTACCCTCAAAATGCAGAATGCGCTTGTTTGCAGACACTTCAAAGGTCAAATGTGCCTCATCGTTTTTGAACTCACAGAAACTAGGCGCTTCTGGATTGAAATCAAGTTCTGGAATAAAAAATGGTTTCATAGTGCCATAATCCCAACGTTTGCCACTTGATAAATCGATGAGTCCGACTGCCATTTGCCCCATGTAAGAGACATGACCGATGGTAAGTTGCAATATGTAATTACTACTTTGGAACTGATAAAAATTCCATTCTTTTAACTTGAGTGGAAAACGCTTCGCACACTCGCGATTGTATACAAAATGCATTTTCTTTGCATAGCCTTTTTCGTTTAGATGACCGGCATCGTTTAGAAGGTTGGTCATTGTGGTAATTTCATGATTCATAGCATTTCTCCCAAAGTGTTTCTTGCATATATTTTACCATAGAAAACAGATAAAACCTATGTCTTTTTTTGTTCACAAGAAAACGAGAGTATGGTATGATAGAAATAGTATAAATTGGGAGAAATATGCAAAGTTATGATTACATTTAGAAGAACAAAACGTATATTTTTTATAACAGCTTTACTTGTGATGACGATGCTTCTTTGTACAGGCTGTAACGAAAGAGAAAAAGAACAGGCGAAATTTCGTCAGCAGGGAATCACTCTTATGCAAAACGGTGATTATGAAAAAGCATTAGAAGCATTCCAAAGTGCATTGGATTTATCATTGGGTGAAGTAGGCGAAGAAGAAATGGACATCTGCTTTTATAAGGCGCAGACGCTTTATCTGATGGGAGATACGGAAGGTGCTATGGATACATATACTGCCATTATCAATTTTAATGGTGATGCAAGAGCATATTTTTTACGTGGAAACTTATACTATAGTTTAGACCAGGAAGAAAATGCCTTAAAGGATTATGCAGCAGCACTGGAAAAAGAAGATGAAGATTATAATCTATATATCGGTGTTTATGAAGCATTAAGTGCACATGGCAAAGAAAAAGAAGGTCAGGATTATTTAAATCAGGCACTTGAAATAGAGAAAAATACTGCATATGACAAAATGCAAAAGGGTCGTCTTAATTTCCTTTTAGGAGAAAAAGAGACGGCAGTGTCTTTGTTGCAACAGGCGATTAAAGGGAAAGAATATGCAGCATATTACTATTTAGCAGAGATTTATCAGGCTACAGGAGAGATTGCGGCAGCTGAGGAAAATATTAAGTTATATATTGAGAGTGATGATGCGGATTCTTATAACTTATATTCTGCTGGCAAGACGATGTTAGAGTGTGGGAATTATGAAATGGCGATTAAGTGCTTAGAGGCAGCTCTTAAGTTAGAACAGATCCCAAATAAGCAAATAGTGATGAAGACATTGGTAATTGCTTATGAGCATAATGAAGATTTTGAGGCGGCAAAAACACTTATGGCAGAATATGTAAAGGCATTCCCTGACGATGAAGAGGCTGCCCGTGAGTTTACTTTCTTGGAGACTCGTTAACAACATCTAAAAATCACTGTTTTTGAAAGGAACTTGTTATGTCAGAAACATTTGAAATCAAAGATATAGAAGAAAAAGTAATTTTAGTCGGAGTTAGTGAACAGGACGGAGATGACGCAGAAGATTCACTATTAGAACTTGCAGATTTAGTAAAGACTGCAGGGGCTGTCGTGGTTGGAACTTTGATTCAGAAGAGAGAAAAGATTCACCCTGGCACATATGTTGGAACAGGTAAAGTTGCAGAAATCGCAGAACTTTTAGAGGAGACAGGGGCAACTGGAATCGTTTGCGATGATGAACTTTCTCCAGCACAACTGAAAAATTTAGAGCAACTGTTAGACACAAAGGTGATGGACAGAACACTTATTATTCTGGATATTTTTGCCGCAAGAGCTTCTACAAACGAAGGAAAGATTCAGGTAGAACTGGCACAGCTGAAGTATCGTCTTAGCCGTCTAACTGGCCTTGGTCGTTCCATGTCCCGTCTCGGTGGTGGAATTGGTACCCGTGGACCTGGTGAAAAGAAACTGGAGATGGATAGACGTCTTATTAACGATCGCATTGCTCAGCTTCGACGTGAATTGGCAGAGGTGGTAAAACATCGTGATATTACCAGAGCAAAAAGAGAAAAACAGAATGTTCCAGTAGTTGCTATTGTGGGATATACCAATGCGGGCAAGTCTACATTGTTAAATCATATGACAGATGCAGCTGTGTTAGAAGAAGACAAGCTATTTGCCACTTTAGATCCTACGACTCGCGTGCTTGAGCTTACAAACAGACAGGAAGTGCTTCTTACAGATACAGTAGGATTCATTCGCAAACTTCCACATCACCTGATCGAGGCGTTTAAAAGTACTTTGGAAGAAGCGAAATATGCAGATATCATTTTCCATGTAGTAGATTCGTCGAATCCACAGCGTGATAAGCAGATGCATATCGTATATGAAACATTGGACAATCTGGGCGTAAAAGATAAGAAAATAGTTACATTGTTTAATAAGCAGGATGCGAGAAATGATGACGAACCATTGCAGGATTTTCGAGCAGACAAGGTGCTTGCAATCTCTGCGGTAAAAAACAAAGGTTTGGAAGAGGT
>JAEIGA010020398.1_pt1 | contig 10106 bp, 9 predicted proteins | sample 9270691 | NCBI WGS metagenome assembly JAEIGA01 (sample SAMN17057246, study PRJNA624740) | gut metagenome | biome: biome; isolation source: fecal sample | host: Bos grunniens | place: China: Xizang | collected 2019
AAAATAAGGTTTACTTTTGCACTCGCAAAGTTCGGGATGTAGCTCAGTCCGGTTAGAGTACACGTCTGGGGGGCGCGAGGTCGCTGGTTCGAATCCAGTTACCCCGACAAGATAAGAAGCATTGATAATCTGATGATTGTTGATGCTTTTTGTTTTTGTGCATATTATCAAAAAAAGAAGAGATGATCAGATATGTTTCACAACAACTCCAACCATCTCTTCCATCTCGTTTAGAATCAAAAACGTTCAAGGCTTAAGCCTTATTATTTTAAATCTCTGATGCAAAGTAACTCAAAAGGGAACAAACACAGATGCACAATCGTACATAAAACTAATAAAATAGTCCATTACCGAAAAAAACATCATTTTTCCTTTGTTTTTTTCATATTCCTATAATCACTAGGAGTCATTTTATATCTTTCTTTAAAGACTCGTCCGAAATAGCCTACATAATTAAAGCCTGTCATTTCTGATATTTCCGTAATATTCAATTCCGGATTATTTTCTAATAAGCTGATAGCTTTCTTCAAACGAACGGTAATAATATAATCATTAGGCGATTGACCTACAATCTTCCTCAATTTATTAAACAAAATCGTACGCCCCACCCCCATTTCTTTCACAAACATCGAGATGTTAAACTCCGAATTCGCCACATTCTTCTCTATAATACCCATTGCCCTATCCATAAATTCCTTATCCAAAGAAGAAAGTGCACACATTTGAGAGGTCGGCTCTTTCATGAATTGCTTTTGATTAGCTATACGGAGCTTAATTAGGTTTTGGCATTTCGCTAAAAGAACATTCACATTTAAAGGCTTAACAATATAAGCATCCGCCCCAAACTTCAACCCTTCCAATTCATAATCGGTAGAATCACTAACAGAAAACAAAACTACAGGAATATACGAAGTAGCTATATCCGTTTTCACTCGTCTACAGAGTTCAATACCTGAGACTAATGGCATATGTGCATCACTCAAAATAATATCCGGCTGAGAAACATCTATTTTATCCAATGCTTCCTTAGCATCAGAGGCTTGCTCTACGATATAAAAAGGAGTAAAGATATCAACCAATATTGTTCTTAGTTCCTCGTCATCTTCAACAATCAGAATCTTGAACATCGACTTATTTCCTTCTCTTTCTAAAATTTCCATACCTTGTTTTATCTCTTCTAGACGAAAATGTGCATATCCTAAAGGCAAACAGAATGTAAAGGCAACACGTTCCTCTTCTATATTCTCTACACCAATCGTGCCACCATGTAGTTCCACAATTTCTTTAGCTAATGCCAAGCCTAAAGACTTACCTCTCAGACATTTTGGAAGACCCTTTACAGATATGCCGACTTTATCCACATCTTTATTTATTGTTAAAGTAACCATCCCTCCTCTAGGAGCATATTGGACAGCATGAGAAAATAGATTATCAACAACTTTCTGCATTTGTTGGTTATCAAACCACACATCTATCGCTTCTTCTGAAGTTACGAATTGAAGTTGAATTCCATTCTCTTGGGCATATTTTTCCAACGCCAAAAAATGTTCTTTCAAAAAAGTAACCATATCATAATGATTCACCCTTAATTTCATGTGTTCCATTTCCTGTTTTCGGAGATCCACCCATTCATTAATCAACGACTGTAATTGAGCACTACTTATATATACCCCTCCAATACGCTTATATATGTAAGGTAAAAAACTCACTCGCCATAATGGCAAAACATCTATTAGCCGTTTGTTTTTCTTCATTTCTAGTCTTCTTTTTTTATATTGTTTCCACAAAGTTGCCAATAAAAGAAGAAATATAAAATGGATATTTACAAAAAAATCCATTTAGAACAGCTTTTCCAACCACTAGTCAACTCCCCCAAAAAATAAAAAAAATCATGTACGATTTTCTCAATATCATGTACAATTTTGCTGCTCGTTTTATAGTATTTCGCTTACTTTTGCCAAATTCTACCTAAATATAACGGCAGAGACTTTTATAAGCTCTGCCGTTATTATCATTATTCCGACTCATCAATTGTACAAATACCCACACGATTCCAAGCAGGCTCAGAGAAGATATCGCCTACCCCATGCCCAATGGCATTGATACGATTGGCTGCAATACCATACTTATTGACCAAGATATTCTTCACGGCATCGGCACGACGTTGAGACAATTGAAGATTGTACTCTTCTGTTCCTTCAGGTGACGCATAACCATTCACCGTAATATTAGCATCCGGATTATTCTTCAAATAATTGGCTACATGTTCAAGGCTAGGCATCTGCGAATTTTGCACATCTGATTGGTTGAACGGGAAAGCCACTACCGATTCGACAATATTAATGGTCTCTCCTGAGGCTTCCACCTTCTTGTTGCGGGCTTCATTCAACTGATTCTGTACTATCAAAAGTTCATCGGCCAAACCAACTAATTCCACATCTTTAGCAACGACAACTTCACGAAGATCGTTAATTTCCTCGTTCATGGCTGCTAGCACCATTGGGTCAACAGCATTTATTAATGCAAAATGACGATTGCCATCACTATCTGCAAAATGATAGGTCAAGCCAAACAAGATTTCCATATTGGAATGATTTCGGTTGAATGCCACTTTTTTGCTTGGATATTCTCCGGTCAGATTAAATACCACTGCCGGTTTAATACCAAAAGTCCATGCAGCATCCTCCCCCAAATTGAAGTTGAAGTTCAAGCCAACACGAGCCGACATATCGTCAGCATCACCGCCTCCATTCATATAATGATGCAACCACCCCAAGCCAGTTACGGTTTCGATTTCAAAAGGGCGAGGCATTCCTTTATATCCGGAAAAAAGATTCATCAAGTTCATTCGAGCAATCAAACTAACATCAGAAGCATCAATCATGGTGCTACTATTGGTCGTGTTTACATACCCCATTCCTTGAATATCCATACCCAAGATAGGCGTCCATTGCTTACCAACGGACAAGCCAAAAGCTGGTCGGGCACTCTTGAAGAAACCGGCACCACTCATCTTCATGGTTGCTCCTCCCTGAATCCCCATGGACCAATTATCCCAAAAGCCACCGCCTTCTACCACAGCAGTTTGTGCGTTTATAGTCAGTGTGCTCAAAGCAAATACTGACAAAAGAATTGTTTTTCTCATACTCATTCAATTTAGTTAATGTTTAGAATACGTTTCTCCTAATAACAAGAATTCGCGGTTTCGGTTCAATACAAGCCGTCATTTAACAAGGAATCCTTATCTTTGCAACATGATGACCGAACGAAAAATCATACATATCGACATGGATGCCTTCTACGCCTCCGTAGAACAGCGTGACCATCCGGAACTTCGCGGGAAACCCATTGCCGTAGGGCATGCGGAACAACGAGGTGTAGTTTCTGCTGCTAGTTATGAAGCCCGACGATATGGTGTCCGTTCGGCCATGTCATCCTTAAAAGCCAAACAACTCTGTCCACACATTGTTTTCGTGCCAGGACGAATGGTAATATATAAAGAGGTATCCGCCCAAATCCATAGCATCTTCCAAGAATACACTGACTTGATAGAGCCTTTGTCCTTAGATGAGGCCTTTCTAGACGTAACCCATAACAAAAAAGGTATAGAATTAGCTGTGGACATTGCCAAGGAAATCAAAACACGGATTAGAGAAGAGTTGAATCTCGTAGCCTCAGCCGGCATTTCCTACAACAAATTCCTAGCTAAGGTGGCATCCGATTATCGCAAACCAGACGGACTCTGCACCATTCATCCCGACCAAGCCCTGGGATTTATCTCCAAACTTCCGATTGAGGCCTTTTGGGGTGTAGGAAAAATCACGGCACAAAAGATGCATGCCTTGGGCATCCACCAAGGTAAAGATTTACAACAATGTACGCTAGAGATGCTCACCCGTCTTTTCGGGAAAGCCGGACATATCTACTATGACTTTGCCCGAGGTATTGACCTTCGTCCTGTCGAAGCGGAAAGAATCCGTAAGTCCGTGGGATGCGAGCATACCCTTGACAGAGACATCACTGCATCATCTTCCGTCATCATCGAACTATATCATGTAGCTACCGAACTAATAGGACGGTTAAAGAGAAGTGGATTCAGAGGAAACACCCTTACATTAAAAATCAAGTTTTACGACTTCAAGCAGATAACTCGAAGCATCACCCAAGAAAAGGAACTGAATGAAATGAAAGACATTCTTCCTCTAGCCAAACAATTGCTAAAGGAAGTAGATTATTCCATTCGTCCCATCCGGCTTATAGGACTAACAGTTTCCCATCCCAAGGAAGAACACGAAGAACACAACGAATGGAAACAATTGGAATTGGAGTTTGCTAAACTAAGCGAAATATAGTATTTTTGCAAACCTATCAAAGACAGAACATAAGATGAGAATAAAAATAACAGCTCCCCAAAGCATTCATGCTACGATTCAATTGCCTGCTTCAAAAAGCATCAGCAATCGTGCACTCATTATCCAAGCTTTGGGAAATGGACATCATCAATTGGAAAATTTATCCGATTGCGATGATACCCAAGTCATGATCCGTGCCTTACAAGCACAACCGGGCGAAACCATTGACATCATGGCTGCCGGTACGGCCATGCGATTCCTTACGGCCTACTTTTCCGTTACACCAGGTACCCGTATCCTCACTGGTACCGAGCGGATGAAGCAACGTCCAATCGGAATATTAGTCGATGCTCTCCGCGAACTGGGAGCCGACATCGAATATGTAGAAAACGAAGGTTTTCCTCCTCTTCGAATTACAGGAAAGACATTAAGCGGACGCCACATAACTCTACCGGGTAATGTTAGTTCGCAATACATATCGGCTCTATTGATGATAGGTCCTAAACTGGAAAATGGACTGAATATTACCCTAACCGGAGAAATCGTCTCGCTTCCTTACATCAACATGACCTTGCAACTAATGGCAGATTTCGGAGCAAAAGTCTCATGGGTGAACGACCACGAACTGAAAGTGGAGCCTCAACCTTATTGTTCTATACCTTATAATATAGAGAATGATTGGAGTGCCGCTTCTTATTGGCTTGAAATAGCAGCCCTTGCAAAAGATGCAGAAATCACCTTGCCAGGACTTTTCAAACATAGTTATCAAGGTGATTCTAAAATGGCGGAAAATTTTGGGCTACTGGGCGCAATTCCGATCTGTAAGGATAATAACGTCACTATCCAGAAACCCAGGTTCGTAGACATATCCATGGCCACACACATGAATTGTGATTTCACCAACCAACCTGACTTGGCACAAACCTTCGTAGTAACATGCGCTCTACAAAACACTACGTTCTGCTTCACCGGCTTACATAGTCTGAAAATCAAGGAAACCGACCGTATGGCTGCTTTGATTTGCGAAATGAGAAAGTTGGGTTATGTTCTTCATGAAGCAGAAGATTCTATTCTCTATTGGAAAGGAGAACGATGCGAACGAAGCCAAGAGCCGATCGACACTTACGAAGACCACCGCATGGCCATGGCCTTTGCACCGGCATGTTTGATCATGGATAATATTTGTATCAATAATCCTCAAGTAGTCAGCAAGTCATATCCCCACTATTGGGAAGATCTGAAAGCCTCGGGATTCATCATCGAAGAAGAATAAACATTATGTGGATACTATTTGTTAGTTTAGTAGTGTTGACACTAGTAGCCATGCTTATCGGGAAAAGCTACTATTACCGTATCAACAAAAAGATAGAGAAGGGAGAATTGGAAGAAATTCCTCCTGTAGTAGAAATAGATGAAGAGTGTTGCGGTCAACATGAAACATGCGAAAAAGACAGTTTGCTCGCAGCTGTCAGTAAAGGTATAGAGTATTACAACGACGAAGAACTAGATCGTTTCCGAGGCCGTGCATCTGATGAATATACGGAAGAAGAAGTAGAAGAATTCCGAGAAGTGATGCTTACTTGCAAGGACGATGAAGTAGCCGGTTGGTGTCGCAGCCTTCAATTACGCTTCATTGAACTGCCTGACGAACTGAAAGACGAGCTCTTTCTCATCATTGGAGAAAGACGTAATATACATTAATAGATAAAAGAACAAATGCTCGAACTGCTCGAATTCACCTTCTTCCAACATGCTCTGCTAGGAAGCCTGTTTGCTAGCATTGCTTGTGGCATCATCGGCACTTACATTGTAACGCGCCGTTTGGTATTCATCAGTGGAGGTATTACTCATGCCTCTTTTGGTGGTATTGGAATCGGGCTTTACACAGGTATCTCTCCTCTTTTATCGGCCGCCATTTTTTCCGTATTCTCCGCTTTGGGTGTGGAATGGCTCAGCAAACGAAAGGATATGCGTGAAGACTCTGCCATAGCTGTATTTTGGACATCAGGCATGGCTATCGGTATAATTTTCAGTTTTCTTTCACCTGGATTTTCCCCAGACCTTTCCGCCTTTTTGTTTGGCAATATTCTGACGATTACCATAACCGATATATGGATACTCGTAGGATTATCCGTTCTGCTTATAGCATTCTTCACCTGTTTCTTAAATCCCATCATCTACATAGCTTTTGACAGAGAGTATGCTCTTTCCCAACGGATTCCGGTGGTATTCTTTGAGTATATCCTTATGATGTTCATAGCTTTAACCATTGTAGCTTGTTTACGGATGATAGGTATTGTCTTGGTAATTTCCTTATTGACACTTCCTCAGACAACAGCCAACTTATTCACACATAGTTTCAAAAAAATCATCTGTTGGGCCATTGGTTTGGGATACATCAGCTGCTTGGGAGGCTTATTTCTTTCCTATCAATTGCAAGTTCCTTCAGGCGCCGCCATTATCTTTTTCTCGATTCTTGTCTATGCGTTTTGCAAAATGGGGAAAAGCCTTTATCTTTGCAAAAGAAGGAAACATTAAAAAACACTCATTATGGAAATCAAGATTAACTCATTAGATAATATTCATGAAGCAGCCAAGCAATTCATCGCTGCAATGGAAGACAACACCGTTTTTGCGTTTTATGGCAAGATGGGAGCTGGTAAAACCACATTCATCAAAGCCATATGTGAAGAATTGGGTGTGACCGATGTTATCAACTCTCCGACTTTTGCCATCGTCAATGAATATCGTTCAGACGAAACCGGAGAATTAATTTATCATTTCGACTTCTACCGTATAAAGAAATTAGACGAAGTCTATGATATGGGATACGAAGACTATTTCTATAGCGGCGCTTTATGTTTCATCGAATGGCCAGAATTAGTAGAAGAAGTATTACCTGGCGATGCAGTGAAGGTAATCATCGAAGAAATAGAAGACGGCATCCGATCGATCCGTTTGGAAAGCATGGACTGATTATGGGAATGCATTATCTCATTCAAGGGATCTTTGCCTTTATAGGCATACTAGCCGTTCTTGCTTCTATCTTCAATTGGGATTGGTTCTTCCAATCACAAAACTCCCAATTCATTGTTAAGAATGTCGGACGGAAGCAAGCGCGATTATTTTATGCTTTTTTAGGCATACTGATGATAGCCACTGCCATTTATTTCTTCTCGGAAGTACAAAAAATACAATAACACTTATCTAGGGCTGCTTAGGAACAATACTAAACAGCCCTATTTATAATATAACAAATCATATTTTTTCCTTTATTCATTTTTCCTAGTGTTGATAGAATTATAACGACTTCTAATTTTTTAAAGGAAAAATAGAACACATTGTCTGCATTTAAGAAAATAAGATACTCAATAAATATCACCATCTTTGCAGACAAATAACTAACATTATAATGAAAACAGGAAAAATACCCCTTATCGGATTGAATCGTTTTAAAGAACATCCCAACCACTTGATTTATATAGACGAGAATATAGCTGTAATAGATGACCTAACAGAAATGATAGAAATGAATGAAGATATAATCAAACTAGATTGCTTCATGATAATCTTTTGTCAAGAAGGGAGTATTACAGTCTGCATCAACGGGAAACAATATATTCTACAGAAGGATTACTGCGCTATCCTACCTCCCGGAACCATCCTCCGTAAAATTAGTTTCAACCAGACATACAACGTAAAGATAGCTGCCGCATCACAAAGTTTTCTAAAGAACATCCTCAGTGCAACCCAAGAGACATGGAACATTATCATTTATTTATATAATAATCCTATTCATCCTGTCAAACCATCTCAATCGTATAAAATGTATTTATACAAGGAACTATTATTGAACTTATTACAAGAAGAGCCTCACATTTATAGCAAGCAGACTCGTCGTTTCCACTTTGCAGGAATGTTATGTGAAATGATGGCAGCACTCAATAAAATAATCCCAACACACGAACAATTAGAAGTCAATCAAGAACGAAATACAATCGCAACTCGAAAGTTTATCGAATTAGTAAATGCAGATGACGGTTCGCATCGTACTGTATCTTACTATGCCAACCAACTTTGCTACACATCCAAACATCTAAGCGATGTCATCAAACGAACAACAGGAAAGCCTCCGTTGCAAATCATCAACGAACATGCGATCCAAGAAATCAAGTTAAAACTAAAGCACTCGAACTTAAACATAGTGGAAATAGCAAATTTTTTCAATTTTCCTAATCCATCGTTCTTTTGCAAATTCGTAAAAACACATATAGGCATGTCACCTCTACAATATCGTTTGTCACAAGAGAAGGAATAAAAATGGAATGTTCTAAATTTCGTTTATTCTGTTCATTTTGCTATACGTCGGATTTTGAAACATAAAAGATGGAATTTTGGACAATCTACTTTTAAAGCGAAATCCTACTTTTGCAACATGAAAAAGATTATAATAAAAAAAGTAAAGACAACAGAAGAAATGGATAACTTTATCCAATTCCCCAAACTGTTATATGCAGATTCTCCGTACTTCATTCCAAACTTGAATATGGAGGAGGAAATATTCTTCAAGACCCAAGAAAGCAATGGTTTAGAATTCTTGGACACTCAGGCATTCATTGCATTCGATCAGGAAGGGAAGATTCTGGGACGTATAGCTGGTATTATTAATCATCAAGTAAATAAAGAACAGAATAAAAAGAATGTCAACTTTTGCTTCTTTGATTTTGTGGATGATATACAAGTATCAGCCGCATTACTCAATGCTGTAATCAATTGGGGCAAGGAACAGGGAATGGAATATATACAAGGGCCAAAGGGAATTACCGATTCGGACAAAGGAGGAATGCTTATTGAAGATTTTGAGCAATTAGGTTCCATTAACACTTCATATAATTATCCTTACTATCCTCAGCACATGAAAGAATTAGGATATAAAAAGGAAGTAGACTGGATTCAGATCCATATCGACATACCTTCAAAAACACCTTACAGCTATGCAAAGGTAGCACATATCTGTAAAGAGACATTCAACCTAAAAGCAATTAAAATCAATAATGCAGACATTGCTCATCGTGGTTATAGCAGCAAAATTTTCCATTTCCTGAAGCAAACCTATTTTCCTTTATTCGGATTTACTAAATTTTCAAATAAACAAATCGATGATTTAGTAAAAAAATACCTAGGATTGATAGACATGCGCTTAGTATCTGTAGTAGAGAACGAAAAGAATGAAGTAATAGGCATAGCCATATCCATGTATAGCCTTTCTCATGCAATCCAAAGATCCAAAGGTAAGCTATATCCTTTCGGATGGTATCATCTCATAAAAGCATTAAAATGGAGGCCAGAGAACCATGTCGATCTCCTATTCATTGCAGTTCGTCCCGATTACCAAATGCTAGGTGTAAATGCTATTCTTTTCGATGACTTGATATCCAGTTACAATCAGCTAGGCATCTTATGGGCAGAAACAGCTCCTTTACAAGAAAATAGCATACAAGAATTAGATCAATGGAAACTATTGAATCCCACTTTCACTAAACGAAGAAGGTGCTATATAAAGAAAATCTAAAAATATGGAAGATGGAATATTAGACGAATGTACTCCCCTAATTAAGAAGAAAGGAACATACTTTCCTTAATATACACCTTTTATTCCATCTCATATTTTCAGAATTTTGTAGCCTAAAAACTAAGCTACATGAAGAAAGTATTCCATTTATCAATTTTAATTCTAACGCTTTTTTCACTTCA
>JAEIGA010020399.1_pt1 | contig 10106 bp, 9 predicted proteins | sample 9270691 | NCBI WGS metagenome assembly JAEIGA01 (sample SAMN17057246, study PRJNA624740) | gut metagenome | biome: biome; isolation source: fecal sample | host: Bos grunniens | place: China: Xizang | collected 2019
GAGCAGATAGCCGATATCGTGCTTCTGGTAGGCGACCCAGGCAGAGTTGCTATGGTTGCCGAGAACTTTGACTCGGTGGAGTGCAGAGTATCAAACAGAGAGTTTAATACAGTAACCGGAACATACAAAGGCAAGCGAATGAGTGTTCTCTCAACAGGTATCGGTATCGGTAACATCGATATCTCAGTGACCGAGCTGGATGCTCTTGCAAACATTGACTTCAAGACTCGCCAGGTGAAGGAGCAGAAGCGTCAGCTGACACTCGTGCGTCTGGGCACATCGGGAGCTCTGCAGCCCGACATAAAGGTGGGTGATGTGGTTTATGCACGCACATCGGTAGGCTTTGACGGCTTGCTGAACTACTATGCAGGTCGCAACGAGGTGTGTGACTTAGCGATAGAGAAGGCTTTTATGGAGCATACAGGCTGGAGTGAGTTGTTGCCAAAGCCATATTTCATCGACTCGACACCTGAGTTGTGGGAGCTCTTCAAGGACTCGACAATAGGTGGTATAACAATCGCATCGCCCGGCTTCTACGCACCACAAGGTCGTTGGGTACGTCTGCAGCCAGCGGACCTCAAACTGAACGAGAAGATTGAGTCGTTTGAATATGAGGGACGACGCATCACTAACTTCGAGATGGAGAGTTCGGCACTTGCAGGTCTGGGAACACTGATGGGACACCGAGTAACAACGCTCTGCACCATCATAGCTCAACGAGTGGCTCTCGACGCTTGTACGGACTACAAACCATTTGTAAAGCAGATGATACGTATGGCGTTGGATAAGCTCGCAACATTGTAATTGAACATATATCAGGATAACAAAAAATAATAAAAACATAGAAAGATGAAATTTACAGTATCAAGTTCAGCCCTGTTGTCATTGATGGCAACAACCGGTAAGGTTATCAGCAACAAGAGTTCACTCCCTATTCTGGAGTATTTCCTTATGGAGCTTAAGGATGGTAAGCTCACAGTAACAACATCGGATCTGGAGACTACACTCATCGGCTCAATAGAGGTGGACAACATTGAGCAGGAGGGTGTCATCGCAGCACCTGCAAAGTTGATGCTGGACTCATTGAAGGAGTTCGCCGAGATGCCTCTTACAATCGAAGTTAACGATAATACCTGGGAGATAAAGATTACCTGGCAGAGTGGTCACCTCTCAATACCCGGAGCAAGCCCTGTAAGCTATCCTTCAACACAGGCACTCGGTGCAGAGTCAAAGAACATCACTCTCGATGTAGACCTGCTCGTAAATGGTATCAACAAGACTATCTTCGCAACAGCAGATGATGAGTTGCGTCCTGTAATGAATGGTGTATACTTCGACTTCTCGGAGGGAGCACTCACATTCGTGGCAACAGATGCTCACAAGTTGGTTAAGTATGCATCGGAGAACGAGAATGGCTTTGCGTCGTCGTTCATCCTGCCTAAGAAGCCAGCTAACCTTCTGAAGAACCTCTTGCTGAAGGAGGATGAGCCTGTAGCGGTAGCTTTCGACGCCAAGAACGTAACATTCGAGTTGAAGAACTTTAAGCTGGTATGTCGTCTCATCGAGGGTAACTATCCAAACTACAACGCTGTAATCCCTGCATCGAACCCTAACAAGGTGCTGATTGACCGTGTGGAGTTTGTGAACGGTATCAAGCGTGTAGCGGTTTGTTCAAACCCAACAACAAACCTTATCCGTATGGATATTGCCAACAACAAGATTAACCTCACAGCTCAGGACATCGACTTCTCGGTATCGGCTAACGAGACCATCTCGTGCAGCTACGAGGGCTCGCCTGTGACTATCGGTTTCAAGTCGACATTCCTCGTTGAGATACTCTCTAACATCGAGACTCCAACAGTTGTAGTGGAGTTGGCAGACTCAACACGTGCCGGCGTGTTTAAGCCTGTATACGATGACAAGCAGGGTAGCGAGGCTCTGATGTTGTTGATGCCAATGATGATTAACGCATAATCGAACAGATATGAATCTAAATCTTAAACGTCCGCTTGTCTTCTTTGATCTGGAGACAACGGGCGTTGACACCGCAAAAGATCGTATCGTAGAGATATCGATGGTAAAGGTGATGCCCAATGGTGATGAGATTGTACGCACACGCCGTATAAATCCGCAGATGCCTATACCAGCTGAGGCTACAGCCATTCACCACATAACCGATGAGGATGTGAAGAATGAGCCTACATTCGCACAGATAGCAAAGTCGCTCAGCCAATTTATTGAGGGATGCGACTTTGGTGGTTTCAACTCAAACCGCTTCGATCTGCCGATGCTCGTCGAGGAGTTTATGCGTGCAGGGGTGGAGGTAGATTTCCGCAAACGCAAGTTTGTCGACGTACAGAACATATTCCACAAGATGGAGCAGCGTACGCTGGTGGCAGCATATAAGTTCTACTGCGACAAAGACCTTGAGCAAGCCCACTCGGCACAAGCCGACACGATGGCGACATACGAGGTGCTGAAAGCACAGCTGGACCGCTACCCTGAGTTGCAGAACGACATCGATTACTTAGCAGAGTTCTCAACACGTGGCGAGGCGGTAGATTTCGCAGGTCGCATCGGGCTAAATGACAAGGGAGAGGAGATATTCAACTTTGGCAAATACAAGGGTAAGACACTTGTGGAGGTATTTACGAAGATAGACCCGAGCTATTACAGCTGGATGATGAATGGCGACTTCCCTCAATACACCAAGAAGATTATAACCGAGATTTACATACGTTGCAAGCAGTAATAAATCGAAAAACAGATAGTCAGTAATGAGATTATTCCGAATACTTACAACTCTATGCTTTACGTTGTGCGTTACCGTCGGCTACGCAACGCAGCTGCCTCCCGAAGTGACAAAGTCGCAGGTCATTGTATTTATCAATGGTCAGAAGTTCTATGTCCATACGGTGAAGGGTGGTGAGACACTTTACTCGATAGCCAAAGCATATGAAGTGAGTGAGGATATTATCAAAGAGCATAACAGAGGCTCTGGGGAGAAGCTAAGCATAGATCAGACACTCAAGATTCCGTACACCGAAAAGAAAGCCGAGAAGCGAAAAAAGAAGGATTTCATCCAGCACAAGGTGTCGCAGGGTGAGACATTCTACGCCATAGCACGCAAGTATGAGATTTCGGTGCAGACGCTGCGAGAGGATAATCCCAACATCGACCCTCAAGCGATGAGCATCGACCAAATCATATGGGTGAGAAAGGCTGATATGGGAGAGTCTACTGAAGAGCAGGCAAAGGAGCAGATATCGCAATATGCCGAGCAGCTGACTATGGCGGCTAATGACGGTTATAAGTATCACGTCGTACAGGCGGGAGAGACCGTATATTCGCTTTCGCGTCAGTTTGGTATAAGCGAGGAGGAGTTCTATGCACTCAATGATGTGAAGGAGGGTCTGAAGCAGGGTGCTATGGTGCGATATCCTGCACCTGCAGAGCCAAAGGCAGAGGAACTGCCCGTCATTGAGGAGCAGAAGCGACCAACGATAACCGCCAACGGAGAGAACATGCTCTTTGAGGCGTTGACATCCGACGAGGAGCTGAAGATAGCACTGATGTTGCCACTCAATGTGAAGGGTAAGATAAATTCGAGCTTTGTGGAGTTCTATCAGGGATTTCTGCTCGGATTAGAGGATCTGAAGGCTGCGGGACATAAGACACATCTGACACTCTACAATACACGCCACGACGCATTGCGTGTGGAGGAGATTGTAGGAAGTGTGGAGTTTGAGGGGACAAACCTCATAGTGGGTCCTGTATATGAGGATGAGCTGTCACCCGTACTGAGATATGCTCACGAGAATGGCGTGCCGATAGTATCGCCATTGGCAAACATCGAAGTGGAGATTAGTCCTGCACTATATCAGCTGGCACCCAAGAAGAGTGAGAAGTATCGTAAGATAGCCGACCTGCTCGATGGCAGCAAGGATATATATCTGATATATGCCGCTGAGAACGACACCGAGTTTGAGGGCGAGGTGATGGAGCTGTTGCGAGGTAAGGAGTATATGTCGTACACATACTCTTACGACAAGAAGTCGATATTCAAACCCAAGAGCCCTAATGCGACACCTATAGAGGACGTGGCAGAGGTTCTAAAACGCGACAAGCAGAGTCTGTTTATCGTATTAGCTAAGAACGAGATAGATGTCGACAGAATACTCGGCACGATATCGTCGGCACGTTTCTCAATCTCGGAGCGAGGAATGAGAAACTCGCTGCACACAGTGTTGGGTTCATCACGCTGGAGTCGTTTCAACAACATAGACCCGAGCACATTCTTCAGAAACAATGTGGTGATGATATCGACCTATCACGCAAAGCGTAACGCACGTGTGGTGAGAGAGTTTGACGGCAGATATATCGCAGCGTACAAGACTTTGCCTTCACTCTATGCATATCGCGGATACGACACCGCAATGATTTTCGGTGAGGGAATGCGTCAGGACATAATGTACAATATGTTAGACCGCAGATATATTCCACTGCAGACATCGTATAAGTTCACGCAGAGCCAGCCGGGGGGCACATTCTTTAACCAGGAGTGGGTGAGAGTGAATTACAACACAAACTTCAAGCTAACGATTGAGTAGGTAATGTCGAACATAACACATAACATACCCGAAAAGACCATTGAGCGACTGAGCGAGTATCGTCGCTCGCTGCTTTCGTGTCACAAGCAGGGTATAACACACGTATTCTCGCACGTTCTGGCAGGTATGCACGGCATAACAGCTGTGCAAGTGCGACGCGACCTGATGCTCATAGGTTTCTCAAGCGACACCAAGAAGGGCTACGATGTGAAGGTGCTCATAGAGTTCATCAACTCGATACTCGACAGCCAAACGGTAATGAACGTGGCGGTGATAGGTATGGGTAACCTCGGTCAGGCAATAACAAAATACTTCAACGGCAAGGGATTGAAGCTGCGTATAGTATGCTCATTCGATGTCGACAGTGACAAGGTGGGCACTACGATAGATGATATACCGTGCTACCATATGGAGCAGTTCGAGGAGATAGTATCCGCAATGGATATCAGCATAGCGGTGATATCGTCGCCTACACGTGTGGCTCCTACGCTGGTCGTGCCTATAATAAACGCGGGCATAAAGGGCGTGCTGAACTTTACGTCGGCACCACTGAACTTCCCACAGGGAATAGTTGCCGAGAACTACGACATAACAACAATCCTCGAGAAGGTGGCATACTTCGTAAAGGAGAGCGATGAAAATAACGACAAGTAGATGCGAATATACAGAGGCATACACAACCTTCCCACGTTGAGTAACGCTGTGGCTACGATGGGCTCCTTTGACGGAGTGCACGCAGGGCATCGCGAACTGCTCAGGCAGGTGACAGAACTCGCACGCGAGAAGGGCGTGGAGAGTGTCGTGCTGACATTCGACCCTCACCCACGTTTCGTCTTAGGCACAGGCGAGGGGTTGCAGATGCTCTCGACGATAGAGGAGAAGGCTTACCTGCTGGAGCAGATGGGTATAGACTCGCTGGTAGTAATTCCTTTCACAAAACAGTTCAGCCTCCTGTCGCCAAAAGAGTTTATCGAGCAGATGGTGCTGCAGATGGGTATTGGCACGCTGGTAGTGGGGTATAACCATCGTTTTGGACATAACAAGGAGGGCGACTACGACTTCCTGGAGCGACAGCATCCGACGATAGAGATACATCGCGTGGAGCAACAGCTCATATCGCAGAGCAAAGTCAGCTCGACGATAGTGCGACAGATGGTGGTTCGAGGTATGATGGAGCGTGTGGGGGAGATGTTAGCATCGCCATATATCATCAAAGGACACGTAGTGGAGGATGGAGTGGTAGTGGGCATTGCGGAGAGTAAAATGCTGCCGCCACAAGCCGAGTATGAGGTTAGAGTAGGCGAGCAGAGAGCAGTGCTCACGATAGGTGAGGAGCGACGGTTGCGTCTGAAGGGAGCAAAGATAAAAGGAGAGGTGATAATAAAATTTGAGTAAGAGAGAGATGGCAATAATTACGTACGAACATCAATTCAGAGTAGCATACAAAGATACCGACCAGATGGGTGTGATGCACCACTCAAACTATATTGTTCTATACGAGAAGGCTCGCACCGAGTGGTTGCGTTATATGGGACTGACATACGCCGAGATAGAACGACGCGGTGTGATGTCGCCGATATTGGAGGTACATAGCAAATATATCTATCCTGCATTCTACGATGAATTGCTGACCGCACGTGTGATATTGGAGGAGATGCCAACAGCACGCTTCACGATACACTGTGAGATATACAACGAGCAGGGTAAGATGATTAACAAAGGATATGTCGTACTTGGATTCATCAACAAGGAGACACGTCGTCCGTGTCGCATACCACAGTGGTTTCAGGAGCGACTGAACGAGTATATAGCAGAGCAACAGCAATAGATGACACGCAGAGAAAAGAGTATATGGCAGTGGGGTACGAGTGTGATATTCTTCACGCTCGCAGCACTCTTTTTCTACCAGAAGCTCTGCATCGAGGAGCATACGTGGCGATGGGTGATAGCTCTGCCGATAGTCACGCTGGCGGTGATGGCACTACGCTTCAGCCGCAAGGGCGGAATACTTATCCCCGCAGCACTCTTATCCTCGGCGGTAGGCGACTACTATGGCTCGGAAGGGATATTCCTGCTACAAGTGCTATTCTTCGCCATAGCACACATATTCTACATATCGGATTTTGCACCTCGCAGAAAGGTAACAAAACGCAGGACAGTGGCAGCAGAGTGTTTCTCGGCTGCAGTGGCGATATATGTAGCAACAATAATCAGCCAAATACCATTCGGCATAAATTCAATAGCCATAGCTCTGTATGCGATAATAATCATCGCTATGGGCTGCTCGGCGATATTCCAGCAACGAGAACACAGAGGGTGGTACATCGTGGCAGCTATGCTGTTCTGTTTCTCGGATGGAGTGATAGCATATGGTTTTGTAGGCGAGATACCTCACGCAACGCTGTGGATAATGACAACATATTACGCTGCACAATTCATCTTCGCCCAGCTGGCAGCAAGTCGCAGCAGGATTTCAAACTGACATAATCGGATAAATATCTGTCATATCGAGGGTGCTCGGGGTGTCAAAATGGCACACTCGACGGGGTGGCACATAGTTTGTTGGAGAGAAGGATATAGAATAATCAATAAAATATATAAGGTATGAAAAACGGAAAAATTGGAGTTACGACGGAGAATATATTTCCCGTAATCAAGAAGTTCCTCTACTCGGACCACGAGATATTCCTTCGTGAGTTAGTGTCAAATGCGGTAGATGCTACACAGAAGCTAAAGACCCTCTCGGCAAAGAATGAGTTTCAGGGTGAGCTGGGCGACCTGACCATTGAGGTGAGCGTCGACACCGAGGCGAAGACACTGACCGTAACGGATAAGGGTATCGGTATGACCGAGGAGGAGATTGACAAGTATATCAACCAGATAGCTTTCTCGGGAGCTGAGGAGTTTCTGGCGAAATACAAAGACCAGGCGATTATCGGACACTTCGGATTGGGTTTCTACTCATCGTTTATGGTAGCTGACAAGGTGGAGATTTTCACACAGTCATACAAAGAGGGTAGCAAGGCGGTGCACTGGAGCTGCGACGGCTCACCAGAGTATGAGTTAGAGGAGCTGAGCGAGAAGCGAGAGCGTGGAACATCTATCGTATTGCACATATCGGAGGATTGCAGCGAGTATTGCCAGAAGAGCAAGGTGGAGGAGTTGCTGAAGAAGTATTGCCACTTCCTGCCTATTCCAATCGCATTTGGCAAGGTGCAGGAGTGGAAGGATGGTAAATATGTCGACACTGACAAGGATAACATCATAAACGACACCGAGCCTCTGTGGACACGCAAGCCAACTGAGATAACCGAGCAGGAGTATAAGGATTTCTACAGCGAATTATACCCAGCAAGCGATGAGCCTCTGTTCTACATACATATGAATATAGACTATCCGTTCAACCTGACAGGAATACTCTATTTCCCAAAGATTAACAACAACTTTGAGATACAGAAGAACAAGATTCAGCTCTACTGCAACCAGGTATTCGTAACAGACCAGGTGGAGGGTATCGTACCGGAGTATCTGACACTGCTGCACGGAGTGATTGACTCACCAGACATCCCTCTTAACGTATCGAGAAGCTATCTGCAGAGCGACTCTAACGTGAAGAAGATTTCGAGCTACATCACACGTAAGGTGGCAGACCGTCTGAAGGAGCTATTCACAACGATGCGTAGCGACTATGAGCAGAAGTGGGACGATCTGAAGGTCTTCATTCAGTATGGAATACTCACTGACGAGAAGTTTGCCGAGAAGGCTCAGGACTTTATGTTGCTGAAGTCTACCGAGGGCAAATACTACACCACAAAGGAGTATATCGACATAGTTAAAGAGAACCAGACCGACAAGAACGACAACGTAATCATCCTCTATGTGGATGATGCTGTGGACAAGCACTCATTTGTGGAGAGTGCTAAGGCGAAGGGTTACGACGTGCTGGAGATGAATGGTCCACTCGACAACCACTATGTGAACTACTTTGAGTCGAAGAATCAGAATGTGCGTTTTGTACGCGTAGACAGCGACGTGATCGATAACCTCATCCGTAAGAAGGAGCAGGCAGCAATGTCGCTCACAGCAGCACAGCAGGAGATTATGCGTCCTGTATTTGAGAGCCAGATGCCTCAGGATGACAAGATAACATATAACATCTCGTTTGAGCCAATGGCAGCGGAGGATGCTCCTGTGGTAATTACTCAGAATGAGTTTATGCGTCGTATGAAGGAGATGTCGAAGATGAGTGGCGGCTCGATGAGCCAATTCTATGGTCAGATGCCCGACAACTTCACAATAGCAGTGAATGGTAACCACCCGCTTGTGATAGATATCTTAGGCGACGTAGAGAGCGAGTATGGCGACAAGCTCAAGAGCATAACAAAGAAGATTGATGCCGCAGTGGCTGAGGAGCGTCGTTTCGACGAGGCTATAGGCGACAAGAAGGAGGAGGATTTCACTCCAGAGGAGCGAGAGATGAGCGAGGAGCTGTCGAAGAAGATTCTCTCACTGCGTGAGGAGCGAGATGCTCGCCTGACGGAGATTGGTCGCGAGAATAAGCTTGTGCGTCAAATCATTGACTTGGCTCTCCTGTCAAATGGTATGCTCAAGGGTAAGAACCTGACGGATTTCATCCAGCGAAGCATAGTCCTGATAGAGAAATAGGCGGAATAGACAGATAGTATAAAAGGCTACAAACGCTTGGTTTGTAGCCTTTTATCGTAGGTAGTGATTAATTAGAGCAAAGCGTCAATCTTTGCCTTCAAAGTCTCCTTGCTTACAGAGCCAACAGTCTTGTCTACCGATGCACCATCCTTGATGAAGACAACAGTAGGGATATTGCGAACACGATACTGAGCAGCAATCTCATCAGCCTCCTCTACATCGCACTTAGCAATAACAACCTTACCCTCGTACTCCTCAGCCAACTCCTCAATGATAGGAGCCAATGCCTGGCAAGGACCGCACCACTCGGCACCAAAATCGATTACGACAGGCTTACCTGCTGCCATAACCTCCTCGAAATTCTCATTAGTTACTACAAAAGCCATAATTGTTTGTGTTTTAAATATTTATGATAATGTAAATTTAATATCTCTCTTCTCAAGATAATCTATAAGTTCCTGCGTAAGTGCCACCTTATGACGACGCGAATAGAGGTTGAGAGCAACATCGTCACGACGACTGACAACAGTCATACGCAGGATAGTCTTACCCTTATTTGCCTTGACAACCTTAGTGAACGAGGTGATAAACTCGTCGTCGATATCATCAATGTCTACTGAAAGGTAAATCTCCTTGATGAGCGTGTCGCGGACATCAGAGAGCTGCACCATTGACTTAATCTTAAACTCCAATTCTCCATTGTCGCGATATGGGCGTAGCTGAACACGTCCCTTGACAAAGAGGAAGTAGTTGGGGAAGAGATAAGGGCGGAAGTTCTTATAGTCCTCACCAAAGAGGGTGAACTCATAAGAGCCATCATAATCCTCCATA
>JAEIGA010020400.1_pt1 | contig 10106 bp, 6 predicted proteins | sample 9270691 | NCBI WGS metagenome assembly JAEIGA01 (sample SAMN17057246, study PRJNA624740) | gut metagenome | biome: biome; isolation source: fecal sample | host: Bos grunniens | place: China: Xizang | collected 2019
AGTTGCGCAAGGTAACCGACATCCCGAAGTACTCTGAGATTTACGACGGGCACCTCTCACTCAAAATGAAGCACGCCACTCACGCCCTGCGTTTCTTTGCTCCGAGCAACAAGTGGGGTTTCAACGACGGCGAGAAGATTGAACGCGTACAATTCACTATGCCACAAGGTGTTGCCGGTGATTTGACTCTTGATTACACCGACCCTGACGCCACCGGAACAACGGCAAACACATCGAACACAATAGTTCTCAATCTGACCAAGCCTATCGGAGCATCGGCCTCGGCAGCTGCTTTGGAGCACGCTTGTGCAGCAATACTCCCCACAGCGGCATTTGCTGCGAGCGATGCTATTTCGATGAAGATATATTCGAAAACGCAGATAGTCGAGCAGGCTATCTCGTTGGCAGGTCGTGGTGCTATGCAGGCAGGACATATCACTCCCGTAGCATTGGATTGTTCATCACCTGTTGAACGACCCAAGATTGCATTCCGCATCAAAACGAACAATCTGGGAGAGAAGCCATACCGAATCATCCTCACTTCGAAAGATACCAACACCAAGTGGTTGATTACCGATGACCACATCTATGAGTATTATACAGGCTCTACAACCTCGACAATCGCCGACGGCAAAGGTTTTGACATTCACTATGACGAGGAGACACTTGCCTCAATATCAGGCCAGAGTGTAACGGTAACCTACGAATCGGAGAGTGCTATCGTAACAAATGCTATCACAATGCCGGCGATGACCGCAGGCAATAACTATACTGTCGAATTGACCGTTCCATACCTGATGTATCAGGATTTCAGCAGTATTGCAGACTATAATGACGAGGCCACAACGGGTTCAAAGACCCTGGATAGCGTTGGTCTTCCCGGATGGACCGCATCACGAACAAGGAGTAGTGCCGGCAGCCATATGAGATTACGACCATTCTATGCCGTCATTGGCCGATATCAGGGTCGAATGGATAGCGAATTTTTCGGTTCAAGATTGAAAAAGAGTGTGACCGTAAAGGTTACAATCAATGCCGGAGCAGACCAAATTGCAACACCTTTGCAAGTGGGCAAGACTACAACCGCAGGCCCTATTGAGGCCGGGACAGCTATTGAGAGCGTAAGTACCACATTGAATTTACCCAAGGGTACAAGTTCCTCAATGCCGTCATATACCTACAACGTAGCGGGAGTTACGGCTAATCACCGATTAAGCTGGAGGACAAACCGCACATCAGGCTCATGGCTTACATATTCCGATACTCCCATCGACAATATCAAGGTTTCGATTACGAAATAACAACACAATATAAACAGAAACAAAAACAAAAAATTAATTAAACTTATAGGATTATGAAACTTAAAAATCTGACTTTGTATGCGTTGGCTCTTATGGGGCTTATGGCGTGCAGCGATGGCAAGGAGCCTATCGACAATGGCACAGAGTTGGGCTATCTCGCATTCTCGCTGAATCAGACAGAGGATGTGGATAACATCACTACTCGTGCAGACAAAATCTCTATCAGCAACGCAGCCGGCACAGGTTACACTACACCCGCTGATGGCGATTTCACAATCACCATCACCAACGATGATGACTACTCTTGGACCGGTACTGTCTCAGACTGGGACTCTACAACTGCTCTCAAAGCGGGTAACTACACCGTAAATGCCACCTACAACAACGGTGGCGTAGGTTTCAATGCTCCCGTATTCAAGGGAAGCACCACTTTCGCAATTACAGGCGGTCAGACAACACCTGTTACCATTCCTGTAACTTTGCAGAATGCTATTGTTCGCTTGCAGTACAACGAGATGTTCAAGAACTACTACTCATTCGATAAGTTCACCGTAACATCTATCGGTACAGCCGTTGAGTTTATCCCCACCGAGACCCGTGGAGCTTTTGTTGAGGCCACTACTTTCACCATCGAGGGTACTCTCACATCACAGGCACAGTCGAAAGACGGCTCTCCCGTAACTCGCACATTCAGCAAGAGCTACACAGCCAAGAAGGCACAGTGCTACACCATCTCGTTCACCGCTTCAAACATTGGCGGCAACTCTATCAACATTCAGTTTGGAGATGAGCCAGCCGACACTATTGACTTCGGTGATATCGACCTTAACGAATAATCGTACACGAAAAAAATAAAAACAATATAACATGAAACGATTTTTAGCAATTGCACTCCTCGCATCGGCCCTGATGGTATCTTGTGCCGACGACTTTAAGTACAAAAGCGAGGAAAAAGTATTCGGTACACTTTCGTTTGCCGATTTGCAGATTTCAGTAGATCAGGATGAGGTGGTCGTTCGTTCGGAGGAACCCGCAACCGAGACCTACTACATCTATGTATATGACAACGAGGGTACTCTCTACAACGGTCAGCCCTACATCTATGACGATGGTGCTATCGTTGGCTCTGCCGATGGCATCCTGTTGCCCGCAGGCGTATATTCACTCGATATCCGTTCGCAGAAGGATGTGCCGGCTGCCAAGTTTGAGAATGCTATCTATGGCACAACAAAGGAGAACATTACAATCGAAGCCGGTAAGACTACCGAGATTGGCAAGGTTGTATGTACCTTGATTCAGTGTAAGGTTACCGTTGATTACAACGACGACTTCCTTGCAATGGTTGCAGGCAACTGTAATGTAACGGTCACCGTGGGCGAGTCATTGAACTATGCACTCACCTATGATGCTGCAAGCAAGACAGTTAAGAGCTACGAGAAGAAGGCCGGTTATTTCGCTATCAACAATGGTGAGAATACCTCTATGGAGGTCAAGTTCGCAGGTGTTATCGCCGACAAGAACGGTAATGCCAGCGAGGCTACAATGACAAAGGCCTTCGAGAATATCGCTGCTCGTCAGTGGCGTCAGATTAAGTTCATCAAGAAGGTTGATGCCGAGGGTAACGCAACATTCGACATCGTTATCGACGACTATGTAGAGGATAATCCGTTGGGCGAGGATGTTACAGGCTCGGAGGAGGCTATCGGCACCGACCCCAATGCTCCCAAGGGTGATGGTAACATCAAGTTGCTCAGCACAGCAGGTCTTAACGAGAACACATCTCCCACAAAAACTGCGTGGAATGCTGCATTTACCGATGATCCTCTCGATACCGAGACTTATGAGGTAATCGTTCTTGACGACAACCTTACATCTGGCACCGATGCCGAGGGCAATCCCATACAGCTGTTGCAGTTTGAGGCCTCTGTACCCAACAAGATTAAGGATTTCTATATCGTAATCGAGTCAGATATGATTGGTCCGCTGTTGCCGGGATTGATTGGCGACGCCGAGTATATCGACCTTGTACACGACACAACAGCTGTTAAGGCTATTGCCGAGGTGGTACCATTCCCCTACCATGACCCCGATAATGGTGTTATCATCGCCGGTGCTACATCAGTTGCTTTCAACCTCGACAAGGCTGTCGGCATTTTGAGAGCTATGGGTAACGCACAGCACACCTTCAAGATGACGGTGAAGGATGAGAAGAATTTCACCAAGAATATCGACCTTGTATTAAATGTAGTTGCATTATAATCTGCCCAATAACGATGAAAAAGTATATATACATAGCTATCAGCATAGCTACTTTGTTGATGGCAACATCTTGCACACAGGATGTTTCAACTGATTTCACAGGCAAGGGCGGTATTTCGCTCGCTGCGTCAATTGACAATGCAGCAGCTACTCGTGCTACCGACAGCGAGACACTGCTCAACGAGGCCTCTGTAAAGATTTATAAGCCAAACTTCGAGGGTTTGGCACGTTCATACACCTACGCCGATATGCCACAGGTTATCTATCTGCCCGAGGGTCAGGGTTACCGCGTGGATGTTGTTGCCGGTGAGCTTGTAAAGGCTACTCCCGCCATGGCGTCATTCGAGAGCAAGAGCTACAAGGGCTCTGCCGAGTTTGATGTGACAGCAGGCGTTACCAACACTACCCCTATTACCGTCGTTGCCAACATCTGCAACGCTATCAGCAACATCACTTTTGGCAACAGCATCGCAGAGAACTTCGAGGCCGGCTATAAGGTGACTATCGGTATGGATGACAACAAACTGGAGTACAACGCCGACAACAGCGGTGCTGATGGTTATTTCATCTTAGACCCCGATAATGAGGAGCCGAAGCTGGAGTGGTCATTCAGCGGTGTATTGCTGAAGAATGGCGAGACATTCACCAAGACTGGCAGCTTCGCAGTTGAGGCAGGTAACAAGTATATGATGAACCTCATCTATATCGAGAAGGATGGTAACCTCGCTATTGAGATTTGGGTTGATAAGGAGACTATCGACTTCAACGACCAGATTATCTTCGAGCCTACGACTGCTGATTTGACACTCTCACGCAGTTACGAGATTTGGGCTAACCACGCAATCGTTCACGCCGAGGTAAGTCCCCAGACGTATGATGCAACGAAGGTATATTTCGAGTACAAGACATCATCAGACAGCGAGTGGACACGCTACGCTACGGCTGCAACTCCCGATTCTGACAAGAGTGACGAGAAGGGTTTCAGTGCCACATTGAAGGGCTTGAAGGCTTCAACAGAGTATGAGTATCGTCTGGTTGTTACCAACCTTAATACTCTCGAAGAGGAGACTATCTCTGCTACTCGTACATTCACTACCGATGTAGATAAGGATGTAGAGAATGGTAGCTTTGAGGATACTTGTATGGAGAACAAGCTGCCTGCGTTCTTCCCTGAGGGTGGTAAAAAATGGTGGTGCTGTGGTAATCAGGCAACAAAGGATTATGTAGGCCTTATAGGTCAAGCAGGTGTTATTACAACATCATCAACTGATGTTCCCGGCGAGAGCAAGTTGCCCGGTAGCAAAAAGTCAGCACAGCTGAGTTCTAAATATCTTGAGATTTTGGGTGGTACAGTCAAGAAGTTTGCCGCTGGTAACCTCTTCTACGGTCAGTATTATAAGACTGTCGGAACAGAAGGTGGTAGCGTTTACTTCGGTCGTCCATTTACAGCTCGTCCCGTAGGTCTTCGCTGCTGGATTAAGTATGTAGGCGGTAAGGTTACTCACACCGGTAGCGGTTCTCCTATTGAAAAGGGTGCATACGATATCGCACAGTTGAAGGTTGCTTTGGGTATCTGGGATGCTGCCACTTATGGCGGTAACAACGAGAGTCCTGTAAATGTAAACACTACATTGCCCGAGACCTTTCTCGACTACGCTACTGATGCCTACAATCCGAAGGAGCCCGACAATAGCGGCCGTACATTGGCTTATGGTGACTTGCAGATTACAAGTGCCGAAGTAGGTGCTGACTATGTTGAGAACATTAACGGCACTGAACAGAAGCGTAACTACACCGAGTGGCAGGAGGTTGTTATTCCTTTGGTGTACTACGACCAGACCACAATGCCTACTCACCTTATCATCTCTGCTGCTACATCGAAGTACGGTGACTACCTCTCTGGTTGCAATGGTGGTACAATGTGGCTTGACGGCGTAGAGTTGATTTACGACCTGAACGAGCTTTAATAGTTAAACTCAACCGCCTTGTGCGGTAATCGGATAAACCCGATATATATGCGGAAACTGATTTTAATGATTATAACGTTATGTGTCGTGGGCATAAACAATGCCCACGCACAGCGTTATGATAGAGGTTTCGACCTTAAATCCTCAACCTTCGTTGAGAAGGGTACGTGGATGATGGGCGGTCAGGTAGCCTACTCTACTCACTCCAACGACAACTATCGCTTCCTTATTATCGAGGATATAAACTCCAACGGATACCGTTTCACGGTGAGTCCGATGGTCGGTTATGCTATCAGCGACAATATGGCTCTGGGCGTACGTTTTGCCTATGGACGCAACAAGTTGCACGTCGAGCAGGCCAACCTGAACATTGCCGATATAAATATCAACGTAAAAGATTATTACACTTTGAGCCACGACTTTACGGGAATGGTTGTCTATCGCAACTACATTCCTCTGGGCAACTCAAAGCGTTTTGCTCTCTTCAACGAGACACAGCTCGCTGTGGGCATAGGTCAGGCCAAGCTAATCAATGGTCGCGATATAAACAGCGTTGTAGGCACATACGAAGAGTCTTTGTCGTTGAAGTTGGGTCTTAATCCCGGCCTTATAGCTTTTGTGAACGACCACCTGGCCGTTGAGGTCAATGTGGGTATGCTGGGTCTGCAATACAACTCGATAGACCAGATTCACAATCAGGTCTATACGGGAAACCGTGAGGCTACGCAGATAAACTTCAAGGTCAATATTTTCTCTATCGGCTTCGGCCTCGCATACTACCTCTAACAGACAGATATGATGAAAAATTTATTACGCACAATAATTCTCGGCATAGCTGTTTTTGCGGCGACGACAATCGCTGCACAGGAGGTATCATCGGCCAAGGCGACAAAGAAGACCCGCCAGACCATCTCGCTGGGAGCGGAGATTCCACGAGATACGGTTGGCAAGAAGCATAACCGAGGCTTAAAGCAGCACCTTATCATCCCCAAGGGAGAGTGGCAGGTCGGAGTTCAGATTTCGCACGTCAGTATGTCGAGCAACAACAGCGAATTTATGTTGCTTGTAAACGGTCTGAATGCGAATGCCTCGATGACTAAGATTGCCCCCTTCTTCGCATACTCCTACCGCAACAACCGTTCGATAGGTGTACGTTTTCAGTACTCTACAACTTCGGGAGGTATCAGCAAAGGAGAACTCGATCTGTTGAGTGACGACCTGAATTTTGAGGTAGAGAATCTGCGAGCAGATCTTAACTCTATTCAGACCTCACTCTACCATCGTTCATATCTGGGTCTGGACAACAAGGGTCGCATAGGAGTCTTTGCAGATATTGCATTGAGCTATGCCAACAATAAAAACATATTCTCGTATAGCGAGCGTACCAACCACTCCTATGCCCGTACGCATCAGCTTAAACTGAGCCTGCACCCCGGTCTTGTAATCTTCCCTATGAACAACATCAGTACTCACGTCTCGATGGGTATCGGTGGCGTATCATACAACCATACCGACTATGTGAAGGATGGTCAGGTTATCGGTTCACGCGACTTCTCGAAGGCTAACTTCAAGCTCGATGTGCTGGATATCAGCATTGGACTTACAATACACCTCTAAAACCTGATGCTATTATGAAGAGATTTTTGATTATCATACCACTTCTTGTGGCGGCAATGGTAACGGGTTGTATTGAGAACGACTTGCCGCTGCCTGTCATCAAGCCACGCATAACATCTATGCAGGTGGAGGGTGCTTCGGAAGTATATATCAACTCCGAGAAGCAGAATGTAAATATCACACTGGAGGAGCAGACCGATATTCGCAACGTGAAGATTACCAGCGTCGAGTTTCAGGATGAGAGAACACGTTCTTCGTGGGAGATTACCGGCATGCACGATATGTCGAGCAAGCTGGCCGTTACACTCAGCATCTATCAGGATTATATATGGACCATCACCACACAGCAGCCCATCGAACGCTATTTCAGCGTTGAAGGACAGGTTGGTGCCAGCCAGATAGACGACGTAAACAGACGCGTGATTGTATATGTTACCGACAAGCAGGATTTAGAGAATATAACCATCACATCGCTGAAACTCGGCCCTGCCGACATCACAACATACTCGCCCGCGATTGAGTCTATAAAGGACTTCTCAAACGGTGCAGAGATTACCGTTACGGCACACGGCCGCAGTCAGCGTTGGATGCTCTATGCCGAGCAGACCGCTACAGCTGTTGAGATGAAGGCCGTAGATGCATGGACCGCCGTTGCATGGTTGCGTGCTTCGGGTATTGCCGAGCTGGAGAACGGATTCAAATACCGCAAGAAGGGTGACACGGAGTGGATTGACGTAAAGACCAACAATGCCGGCGAGGGCGGCGACTTCTCGGCTTGCATCGAGGGCTTGGAGCCTCTGACCGACTACGAGTGCTATGCTTTCAGCGGTGAGAATACAACCGACATCTACGAGTTCACAACCGAGGAAGCTCGCCAGATGCCCAATTCAAGTTTTGAGGTATTGAGCAACGCCGAATCGAAGAACTTCTCGTCATTCTACGACCCAGCTTCTGCTATTCTGGAGAACCAGAGCAAATGGTGGTGTTCGGGTAATGCCGGCTCAACATCAATCGGTGCATCGTGGGCCATCACTATCCCCGACTCGGAGGATAAGGTCGATGGTCGCTACTCGGTGCGTATGGAGTCAAAGTGGGTTGTGGTGAAGTTCGCCGCAGGTAACATCTTCGTCGGTGAGTTCGCCGGTGTGCTTGGCACGAAGGGTGGAAAGGTCAACTTCGGACGTCCTTTCACACTTCGCCCACGCAAATTGTCGGTATGGCTCAAATACGACTGTGGCAAGATTGACCACATAGACGGCGTACCTGACAACGACAATGTGAAGATTGGCGACAATGACCGTGCACAGGTATTTGTTGCATTGGGCGACTGGGACTACCGCGTATATGGCGGAACACCCGACTCTCCCGTATGTATCAACACCACCGAACGCAGCACCTTCTTCGATCCCAAATCGGAGGCTGTCATCGGCTATGGAAACATCGTTCTGGACAAATCTACCGATGGCTGGATTCACGCCGAAATACCTATCGATTATAGCTCAACATCACGCAAGCCGACGCATATCATCGTGTCGAGTGCGGCAAGTATGCTGGGCGACTACTTCACCGGCAGTTCGGAGAGTAAGTTATGGATTGACAATGTAGAGTTGATATATTAGTCATACGTAAGATACTTGTTTTAGAGGTCTGACCCGACGGTTAGGCCTCTTTTATTTTCATAATTCATCATATTTTTTCTATTTTTGTAAGTCAAATTCTTCCTTTCAGGAAAAAACAAATTGCTATGAAGATAAAAATCCTTTTACTTGCAGCCCTAATATGCGGTTGCGTGATGCCCTCGGAGGCCAAAGAGAAGAAGACCCCAGCCGACTATGTAGATATGTTTATCGGCACATCCAATTCACGCTGGATGCTGGGCCCCTACGCACAGGAACCCTTCGGAATGATTCAGCTGGGCCCCGACAATCAGGGAAATGTATGGATGGGCGGTTATGAGTATGCCATAGGCAGCGTATCGGGATTCAGCCACCTGCACGCCTGGACTATGGGCGGTTTGATGATTATGCCAACTACAGCCGACCTTGCCCTTACGAACAACTCTGTCGATTCGCCCTACAAGGGTGCTAATGCGGGCTATCACTCTCGCATTCTGAAAGAGAGTGAGGTGGCTTCGCCGGGATACTATTCGGTATATCTCTACGACCACGAGGTTAAGGCGGAGCTGTCGGCGACAACCCGTTGCGGTATTCATCGTTACACCTTCCCCTCTCGCAAGGAGTCACGCATACTGATTGACCTGCTCTTCCCCACCGAGTGGGATTACGGCTTCCACATCAAGGATGCACGCATCACAAAGGTCAGCGACACCGAGCTGGAGGGTTATGCCGACTGCAATTCGGGCAACTGGAGTAGTTGGAACGACTATAAGTTGCATTTTGTGATTCGTTTCAGCAAGCCTTTCCAGCAGTTGAACGGTTGGAACAACGGCCACGAGCAGACCAACATCGACCAGATTAAGGGCAATGGCGACTTGGGTGTATATGCACTCTACTCTACTGCCGAGGGCGAGGCGATTACCGTCTGCACTGCCCTGTCGTTGGTGAGCATCGAGCAGGCACGCCTCAATATGGAGTCGGAGCTCTCGCCGCTGAACTATAACTTCGACGAGGTGGCCGCCGCAACACGAGCAAAGTGGAACGACCTGCTGGGCCGCATCGAGATTAAGGGTGGCAGCGAGGTGGATAAGGTGAAGTTCTACACCAACCTCTATCGTGCTTATGCCGGCAAGCAGACGTGGAGTGATGTAAACGGCAAGTATGTTGATGCTTGTGAGAATGTTCAGCAGGTGGAGAGTGGCGAGATGTATGGCGGCGACGCCTTCTGGAACAGTTTCTGGAATCTGAACGGCCTCTGGTCGATTATTTCGCCACGCTATATGGATAATTGGGTGACAACACAGCTCGAATTATTCCGTCACAACGGCTGGACCGGCAAGGGCCCG
>JAEIGA010020401.1_pt1 | contig 10106 bp, 9 predicted proteins | sample 9270691 | NCBI WGS metagenome assembly JAEIGA01 (sample SAMN17057246, study PRJNA624740) | gut metagenome | biome: biome; isolation source: fecal sample | host: Bos grunniens | place: China: Xizang | collected 2019
TGTATGAAGAAGAAGCTGATGTTTTCTTTGAAGACCGTTCTGGCCACATCTTAAAGGATGATACTCTGGTTCGTCTGATTGCTATGCCTAACGTACTAGTCACTTCGCATCAAGCTTTCCTGACAGAAGAAGCTCTTGATAATATCGCAGCAACCACTGTCGATAATTTAGTTAAGTTTATGTCCAATACTCCCAATCCTACTACAGAAGTAACTCTATAAAAATAAGAGGCCCGATAGTACATACTGTCGAGCCTCTTTCCTGTCTTATTAGAGATAAAAAACCTATAATATAAGTAGCATATGAAAGGAGAATGATTATGGCAAAATACTGTCCCGTTGTAGGACATAGAGTTGTATATTTAACTTGTCAAGAGTGTGATGATAGAGTTTGTGAGCGCTCTCAGAAAGAAAATACGACTCAGGTTCCTACTACCAATGAAAACACAAAAAGTGACGATATGACTGTGAGTTCTGAAAATAAATGTAAAGCAGACTGCGCTATCTGTTGCCACAAAATGAGTATGCAAGAAGAACAGATTGGCTCGCAAAAACATATGATTGTGCGCTGTGAGGTCTTGCGTAATTACTTGCTGAGTTACAATAAAGTCAAAGAACTCGGCTGTGAACATTATAACAAAGATTACTCCCAGGAAAAGATTTGCCTGAATTGTGCAAATTATCTTGGTGGCGGCGACTGGGGACTTGCTTGTTCTGCACACTACCACCGTTTGCCCACGCCTCTCACTGAAGCTTGTGAATCTTTTAACCCAATAATCAATAAGTAAAATAAGGGCCCGAATAGGCCCTTATTTTTGTTTGCAAATCTTTTCAGACTAAAAAACAGTAAAAAATAAAGGAAACCACACACTATATATTGTAAAAAGCTTGTTTATATTCACAAAATATTCTGTTGTATTACCCTCCCTCGGGGGGTGATGTCTTCTATAATACGAACAAGAGAGTAAAAATAATTATCTCACTACTAATCTCCAGTGGCCCTCTCAGTTAAACCATGCAAAGAGAGCGGGCCCTGCCTATCGCTCACAACAAGCGCAAAGAAAGAAGGAATTTTTATGTTGTGTACAAATTGTCGTCGACCAACCCCAACCCATGCACAAAAGTGCAGCGATTGTGGCCAGATGTTAGACAACGCTGCTACATCTGTTCATGACATCAAATCCGACATGTTTGGCAACAAGGTTACAACCGTGAAGCCTAATAGAGCCAAGATGAAGGAAAGAGAAAAGTACTTAACTACACTGCCCGAAATGGATTCCGTTAAGGCAGAAAGAAAGCGCCAAGCTCAGTCTTTGAAACATGACATGCTGCAGCTTATGGGCATTGCTGGCGGATTGTTCCTCGGCATATCCCTGATTGTTGCCATGGCAGTTAGTCCAAAGGTAGCGCTGCTGCCTCTCATGATGTGCGGCACCGCAATGTTGGGCATTGGTGATGGCTGGATGAAGCTGAATAGCCAGTTGCCCAAGCTTCGTTTTGTTGGTGATATGTCTATTCACAATGCTATGCCAAGATACTACGGTTCTGACCGTGTTTTCGGCCACGTGAAGAGAGCTAAGTCCAATTATCACAACTACGAAATCGACCTGAACGAGGTTGAAGTTGTTGGTTATGATGATTATTACAAGGAACATCTGGTCCAAATGAAGAATCCTGTACATATGGATTATGCGGTTGCTGCCGATAAGACTTATCGCGTAGCAGATATTTTTGACAAGGATGTTCTGCGTCAAGCTATTCCTCAGGTTCAGTAATCAGACCAAATTCTAGGAGGTGCCTCCATGATTGTTGTATTAGTTACTTTGCTCCCGATTACAATCACAGCAGCTGTTGCAGTGATTAATGCGAAAAAGCACTCAAGAATCTAATGTCTGCAACTACGCCCGACTCACGAGTTGGGCGTTTTCTAGTATTTGCACCAGACGAATTGAGAATAAAAATATTGATAATAAAGGAGATTATTGTATGGCAATTAATTTAACAAAAGAAGAAGCTATGAAAAAGATTGACCTTCGTAAGAAAGAGTTAATCACTATCTGTGAAGAAAAGGGCTCAGTCCTTACTCAAAAGGCTCGCGTAGCCGTAGTTATGGACTACTCGGGTTCTATGCGCCAAATGTTCCGCGATGGAACAGTCCAAAATGTCTTGGAAAGACTGTTGCCCATTGCCATGCAGTTTGACGACAATGGCGAAATGGAAGTTTGGCTGTTTGAAAATGGTTACCGTCGTATGCCCGCAATGACGCTAAACAATTTCTACGGTTACGTTGAACGTGAAATCCTTAATAAAAAATATCACATGGGTGGTACTGAATACGCACCTGTTATGAATGATGTTGGTAAAAAGTATATCAATGAAGACCCCGCTCAAATGCCTAATTATATTATCTTCATTACTGATGGCAATAACTCTGATGCTACTGCAACTAAGACAGCTATCACGAAGTGGTCTACATATCCTATTTTCTGGCAGTTTGTTGGTATTGGGAAAGAGAAATTTGCTTTCCTGACTCGATTGGACAATCTGGATGGTCGTTATGTAGATAATGCTAACTTCTTTGCTTTGGATGATATCGAAAGAGTGGCAGACAGCGTTCTCTACCAGCGTCTATTGAACGAATACCCTGGTTGGCTGGCATTACCCGAGGTTCAGAAGATGATTAGGAGTCAATCTACGAATAGAGGTTTCTTCAAAGGATTGTTCTCCAGATAAAAATAATGCGCTAGGAAATTCCTAGCGCATTTTAATTTTTATCTAAGTATGTATTAGAATATATTGCGGCCGCCTAAACCACTAAGGTTCATACCGCCCATTTCAAATGTTTGTCTTGTAGGACGAGAGCCATTGGAACCGCCATCCATGCTGACACTGACGCCCGCTTGTCTTTCATTGGGTTGAATCAACACAGTAACTGGCTTGTAGTTGCCCCACTCAAAAACATAAGATTCACCAGAACCCTGACCAATCAAGTTCTTCCAAGACATTTCCAACTTGACCTCGGGGTCAACGTTGCCCTGGCCAACCCAACAAACAGTTGCATCGGGGTCAGCAACAATAGTACCACCCTGCAAATTATTGAGAACAATGGGGTTACCATCTACGAGAATGGCAACATATGCTTCAGGACCATTGCCAGTCAGGGAAGATGTACACAAACCTTTCTGGGAAATCATACCCTGAGCCAAGAAACGAACATCGTACTTGCAGTCAGGAGTGAAAGCTAAAATATTTTCAGACTCAACAGAAATTACTTCGCCCATAGACAAACGATACACAACAACGTGCTGAGCCAAATTGGCAAAGTACAAAGTGCACTCGCCATCGCAAATAACTTTGGTCAAGGGCAGGTTTTCACCAGTAACACGACGCATCATCTGACGACCCAAAGCGCCGAGCATATTCTGACCTTCATCGGGACCAAACATAACCTTATCAAAACGATAGTTCTTTGGGCCCATAGATTCGCCGCCAACAAAAGCGCCTGTCTTGGTGAAAAAAGTAGTGCCAGGGGTAGCTTGCACTTTCAATGTGAGCTCATTAAGAGTTTCCATTTTTAACATTTTATATTTACCTTCCTTTTTGAAATATTAATCGTATTAATCAGTTTGGACGCCGTACATAGCACAGAGTCCCGCTAAGTCCTTACTGACACCGTCACCAATTGGCGCAAATTTCCAAGCACCATTGTGTTTATAAACTTCACCAAGCATCATGGCGGTAACAGTATCATAATAATCTGTCAACATAAATCTAAACAATTCATTGTTGCCATCTAACACACGAATATAAGCATCTTTAATCATAGAGAAATTCAATCTACGGGTCAAAGCTTCATCGATAGTTAATACAAATACAATGCGAGATACGCGAGGGTCCACTCTGCTCATGTTAATATCTACGCACTTATCGTCAGTGCTAGTACCATTAACATTCAAAGAACAGCTGTGGTCGGGACTGTCTGTCATTCCATAGAAGACAAACCAGTCATCTGAAATGACTTTCTTTGCGTCATTCAGAAGGAACGCAGAAATATCAACGTCACAACGAGAATCTTTAACATCCCAACCAACACATACTTTTAAGTTATTGGTCATTGGCAAGGAAACTTTTTGACCCTTACGCAATTCTTGACCGTTACCAAACACACGACGCTTAGCAGGTCTAGCGGGAGCGGCGGGCGCTGCAGCAGGAGCAGGCTGTTGATAGGTTGGCTGCTGTGGCTGTTGATAGCCATAAGATTGCTGAGGCTGCTGAGGTTGCTGATAACCGTATTGCGGCTGAGCGGGTTGTTGATAACCAGTCTGCTGATAACCATATTGAGGTTGCTGATATGTTGGTGTAGGTTGTGGAGCAGGTCTCGGAGGCTGTGGTTGCTGATAGGTCTGCGGAGCCCCTAAATTACCAACGGGCTTCATTACATCATAAACGGTGTCACGAGTAACTGGAGCACGAGTTGGCTGAGGCATATTGTTTAAACCATTACGGTCCATAGGTGCCGTTTTCTTTTCGACAACATTTAACAATGGCATGTTATAACTCCAATCTTTATAGTTTACTTCTTTTAACATAGAAGAATAGGAAGGCTTGTCCTGTGAGTGTGAAAAATAGTTTTTAACGAGAAAAAATCATAAATAAATTATTTCATTTTTTAACATTACCCTCCAGTTTTTTATATATTCCTATATAATGACTAAAGAAAAGGGCAGATGCCCAGCATTCTCAGTGTTCTATATTTTTATTATCAAGATTAACAAAATTGATAATACAATATAAACAAAAAACAAAAATATATTACTTGGAGGTAATAAATCATGTCTGTTAATTTGTCTAAGGGCGGTAAGGTTTCTCTGGCTAAGGCCGCCGAACAAGCTGGTGTAAGCACTCTCACTCAGGTTACTGTTGGTTTGGGTTGGGACGTCAACCGTTACGACGGTGGCGCAGGTTTCGACCTGGATGCTTCCGCATTTATGTGTGGTGCAGATGGTAAGTGCGCTAATGAAAGCGGCTTTATCTTCTACGGCAACAAGCAGGGCGCTGGCGTTACTCACACTGGCGACAACCTGACTGGTGATGGCGATGGCGACGACGAGCAGATTGTTGTTGACCTGAACTCTGTTCCTGCTGATGTGCAGAAGATTGCTTTCACCGTTACTATCTACGACGCCGATAAGCGTGCTCAGAACTTTGGTATGGTTGAGAACTCCTTCATCCGTATCTTTGACTCCGCTTCCAACACTGAGCTCCTGCGTTACGACCTGGGCGAGGACTACTCCATCGAGACCGCCGTTGTCGTTGGTGAGCTGTATCGTCACAATGGCGAGTGGAAGTTCAACGCTGTTGGCTCTGGCTTCCAGGGTGGCCTGGCTGCTCTGTGTGCTAACTACGGCATTAACGTTGGCTAATATCCCTCGAAAGAGTGAAGAGCAGAGTATGAAAACTACTCTGCTCTTCTTATAAAATCCATAACCAAGGAGAAACAAAATGTCTATTAATTTGATGAAAGGTCAGAAGATTTCTCTGACTAAGGATAATCCCGCTCTGAGCCAAGTTAAGATTGGCTTGGGTTGGGACGTTAAGAAGTACGATGGCGGCCACGATTTTGACCTGGATGCATCCGTATTTATGTGTGGGGTCAACGGCAAGTGCCGTAGAGACTCTGATTTTATTTTCTATGGCAATTTGGCTAGCCCTGAGGGCGCAATTCGTCACATGGGTGACGACCGTACTGGTGGCAGTAGTGATGTCGGAGATGATGAGGAAATTCTCATTGACCTGAGCAAGGTTCCGATGGATGTTCATCGCATCGCCGTTACCGCTACCATTTACGATGCCCCTCGCAGAGCTCAGAACTTTGGCATGGTGTCCAACGCATATATTCGCGTAGTTGACGCTATTACGGACAAGGAAGTTATTCGTTATGACCTGGGTGAAGATTTCTCCATTGAAACAGCTATTGTTGTTGGCGAAATCTATCGTCATGGAGCTGAATGGAAGTTTAATGCCGTAGGTGCAGGTTTCCAAGGTGGCCTGGCTGCTCTATGTGCTAATTATGGCATTGACGCTGAATAAAAGAAAGAGGTAAGGTAAATGGCTATCAATTTGCAAAAAGGACAGAAGATTTCTCTGTCCAAAGATAATATGGGTAACGCTACTAACCTGAGACGCGCTGTTGTTGGCCTCGGCTGGGACGCCGTTAAAAGAGGCGGCGGCTTATTCGGTTTTGGCACACAGCAAGTAGAAAATGTTGACTGTGATGCCTCCGCACTTGTGCTGAAGGGTGGTCGCCTGGTTTCCGAGCAGGATGTCGTGTTTTACGGCAACCTTCACCACAGAAGTGGCGCTGTGAACCATATGGGTGATAACTTGACTGGCGACGGTGATGGTGATGATGAGCAGATTACTATCGATTTGGATAGAGTCCCCGCTGAGTATGACCGCATTGTTATCGTGGTCAATATTTACCGCGCAGAAGCAAAGAAGCAGGACTTCGGCCTAATTCGCAATGCCTTTATGCGTATTTGCGATGGTAACACTGGTCGTGAGCTCGTAAGATACAACCTGTCTGAAAATTATGCAGGCAAGACCGCTATGATTTTCGGTGAGCTGTATCGTCACAACGGCGATTGGAAGATGAATGCAGTTGGTCAGGGCACTACTGACGGCTCTCTTTCCGAGCTGATGAAGCGCTACACATAATAACAAAAATGGAGGTTAAGCGAGCCTTAGGAAAAGGCTTGCAGGCAATAAATGAAGAAAAATTTAAAAGGTTTGACCGACCAGGAAGTATTGACCAGCCGTCAATCTCATGGTTCTAATGAGTTAAGCAAGAGACCTACCGAGTCTCTGTGGTCCATGTTCTTGGGCGCGTTTGATGATATTTGGATTAAGGTGCTGTGCGGCGCCTTGCTGTTGAAGATTGGCTTGGCCATCGCAGCTGCTTTTATCCCTTCTATGGAAGGTGGTAACGATGTCGTAGAAATCATTAGTATTTTGATTGCTATTGGTCTGGCGACTGGTTTTAGCACTATTTCTGAGTACCGCAATACTTCTAGAAGTGAAGCGTTGCAGGAAGAATATAATAAGACTTACGCAAAGGTAATGCGTAATGGTAAGCTGGTCAATATTCTGACTAGTGAAATTGTTAAGGACGATATCGTTCTTATCCAGGCGGGCGATAAGGTCCCCGTTGACGGCCTGATTATCAGTGGTGACATTAAGGTTGCACAGGCTGCTTTGAACGGTGAGTCCAGAGACGAAGTTAAGACTGAGACTGATTCTATGGATGAGGCTGAGTCCGATGATTTTAACTCTCACCACAAGGTTTTCATGGGCTCCGTTGTTACTTCTGGCGAAGCATACATGATTGCTACTGTCGTTGGTGATAAGTCCGAGCTGGGTAAGATTAACGCCTCCCTGCAAGGTGACGAAGATGAGGAAGAGCGTCAGGATACTTCTAGCTTAAAGCTGGAGAAGGTTGCTACCGCTATCGGTAAGGTTGGTGTTACTGCCGCCGTCGTAGCTGGTATCCTGCAGGTTGTTCTGCCTCTGATTAACGGCACCGATGTCCCCATTACCGTTTCCTATATTCTTTTGGCAGTCGCAGAGGCTGTTATGTTGATGGCTTCTATTGTTATCATGGCTGTCCCCGAAGGTTTGCCCATGATGAACAGCTTGGTTCAGTCTATGAATACTGAGTCCATGTACAAGAAGAACATTCTGGTTAGCCATAAGGCTGCTTTCTCCGACTCTGCATATCTGAACGTTCTGTTCTCCGATAAGACTGGTACTATCACTGAGGGCCGTTTGGCTCTGGTTGAGTTTATTACTGGTAGCGGCAAGGTTATTCCTTCCGTTATGCATCGTGACTTTATTGAGGCTATTACCGTCAATAACTTGGCTAAGGTTTCTTCTGAAAACAAGGCTATTGGTAGTAACAATATGGACCGCGCTCTGCTTACTTACGCTCTGGACAATGGCTATAGAGATGGTCAGAATGACCCTGCAAAGGTTAAGTCTATTAGTGGTTTCGACTCTGAAAAGAAGTGTGCTACTGTTGATATGAAGGACGGCACTGTTTACTGGAAGGGTGCTACTGAGACTATTATTGCTAAGGTTACTCACTATATTGATGATGTGGGCGAGGAACATCCCTTCACTGCCGAAAATCGTGCAGCTTTGGAAAAGACTATGAAGGACCAAGCAGCAAGAACCATGAAGATGCTGTCTGTTGCTAAGATTGACGGCAAGAAGACCATCCTGTATGCTGTTCTGTGTCTGCGTGATAACGTTCGTAAGGACGCTATTGATACCGTTAAGGTTCTGAATAAGGCTGGTATCCAGGTTGTCATGGTCACTGGTGACGCTGAAGAAACCGCTATCGCTATCGCTAAGGAAGCTCAGATTTTAAAGAATGACACTGACATAGTGTTGACTCACGAGCAGTTGGAAGCCATGTCTGATGAAGAGCTGACTAAGGCTATGCCCAATCTGCGCGTTGTTTCTCGCGCAAAGCCTCTGGATAAGAAGAGACTGGTTACTGTCGCTCAGGCCATGGATAGCGTCTGTGGTATGACGGGTGACGGTGTTAACGACAGCCCCGCTTTGAAGCAGGCCGACGTAGGTTTCGCTATGGGTGACGGTACAGCCGTTGCTCAGGAAGCTGGTGACGTTGTTATTCTGAATAACTCCCTGACCTCCATCAAGGACTGTGTTCTGAACTCCAGAACCATGGCTAAGTCTGTTGGTAAGTTCCTGATTTTCCAGCTGACTGTTAACGTTAGTACTTTGTTGATGAATATTCTGGCTCCCGTACTGGGCTGGCTGGAACCATTCAGCATTGTTCAGATTCTGTGGATTAACCTGATTATGGACACCCTGGCAGCTATGGCTTTCGGTGGTGAGCCTATTCTGGATAGATACATGGACAATCCTCCCATTAAGAGAGCTGACAGCATCTTGACAAGTTATATCAAGTCTGCTATTGGATGCAGTAGTGTCTTTATTACTCTAGGTGCTATTTTGATTCTCGAAAACATGTTTGGCATCGTAGATTTTGTTATGCCTGCTGGTCATGCTAATCCCGAACTCTACGAGAAGACCTTTATGTTCGCGTTCTTTATCTACTCTATTATCTTCAATAGTATCAACACTCGTTCCGAAACAACCAATGTCTTCGAACACATCAATGAGAACAAGAGATTTATCTGGGTTATGAGTGCAATCTTCATCATGCAGACTATCATTATCCAGATTGGCGGCGTCGTCTTCGGCACTGTTGCTCTGACTATGAAGGCTCTGTTGATTGCTATGGGTCTAGCTCTGCTTATCGTCCCTGTTGATATGCTGAGAAAGTTAATTATGCGTACAGGTAAGAAAAATTAATTGGAAAGCCCGCCGTAATGGCGGGCTTTTTGCTATAATAGGAGGAGAAAAGTTTTAAATATGTGACAAACGACAACATGCACAACAAAAAGATTAAAAAGGAGAAAATACACAATTACTGTGTATGAAAAAGAAATGATAGAAAAGGCATTTATAACAGATTTGGATGGAACGGTCATTTATTCTAACCGCAGGGTTGGTAACACAACAAATATGACCTGTGTTGAAGACCAACCAAGATATCAAAGCTTTATGAATACCCATTTATATAGAAACATTGAAAAGTGGAGCAAAGATGTTCCCTTTATTCCACTAACCACCCGCTCTGAAGAGGAGTACAAAAGAATTCGCTTCCCGTTTGTGCCGCCATATGCTCTTGTTGGCAATGGGGCCGTTTTGCTAAAGGATGGCAATAGAGTTGTTGAATGGGAGCAGGCAACAGCCAAGTTAATTGAAAAAGAATATACACAGTTGCGAGCTATCGAAGCAAAGCTTGTAGACTGTTTAGATTTATATAATATTCAGACTATGAGAATGGTTGAGAACTCATTCTTATTTATCAAGAGCGACGAAGCAGAACAGATTGAGTATTTCGTAAAAAGACATTGCGATATGACCAATCTCACCTTCTATAGACACAATAGCAAAATCTCTATTGTACCTACAATGTTGGAAAAGGGCTCCGCTGCTCGTCGTCTGAGAGAA
>JAEIGA010020402.1_pt1 | contig 10106 bp, 29 predicted proteins | sample 9270691 | NCBI WGS metagenome assembly JAEIGA01 (sample SAMN17057246, study PRJNA624740) | gut metagenome | biome: biome; isolation source: fecal sample | host: Bos grunniens | place: China: Xizang | collected 2019
ACAGTAGAGAGCTTGAAGGAACTTATTGATGAGCTTGTTTCTTATACTCAGCTGCCCAGAGAGCAGGTTCCTGATATTACTTCAAGAACAAGTAAGTGGCAGTTTAAGAAATATGTAGGAGAGGACTATTATTTCTGTGCTAGTTGCGGTACTGAATATAAATTACCAGATGCCTGGTCGAGATATGACGTAGGTGAGTACTGCAAATATTGTACTAACTGTGGAGCGAAGATGAGGGTGGGTGATTAATATGGAAGACCAGATTGTTGACATGATTACAATAATGTGTAATGTTTGCGCTAAGCAGAATTATCCAAAGTGTGAAGATAGAGACGGCTGTATTTGTGAGGAGCTGGCTGAAGCTTACTACAAGGCAGACTATCGTAGACAGAAAACTGGCGATTGGGTTAAAGTTCTTACTGCTAACCTTATTGAGGATCCTGATAAAGTACATTGGAAGTGTTCTTCTTGTGGTAAGGAGACTGACCTGCCTAATTATGAGAAAGCTAACTACTGTTTTAACTGCGGAGCCAAGATAGTAAGGGAGGATATATAATGCGTAAGCAGTATACACACTATACTAATATAACACGAGCCATATTAGATACAATTAAAGTAGGTGATTTGGTTAGAGTAAATAACTGGAAAAAGCCTATGAAAGTAAAAGCAGTTTCCGAGAATTTTTTTGTTATGACACAAAATTTATTTGGTAAGACCTTTTATTCTGTATGCTCAAAGCTGCCTTGGGATGGTATTATTTATAACAGTATGAGAGGTGGCATGTTCCATTGTAGTACCGATAATTGGATATTTGGTTCGCCGTTAGTTGTTGAATATAGAGATCTATACACCTTTGAAAACAATGAAGCTACTCAAAAGTATTTACAGTCATTTGAGACCGGCGATTGTGAGCTCTCAGAACGTAAAGGTATTGCTATCTATGATCTATATGTAAAGGCTGGTAGCTAATTGTATGGAGGGACTTTTATGAAGTTTAAGGAGCTTGAATTTGTTCCAGAAGAAATAATTAAAGCTTTAGAGGATGCTGGTATTAGTATCAGTGAAGACGATGAACTTACCGACGGTCCAACTTTGAAGGAACCGATGGATAGTATTGAAGCTACTATTCGTATGTTTGATGAGCTGCAGGCTATTGTTACAGAGCTTGATGCTAGGGAGATCTCAAATAATTGTGTAATACAAGAGCTTCAAGGAATTAGTTATAAAGACCTTTGCGATCGCGGTATTGAAATTTTAACAAAACTTAAGGGAGGCATTTAAGAATGATTGAAGGACAAGTATTTACAAGCGGATTTATTCAACAAGTTGGTTTTTGGGTACCGGTTTTACCTGAAGGTAAGACAGTTCATACTTTTACGCATGAGGAGCTAGTTAAGCTTCTTGAAAAGACTTTTAATGATGGCTGGGAGCAGGCGAGAAGTCGTTATGAAATTCCTAAGACGACTTGTGCGTCTTCTACTCCACTACAGTAAGGAGGTGTTAGAATGAGAGCAAAAATTAGACTTGATACTATGAGAGATATTAACGACTTTGTGCGTATCTGTTCTGGAGTAATTCCTGCAGTACATATTACAGACGGCGCAGGTCTTAAGGTTTCTGGTAAGTCGCTACTTGGTGTGATGTACGCCATGGAGTTTGATGAGATTTGGTGTGAGTGTGATATTGATATTTATCATGAGATTGATCGTTTCGTGGTAGTTTAAGAAAAAGACCGGTTGAAAATATCGGTCTTTTTTATTTAACTCCTTAAATTAGCGCTGCAGCTACTGTATAATATATTAGAATTTATTGGAGGTTAGCATGGGAATTTGTATTACGTCTAATTACAAAGGTGCACCGTCTCTTTATGGCTCCTGTAGTATGCTTCTGCGTATTAGAGAGGTAGTTGCTCTTAAGTGGGATCAGGAGTTTGGAGAACATTATCAAACGTTGAGACGCTGTTATTGTAGAGAAGACTACAGAGCTTTTGATAAGAAGGCAACTGAAATCTTAAGTGTAGAGCGATTTAATCCGGATGATCAGGATATGGTTGATTTTTTGCTTAGTTCTGAAGACGAGGGCAAAGCAAGCTATAAGACAGCAAAAAAGATTTTGGATCTTTTGAAGGATTATACAAGTCCTAATACCCTTGCTTATCAGTATTATAGCAACGATGATTGGGAAGTTTTTAAGACTCTTCTAAAGGGTTGTTACTCCCATCGAGCTAATTTAATTTGGAGGTAACTATGCTTATAATGGATGCTAGTTGGTATAAAATTGAAGGCTCACATGATATTTATGAGTGTCATGAGGAGATCTATAAGCGTTATAAGATTCCTAATCGAACCAAGTATAAAGATACTCATGTGTTCGACGAGGAGAAGAGTGTACGCTGGAACCGAGAGGAAGTTGAGAGACAAAATCAACTTATTAAAGATGAAGTAAATGCTGCGTATGCCGCGAGAAATGAAGCAAGACAGCGACTTGATAGAGCAGTTATAAAGTATATCACTGAGACTACTTGTCTTAATGAAAAGCTTGCTGAGAAAGTTCTATATACTGTTCAGCGTGACCATGAAGATGATTGGTGGAATTATGTTGATGAGCTTGCAGATTTTACTGAGGCTGTAATCGATGCCTGGAAGGAGAGCATGAATGACTGAGAAGACTATGACACTTTATTTTGCCGACGACGGTACGCCCTTTAAGGAAAATAAGGATGCTTGTGAAATTTATGACCAGATCTGTAGGAAATATCGTCTTTGGCTTGGAAGAGGTACGGTAATGTTCTGGTCTCCCCAAGAGGAGTATATGAACCTCGAGCTTATGGACTATACTTTTGCAGACAATCTTTGTTATTTGGATTGGCTTAAGAAGCGCCCCAGCTATTGTCATTTTATTGTGGTCCACTCTCAGCCTGGAGAAGAAGCTTGGGACGACTTGTGGGAATTTGTTTCTAAGTATTGTCCACTGTCTGAAGCTGAGAGTATTAAGCTTAGACAAGATTATATAGAAGGTGATCTTATAGCTTATGATACTCACGACTGTAAGTTTCATAATTTTAGTCTTGTAGCTCGTCGAACAGCAGAGATGCATGAAAGACTTAACCTCAACGTGGCTAATGTTGCTATGGCTAATCGAGATAAATGGAAGGACCTGTAATATGATTAATAGAGATCTTGCAGATATTATGGCGGCTAATCCGGAATTGCCAGTAGTGGCTATGGTAGATAGCGATGTATGCTGGGATGGTGATGGCTACTGGATGGCGAGCTTCAGTAGCGTGGAGATACGAGACGTTGGTCTTGTAGGCGAGCGCTACTATGACGACAGAGATAGCTTTAAGGAAGCTTATTATGACAGGTATGATGATGAGCTTACTGAACGCTTTAATTATAGACCTTGCCTGTCTATTGATAATGGTCGTTGGGGAAATGTTACTCCTGAAGAGATTAAAGCTAACGAGGTCGCAGAAACGCGCCTTGAAGCCTATCTTGAGGAGATGGCAGATCAGTATATGAAGAAGTGTATCGTGGTTTATGTTAATGAGCCTGATCTTACAGATTGGAGGAACGCATAATGAAAGAACTTACTTTTGGAGAACTTAAACAAGGGTTGCTTTGTTGCACTGTATATAGAAATTGTAGTGGTTGTCCGTTGTATCTGGGCGGTGACCTTGGTACCGCTTCGGCAGGGGAGCTTACTTGTACTGGGATGCTTATGTCTGCAGCTTTTAACTGTATCAATACAATGGAGACAGATCTAGCTGCTGCAGTGAAGAAAGCCACCGAGTGGGAAGAACAGTGCACTATGCGAGAAGGGGAGCTCTATGAACTTAGAGCCAGCTTAGATAGGAGATCTAAGAATGTCTAAGGAAAATATAACTAGTCCATCGATTGATATGCAGCGAAGAAATGAATATGTTAGGCGTATTCGAGAGGCTGAGAAGCTAAGAGGCTGCGAGGCAGACCATGAAGATACTTTCAGCATTGTTTGGGAAATTATGGTTGATAGCTTTAATCGTGGAGCTGCACACGCAAGCCAACTTAAACAGGAGAAGTACGAATGAAAATAACACTTGATTTACCCAATGATACACTTTGCTGCTTTGTAAATTTTGTAAGAGGCGATATGTTTGGTCTGACTATGCAGAGTCATGCTATTGAAAAAGCTAGACTCTATGATGGCTCAGAGATTAAAGTTGAGCCCGGTGAGGTGGCAGAATGAAAAGTTTTAAGCTAGGGGAACCTGTGCTCTTCTGTGACGGCTGGGGAACCACCTTCAAATCTGATAAGATCTACCGTTGGGGAGCAGTTAGAGCTGGCTTTATTACAGCTATCGAGTTTGTTAGTGCTAGAAATAGTCTGCTTTATTCTATTGGCACAGTTGATCAGTATGATCAAACGAAGATTCATACACGACTTCTTGGAGAGCATCTTGTTTTTAAGATTGATGAGAAGTCTCTTGCAGAAGAAGCCGTTAAGCAACATTGTGAAGAATGCTAAATAAGAGCCCAAGAATTTTAGTTTAAGGCTAAGATTTAAGGGCTCTTTTACTGTATTATATAATAGAATATTTTGGAGGTTTGCTTATGAATAATTTTGAAGGTATTAATACAGGCAAATGGTGGGTTCATGAGATTGCTCATGCATATGACCGTTTCGAAGCTGAATGTCCTATTTGTGGCTATTGCTTGCCTGTAAGAGTTAACTTTAATATCGAGACACTCAAAACACAGGTCTGCGGTTTGGAAGATCGTTGCCCTAGCTGTAATGAGGCCATGTTTAAAAATGAGGCTACGTATAGAGAGGAGCCTAGACTCTTTACTAAGGAAGCTGATTTTGCTATTGGTAGTGTTGAGCCAATGTCAAAGTCCTTGGTTATTAACTGTGAGAGGATTACTCTGGAGCAGAGAAGTCTTGGTATTACAGTAGATATTTCTGAGAATATTGACAATATCGATACCGTAGAAATTAACGGCGCTAAGTTTGTAAGAGAGGCTTAAATATGAATATTAGAGCAGAATGGCATGATCCGGATTATTACTATCATCCGCCAAAGTATGTAAATATTATCAAAATCGATTGGATGAATGGTCTACCAAGCGCTTGGGTAATAAATGAGCATGGTAAGATTGATCAGCGCTATCTTAAAGACTTAACAGTTATTGATAAGGAGTATATGTCATGAATAGTTTGTTTGTTCTTATTCTTATGGTCTTTTGTCATATTGTAGATGATTATTATCTTCAGGGCTGGCTTGCGTCCGCTAAGCAGAAGCAGTGGTGGAAGGATAATGCACCGGACAAGCTTTATAGATTTGATTACATCTGGGCCCTGATTATGCACTCCTTCAGTTGGTCTTTTATGATTATGTTGCCTATTGCTGTGTTTAACAATTTTGAGGTAAGCTGGGTATTTGGTGTTATGTTAATTATTAATACAGCTATTCATGCTTTTATTGATAATCTTAAGGCTAACATTCGTGTGATTAATCTTTGGACCGACCAGGCATGTCATATGATTCAGATTGCATATACATTTTGGATGTTTACAGGGAGGTTTTTCTAATGCTTCAGCGACTTGATATTAAACTTGTCGAACATTGGCATGGTTTTGATGAATATTATATTTTTTATGATGATACCTATATGACACAGGAGCAGGCTGAAAAGGAGCTTGAATTTATGGATATGGGTATGGGGTATGATCCTGAGAAGTATCCTTATTACTTTATTTTGCCCGCAGTAAAGAAGCCTATCCTATCTGCTATTAAGGAGTATTTTACTGACCAGGGCTATGATATGGCTACTGATCAGCACTGGGAGGAGAACTACAAATGATTGAGATGCAAAGATTCGAAAGATGCGAAGCCTGTGGAGCTAAAGATGTCCTAGGCTTTGCTGTCTGTTCTGCTTTTGGAGCTTATACTTTTGCCTGCTGTGAAGCCTGTCTTGCAGTTGATAAGGAGCCTTATAGAGCTATTGTAGATTATATTTCTGCTGCGGGCCATTGGCCAGAGGATATTAATCCGATGTATCAGGCAGAGGTACGACGTCAGCTCAAGCTTCATGATATTCCTGAGGAGGTTTTTAAGTTTGAGGTAGAGAGAGCTATTGCAGAGGAACAGGCTTTTATTCTCGAGTACTGCAAAGGGAAGGCGGAGTTCTAATGAAAAATATTATTTTAACCTTTTTGAGTGGACTTTGGCTGGCAGCTGCCGGTTTTAGTGTTACTATTTTTGGAATGGTTGTGGTAGAGCTTTTTAAGTTTGTGCCTACTTTAGCCGGTTTTGGAGCTATTGCAGCTTTTATTGCTCTTGTTGCTTTAGGGATTATTGTGCTAGTATGTATCTATGGACTGGGTCAGATGCTAAATACTTACTATGCAAAACTTAAGGAGGAAAATAAGAATGATTGAAAAGCACACTTTTAAGGCTTTGATCGAGACTGTTGTACTCATGGAGAAGGGTATTAAAGACCTTGAGCGTGCGCTCAGATGTCAGTTTGACCAAAACTGGGTGACTGAGGCCCCAGATAATATTATCAGAGCTATTACTGAGGGATTCTTTGATAGCCCCATTAAAGATAGGACTCTTGAGTACCAGCAGTCTGAGACTATTGAGGAACTGTTGTACCATTTCATTTATATGGAAGACTGTGGTAATGACAGTAAGCACTGCAGAGAAAAGCTTGTTAGAGTATCGAATGCTAACGGGGAAGAAAAGGCTATTCCGTGCACTTGTATAGAGGAGCTATATGGTGTTATTCGTACCTACCTTGAGCGAACTGACATTCATTTTTCTTTTAACTATTGCCACTCGCATTCCATGGACGATAAGGAGCTTAAATAATGACCAAGTTTATTAGTTTTACTACTTGCTATAAATATGACCGCGGAAATAAGTGCCGACGATCTGCAGAGGCTCAGCTTAACGACTGGCTGAAGACAAATTCAGATGTAGAGGTTATTAGCTGGAAGCCTTGTGTAATGGAAAGCGAGTATGACACTTTTAGAAAGGGCTATGAACCAGCTCTTTGCATTGTTGTAGAATATAAAAGAAGGGAGCCTATGTATCACGAATGAATTCTCGAATTTGTTTTTTAGATTATGACGGGGTTGTCAATACTCCGATGTGGAATGCCGAAGGAACTCATTGTTCTTATGGTTTTCCTAAACAGGGAAAAGTAAATAATTTTCAGGCTGTTCAGTGGCTGTCTGAGGCATGTCAGAAATTTGGCTACGATATTGTAGTCACGTCTACCTGGAGGCTCGACGATAATTACAAGGAATGTCTTATTAATGGTGGCCTTAGAAAGGGTATTGAAGTTCTTGGTAGAACCCCTCGCTTTAGTGGTCAGCCTAGAGGTACAGAAATTAAGGCTTACCTTAACGAACATCCCGAAATTCAATACTACGTGATTGTAGACGACGAGGCTGATATGCTGCCGGAGCAAATGGGCCATTTTATTATGACTAACGGAGATACAGGTTTTAACTTAAGTGAGTTTAAGAGATTTGAAGAGATCTTCGAGAGTGATAACAAAAGAGGCGGGTCCTTCCCCGATAAAAAGCAGAGGGATTACAGAAAGGATGTCCAAGATGTGTGATATTTGTAAAAAGGCTACGAGAAAGTGTCGACCGGTCTCAACTGAACTAGATGGCGGCCCATCCGGTAGGGTTTTCTTTGAGGCTTTGACCAAGCAGTGGCCTGAACCAGCTCTTAAGTTTGAGTGGAACAATGCGGAGTATTTTCACTATATAAGAATGCCGATTAAGTTTTGTCCTTTTTGTGGAGAAGAACTTAAGAAGGAGGCCTAAATGATTACAAAAGAAAGAGCTATAGAAATCGTACAGAAATTTGATTTCTTTTACGGTCAGAGAGCTGGCCGAGAACTTTGGGTCCAGAAGCCTAGACCTGTACAGGATGAAGATGTAAAGAGTTTTCATAGAGATTGTGAGGAGCTTTTGGAGTATTTAAGGGAGGGTTGCATATGAAAGTATTACTTGTAGTTGATGTGCAGAATGACTTTGTAACTGGTGCTTTGGCTAATCTTGAGGCACATAAGCGTATTCCCCGAATTAAAGAAAAGATTCGGCAGCGTTTGGCAGAAGGCTGGACTGTAATGTTTACTCAGGACACGCATTATAATAGTTATGACATCACTATGGAAGGTAAGTACCTTCCCATTCGTCATTGTATTGAGGGATCTTGGGGTTGGCAAATTGTAGATGAACTTCAGGAGTTTGAGTCTGCGCGACCAAGCAAGTCGATTTATAAGATGAGATTTGGTGACTATAATTTGTATAATAAGATTTCTGGCCGTCTGCCTTCAACTTGGAACTGTCATACAGATCCTATTAAGGAAATTGAGCTTATTGGTTTTTGTACTGATATTTGTATAATTTCTAATGCACTAATTCTTAAATCCGGAGTTATTGGTGAGGATGCTATTATTAGTTGTGATGCTTCTTGCTGCGCAGGAACTACTCCAGAAGCACATGAGGCAGCTTTGAGAGTAATGCAGTCTTGTCAGATAGAAGTTATTAATGAGGGTGTTGTAGAATGAGTGATGAATTGAGAAGAGCTTTTGAGGCATTAATATGTGCTGTAGATACTGAGATTGCAAATAGAGATGCTAGGATTGATCATTTAGAGGTAACTGTTAATACTTTGAAAAATAATATGAGTAACGCGGCTGGAGTTTTTGCCGCTGCCGCACGGGCACTTCAGGAGGGTTTAAATGACTACTAAGCTTAAGTGTTTAACATGTCTTCATGCCCCTGTTTGTGCTACTTGTTTAGGCGGAGCCGATCTCGATATTGTCAGCTTAGATTGTCCTCATTATTTGCCTAATATGCTAGTACCTACAAGGTTTTATCTTATTTGTGATGTTCCAGGTTTTTATGATATTGTTGAGTATCAGGTAGAGCGAATTTTATATGAGCATGGATCTCTTAGTAGAATGTGGGGAGCAAATAAGAATAGTGTGGTAGTAGCCTATGTTCATGATCTTGGTACGACAGTCTTTTGGTCTTCGGAAGAGGCGCAGGCTAGAATTGATTATTTGATTGAGGAGCGACGTAATGGTAATGATGGGATGTCCTAATTGTGGTAGCCAAGAGAGCTGCAGTCTTAATCTTACTCTTGGTGTCCAGTTAAATACAGAGTATTGGAATAATAGTCCTGCTAGTTTTGAGCAGCTGATTTGCTTGAATTGCGGAACTGTATATGTAGATAGATTTACACTGAAAGATATTAAGCAGGTGGCAAAAGAGTATGAAGAAAGAGCACAAGTATAATAAGTCTTTTGAGGCAATGCGGGATAATATTGAGGATACTAATTATGGCCTCTGCCCAGCACCTATGAACGCTCAAACTGCTATTAATATCTTGTGTGATTATTTGCTTGGAGATGACTGGTATTTTGCAGGTTCTGCAAGTGTTGAGCAAGGTAATGCTATAGTAGTAGAGCTAATCCTCGATAAGTATTCTAAACAGTTTAAAAAAGACTGGAAAAACTACGTAAAAGAACGTAAAAATAAGTAATCCATTATCGTATTATATAATGTAAGCAAGTGGGTGCTACGAAGCCAGGGCGAAAATACGGGGCATGAAGTTGAAGAAAACACCTCCGTAATATAAGATGGACAAAAGCAGCAGTAGCTAAGTGGAGTTAGATGAACAGCCCATTGTTTATACACATGTGTTTGACGGAAAATGCGCCATACAGGCAGGGATACCGTCGGTAAATAAGACCCTGAAAGGGAGTTTTGCAGCGTGACTCACCAAAAACGACTGTATAGCCGGACTGGCGTAGCGTGGGAAGTTCCCCGCTTACCTTCGCTTGGGTAGCCGGCGACAAGCATTTATGAATTATCCGGATTCCCCGCGGTTATCCGCGCAAAGGCTTGAGCACGAGCTTCCGGGAAGTGCAATAATAAGCGAGTATGCCAAATAGAGTTGTTCCCAGAGAGCAGTCGGAATCAAAAGCCGATGGTTTGCCAGGAGTTGCTAACCTCGCCTCGCTTTATGTTTAATTGTAGGTGCCACGAAGGATCCTTAAGCCGTTAGCCGCTTGACCGAGGTGAAGGTCGGCGTGAATC